>Ga0182027_10004538_pt1 | contig 21468 bp, 15 predicted proteins | sample 712E1DmetaG_FD_121300 | JGI IMG/M metagenome (GOLD analysis project Ga0182027, IMG submission 121300) | Permafrost microbial communities from Stordalen Mire, Sweden - 712E1D metaG (Illumina Assembly) | ecosystem: Environmental > Terrestrial > Soil > Wetlands > Permafrost | place: Sweden... | reverse complement strand
TGGTTTTACCTCTGTTCTTCTTTTCTTTTTTATCGGAATTTTAATTACAACTCTTATCCGATCATCCAGTGCCGTTGTCGTTTTTATTGTTGTACTTGCGTATTATAACTGGATTTCATTTCCCATTGCTGCCGCCATGATTCTTGGTGCAAATCTCGGAACCACCATTACTCCCAATTTGATTGTCAGGGAAGCAAATGTGCATGCAAAAAGAGTTGCGTTTTCGAATACAATCATCAATATCATTGGTGTTGTGTGGGCGCTTCTTATTTTTCGATGGTCATTAAGTGGTATTGATCAGTTGACCATAAATATCTGGGGCTCCTCTCCTAATATTGATTTGCTTGCAATTCCTTTTGCCCTGGCATTGTATCATTCGGCATATAATTTAGTAAACACATTTCTGTTATTAGGTTTCAGCCCATTCATTGCGGTGTTATCTGAAAAAATATTCATTCCTAAAAGCGCTTCAGATGAAGAATTCCAGCTTAAATTCATCAGTACGGGTTTTTCGCTTTCTGAATTCTCTCTTCTCGAAGTGCAGAAAGAACTTCCGAATTTTGTAAAATTTTGTAAAAAAATGTTTGATCTGGTTCCCCTGTTATTGTTGGAAAAGAACAAGGATAATTATGATTCCCTATTGAACCTGATAAAAACATACGAAGATAAAAGCGATGATATTGATAAGGAAATAGCAGATTATCTGAAAAAGGTTTCGTTAGGTGAACTTAGTGAAAAGGGTGCAAAAAAATTAAATTCAATGCTTCGTATATCGAAGGAAATTGAAAGTATTTCGGATTGTTCATATCACATGGCTAATCGGATAAATATGAAAAACGATCAAAACGCATGGTTTGCACAGGAGTTAAGAAATAATCTGAAAAAAATGTTTGACATGTTGAATGTGACATTTGATCAGACATTGGAAAATCTTCAGGGCGATTATGATCATGTTTCCATAGAAAAGGCGCAATTACACGAATTGCAGATCAACAAACTTCGTAATGAATTATTAAATGACCACCTGACAAAAGTCAATGATAATGAATATAGTTATCAAAGCAGTCTGGCGTATTTTGATCTGGTGTCTACCTGTGAAAAAATAGGAGATCATTTATTCAATATCAATGAAGCTATTGTTGGATTAAAATAAATCAGTGTTGTTAATTTATTTTAAATGTGGGGGTACGGATAACATTACTTACGTGCAAAGCCCGGTCACAAATTGACACATCAAAACAAATGGAATCATTAATAGCTGTGGGATTTCTAATAAAAAGCTCTATCTGAATATCGCCCTTTATGGCTTTATTTCTGCCGGTAGGTGTAATTACAGGTATTCTTGAATTATTTGTGAAAGGAAGTTCAATAAGAGAATCAATGCCGTTTTTTACTTCATAATAGGTGATAAAAAAATTGTAATAATATTTACTGGTGGAATTATATGGAGACATAGTATCACCTTCCTCGAGCCCGATATCGCCATCGCCGTCAGTAAAAGAAATAATTAAATTTGCTTTGTCGTCATGCCCAGTATTATTCGGAATTTTTACAAAATCCTTAAAAGTAATAGCAGGCTCAATAGGATATTCAGGACCTTTCTTACATGCCACTTGAAAAAGCAAGCAGCAAAGAAAAAGAAAAAAGAGTATTTTTGAAAACCTAATCATCAACACTAAATTAGAAACCATAAAGATACAATTTTTTTTAATCATAAAAACAATTAAAATCATTGAATTTCAAAAATAGAATTTTCAAAATTTCAAGCATTTCAGAATTTAAAGAAATTGCACTTGAAGTGTTTAATCATCAATATGAAAATATTGATGTGTATCACCGGTATGTTGATTTGTGTTATCGCACCAAACCAATATTTGATACTATTGAAAAGATCCCATTTCTCCCTATTAATTTTTTTAAATCACAAAAAATTATTGCAAACAATACAAAAGAAGATTGTGTTTTCGGAAGCAGTGGTACTTCCGGTGCAAGGCAAAGTCTTCATTATGTAAAGGATTTATCCATTTATGAAAAATGTTTCATCAAAGGATTTAATTTGTTTTATGGAGAAATTTCTGAATATTGTATTCTTGCTCTGCTGCCATCTTACATTGAAAGAAAGGATTCGTCATTGATATATATGGTGCAAAAACTGATTGATATTTCTCAATGCGATGAAAGTAAATTTTATCTGAATAATCAGGATGAACTTTATCATAAATTGAAATTTCTTCGGAAAAAAAAACAAAAAACCATTTTAATTGGTGTTTCTTTTGCATTGCTGGATTTTGTCGAAAAATATCAATGTGATTTCCCGGAACTCATTGTCATGGAAACAGGCGGTATGAAAGGAAAAAGAAAGGAAATGGTCCGTGAAGAAATGCATACAATTTTGAAAAAAAGATTTGGCGTGAACTCTATTCATTCCGAATATGGAATGACCGAATTATTATCTCAGGCGTATTCTAAAGGAAACGGAATTTTTTATTGCCCTCCGTGGATGAAAGTACTGGCAAGAGATCCAAACGATCCCGGATCAAATATTAGTGAAAACAGAAAAGGGTGTCTGAATATTATTGATCTTGCTAATTTTAATTCATGTTCGTTTATTGCCACTGATGATTATGGTAATGTAAACGCTGATAGTTCTTTTAATGTACTTGGAAGGATTGATAATAGTGATATTCGCGGATGTAACCTGATGATAGAATAATCTCAAAAACAGCAAATGAAATATTTCAGAATTCTTACGGAATAGGTTTAAGTTTTAACAAATCTGAAAAAATATTTATTGGACTTACGTCTCCGTTTTGATCAGTGTTTAGATACATTAGATGAAGATGTGTGGGAGACCTCTTTTTGTAGGCGTTTAAACCGCTTCTACCCATTTCCGCAATTTTATCACCGGGTTTTAGTACATCACCAACATTCACAAATAATTTATTATTGTGTGCATAATAAATAAAACTTTTTTCACCGGGGTCAAAAACAAGAATATATCTACCTCCTCTTAATGGACTATCAGAATTCCACTGGGATTCACAGGCTACCACAATTCCTCCTGTCATGGAAAGAATATTTACAGGAAGCAATGTGCGATCATCAATGCAGTCCTGGTTTAAATCATTAATAAAAATATCCTGAGCCGGATGCCCCTTGTGTTTATTGCCATCAAAAAAATCATATTCAACAGAAGAATATCCATTACCATTACTTCCACCAATCGCTTTTGCATTATATCCCTGTATGGGAAACACCCATTCGCGTTTATTATAAATTTTTCCGCCTTTTTCGGTATAATAAGTACTGATTTTATTGAGTATTTCAACAAGTTTCTTTTTTGCATCAGCCTTTTTTATTAAGCCATCCCGGATATTTATATAAAGTGTATTAAATTCAGTACATGGATTTTTTAAAGTATCTCTTTGGGCGCGATTCCCTGTAGTGTTTTTCAATGGTCGGTCATTGACCCCTGAACCGCATGTGCTAAGAAACAAACAAACGGTAAAAGAAAAAAGAAAAACAAAAAAATATCTCATGCCCATAAAATAAAAAAGCCCCCTGTTGTATGTAGAGAGCCATGATTCATAAATTTTTGATATTATTGTTGACAGTATTTTTCAATAAGTTCGGCTGCGGGATTAAAACCTAGATCAAAAGATTTATTCCAGTCCTCACATGCTCCAGTTTTATCTCCCTTATCCCCCTTTATGCATCCTCTAACATCAAAAGCTTCTGCATAAAGTGGCTGTAACTCCAGAGATTTATCAATATCTTTCATGGCCGTTTCCAGATCCTTCAAGTTATAATAAGCAATAGCCCTGAATAAGTATGCATCGGCACAGTCAGGGCTTTGTTCAATAATCTTTGTGAAATCTGCAATGGCTCCTTTATAATCCTTTAACACAAGTTTTTTATTTCCCTTTTTTATCAACTCATCAACGATTGGGTCTGTATCTATTTTTGTAATCTTTTTTGTCGGATGACAACCAGCACTGATGAATAGAATGATGATAAAAAATGCAGCAATCTTTGATATAAAAAATGATTGTTTCATGTCTGGCAAATAAAATTCGGGGCAAATATAAATATTATAAAATGATATTTTCAAATAATTTAATCAAATAATACACAAAGTTTTGGCTTATCCTTATCTATATTGAGGCTATTAGTTTATTTTTTTTGTATATTTACATTTTATCAATGGTAATAAATTAATATAAATGGCGAAAAACAAACAAAAACTGGATCAAAAGATCACGAAAAAAATAATTGATTTTCTTTCTGCTCATTCAAAAAAATCATATAATTATAAACAGATTTCAGGAGGCTTAAACATTAAAGACCTTGCCAGCAAACAGCAGGTAAACACAATGCTTGAAGACCTTGTCAGAAAAAGTTTATTAAAAGAACCAATCAAAGGAAAATTTCAGATTAATCTTAAAACCATGTCTTCTTCACACCCAACAGCCAATTATATTATTGGAACTGTTGATATGAAAGCTACTGGGAAGGCATATATTACATGCGATGGTCTGACAGAAGAGATATATATAGCAGCAAACAATACAAACAAAGCACTTCATGGCGACAAGGTTAAGGTTTTTCTTTTTCCGATAAGAAAAGGCCGGCGAACAGAAGGCCAGATTATAGAGGTGCTTGAAAGAGCAAAAAGTAAATTTGTAGGAATAGTCCAATTATCAAACAATCTTGCTTTCCTTATTCCCGATAATCATGAAATGCCGATAGATGTCTTCATACCACTAAATCAATTAAACGGAGCATTGAACGGACAAAAAGCCATTGCGGAAATCACCGACTGGCCAGAAAGAGCAAGGAATCCTTTCGGGAAAATTTTGCAGGTTCTTGGCACTCCGGGCGACAACGATGTTGAAATGAATTCTATCCTTGCTGAATTTGATTTCCCGCTAGCGTTTCCGGAAGAAGTAATTTTAGATGCAGAAAAAATATCTAATGTCATACCCGAAAGCGAAATAAAATTACGAAAAGATTTTCGTAACACCACCACTTTCACCATTGACCCCAAAGACGCAAAAGACTTTGATGATGCGCTTTCCATCAAAAAATTAAAAAACAACAATTGGGAAGTAGGCGTCCATATTGCAGATGTTTCCTATTATGTAAAAACAAATACCATTATTGAAGAAGAAGCATTTTCCAGGGCAACCTCTGTTTACCTTGTTGATAGGGTAATTCCCATGCTGCCGGAACAATTATCGAACGAATTGTGTTCTTTAAGAGCCGGAGAAGAGAAGCTTTGTTTTTCTGCTGTGTTTGAATTGGATGATGAAGCAAACATCATCACTGAATGGTTTGGAAAAACAATTATCAACTCAAACCGACGATTTGATTATGATGAAGTGCAGCAGATCATAGTGTCTGGGAAAGGTGAATTTTCAGAAGAAATTTTATTGCTGAACAAATTAGCATCAACACTCAGAAAGGAAAGGTATAGCAAGGGTTCTTTCGCTTTTGAAACCACAGAAGTAAAGTTTAATTTAGATGAAAAAGGAAAACCCATCAGCGTCTATGTTAAGGAATATCTGGATTCAAATAAACTGATAGAAGATTTTATGTTGCTTGCTAATCGCAGGGTTGCCGAGTTTATTGGTAAGAAAAAAGATAAAAAACAAGCTAAAACTTTTGTCTACCGCGTTCATGATAATCCTAATCCTGAGAAGTTGAATGTCTTTTCTGAATTTGTTGGTAAGTTGGGTTATAAAATGAATCTCGATTCACAAGGCACGATTGCAAAATCTTTTAATAAACTCCTCAAGGATATTTCAGGTAAAGGTGAAGAAAATATGATATCAAATCTTGCTGTAAGAACGATGTCTAAAGCCTATTATTCAACAATCAATATTGGTCATTACGGTTTAGCATTTGATTATTACACTCACTTCACATCCCCAATCAGACGGTATCCGGACCTGATGGTTCATCGCTTACTTGAACTTTATCTCAGTGGTGGTGCCTCGGTCGCAATTAATGAATATGAAGAAAAGTGTAAACACTCTTCGGAAATGGAAAAGAAAGCTGCTGAGGCAGAACGTGCATCAGTGAAATATAAACAGGTCGAATTTTTAATGGATAAAATCGGACAGGAGTTTGACGGCCTGATCTCCGGTGTTAGCAAGTGGGGAATTTATGTGGAAATTGCCGGTAATAAATGCGAGGGGATGATTTCACTTCGGGATCTTGTGGATGATTTTTATTATCTGGATGAAGAAAATTATTGTGTAATCGGACAAAGAACCGGTGTAAAATATAAATTAGGCGACCTGGTGAAGATTCGTGTGAAACGGGCAAACCTGTCACGCAAGCAACTCGATTTTGAATTTGTATAAAATAAAAAAAGGAAGCCCGTTAGAACTCCCTCTGTGATTTTAATCCTGCTTGTTATATCAGATTTAGGCGCCCGAATAATTCCTTGCGATACAGCCCGCCAATAGGCAATACTTTCATTTTTCCTTCGATCACCAGATCCGGATATTTAATGGAGAAAATTTTATCCAGCCTGACAATAAATGACCTGTGAATTCTTACAAAATCTTTTGGAGGCAGAATGCGGATCATCTCTTTCATTGTGGTATGAGTAGTGAACAGATTATCAGATGTGTTGATAACCACATAATCTTTCAAAGCTTCCACAAAATAAATATCTTCAAACTTAATTTTATTTAGTCTATAATCTGCTCTTACAAAAATACTATCCTTTGATTCTTTATTTTCTACGATGGAGTGATATAAATCTCTTTCACGTTTTACCATTGAATCTCTTTCGTGCTTGTAAATAGCCATTTCGATGGTTGTCTGTAATTCTTTTTCTTTGAAAGGTTTCAAGATATATCCGTAAGGTTCAGAAATCTTTGCTTTATTGAGTGTGTTATCGTCTGCGTAAGCAGTTAAGAAAATAACCGGAATATCAAATCTTTCACGAATCACATTGGCTGCCTCGATACCCGTCATGTCACCTTTTAACATGATATCCATCAAAATAAGATCCGGACGGCTTTGTTCAATCTCATCTATCCCCTTCTCTCCTGAAGATACAACAGCTGTTACGATGTATCCCATTTTTTTAAGACTGTTCTGTATGTCTTTTGCAACAATACTTTCGTCTTCTACAATTAAAACTTTTAGTTTTGCCATGATTTTTTTATTTAGAGTTTAAAATTTATTAATTCTTTTCGATTAAAACTTTAAAAAACAGATAAGTAATTAAATAACAATAATTTAAATTTCATGAACGTCTTATTTATTTCGTCGAACAATTAATTCACAGAAAAAAAACACGGTTTTGTTATTCAGTTTCGACAAAAATAATTAAAAATAGCTACGCTGCAAAATTTATTTTGTAAAATTTTGTTAAAAACATCCGATAGTCAAGATAGATTAATAGACAAAAATTTTTAATGGAAATATTTATATCAGACTACGAATGTTTTTTCTCTCAATAAGAAAAACAATAATCAGAAAAGATAGCATAAGTAAGCTGTGAATAGCAATCCTGAAAGTTTTTCCTTCAATATTCAGGTACACACTGATTACATATAACAAAATAGCTAGGCCGAAATATAAAAAGATTTTTGGCAGATTGTAATTGATATGATAATATTTCTGTCCGAAAAAATAAGAAGCAACCATCATAAAAGCATAGCAAATCAAGGTGGTCCAGGCGGAACCCATATATCCGATGATTGGAATTAACCAGACATTCAATATAATGGTCACCACAGCTCCGGCTACTGATATAAATGCACCAAATTTGGTCTGTCCGGTCAGTTTGTACCAAATTGAAAGATTATAATAAATGCCAAGACATATATTCGCGATGAGCAAAATAGGAACAACAGGCAGTCCTTCGTAATATTTACTTCCAATAAAATATTTTGCTATGTCAATATATAACATAACCCCCAGAAAAATAAATGAACACACCAAAGTAAAATACGTCATGGTATCCGAGTAGATTTTTTTTGCATTTTGTTCATTAGCTTGTGCGAAAAAAAATGGCTCTGCCGCAAAGCGAAATGCCTGTACAAAAAGAGTCAGAAAAATAGAGATCTTATAACAGGCGCCATATATACCAACTTCACTCATCGCAATACCTTTTGGTAATAAATATGTCAAAAATAACCTGTCCATTGTTTCGTTGATTATTCCTGCAAGTCCAACAATTAATAAAGGGAAAGAATATCTGAAAATGGTTTTCCATAATTTATAATCGAATTTGTATTTTACACCAACAATTTCCGGCAATAATAATAATATAGTGATAAGACTTGATATCAGGTTGGAGATAAAAATATATCCGATACCAATGTTCTTATTGTATATGACGTCAAGGAACCCGACGCCAATAGAATGTTTTAATAAATAAGGACACAGAAGGATAAAGAAAAGGTTAAATGCAATATATGTGAAAATTCCGATAAGCTTAATGGTGGCAAATCTTCTGGCTTTGTTTTGAACCCTTAGTCTGGCAAAAGGAATGGAGGAGAAGGCATCAAGAGAAATTATCAAACCCAGCCAAACAATATATTCTGAATTGGCGGGATGTTGTATAATATTTGCCACGGGTTGTGCGAAGCAAATGATAAGCGCTGCAAATAAAGAAGAGGTAACAAGCAAAGAAATTAAAGTGGTGCTGTAAACGACGTCCTTATTGTCATGCGTTTGATTAAACCGGAAAAACCCCGTTTCAAATCCATAAGTAAGAATGACAATTAAAAGCGAAACGTAAGCATACATCTCATTATTAATTCCGTATTCTGCCGGCACAAAAACACGCGTATAAAGGGGAACAAGCAAATAGCTCAACAATCTGCCAAGAATACTGCTTAATCCGTAAACGGCTGTTTGACCTGCTAATTGCTTAAGTGGATTCAAATAATTAGATATAAAATTATAGGAGCAAAATTAATTTATTTCATTATCATCATACAAAGGAAGTGTGATATAAAAAGAAGTACCAATATTTTCTTCAGATTCAAACCAGATTTTTCCACCCGTACTTTCGATAATGCTTTTTACCATTGCCAGTCCAAGCCCCATTCCACCGGTCTTTGTAGTGAAATTGGGTGTAAATATTTTATCGGTTTTTTCTGTAGATATTCCGGAACCGTTATCTGTAATAATTATCAGATAATTTTTTTGTTCCATGATCACAGAAATATCAATTTTCCCTTCTTCTTTATTACCAATTGCCTGTACTGAATTTTTCAAAAGATTGTTAAACACCCTTAACAATTGTGTTTTATCAGCATTCACAAAAAGATGAGGTGCTGATTTTGTGAATGAAATTATAATATGATGATAGTCTTCATAAAGAGACATGGAGGTTTCAATAATTTTTACAAGATTAATTTTTTCAGTTTTCGTCTTGGATATTTTTGCAAAATCAGAAAACTCAGATGCAATAGACGAAAGAGATTCTATTTGTTCTGTCATGGTCTGTGTGAAACGCTCTAAGCGCTCTTCCCAATCAGGAGCTTTTTCATTCCATGCTTTCTGCAAATGCTGAACGCTTAGCTTCATGGGCGTCAGCGGATTTTTAATTTCGTGAGCAACTTGTTTTGCCATTTCACTCCAGGCGCTTTCTCTTTCAGATTCAGCAAGTAATTTCGCACTCTTTGAAAGCTCGTCAATCATGCGGTTATACTCATTGATTAATGCGCCAAGCTCATCTTTTTTATTCCAATCTATCTTTTCATTGGGCTTGCCCAGCTTGATTTGTGAAAGTTTATCACGAATAAATTTTAAGGGTCGTGCAATGTAATTTGATATGAGTAAAGCAAAAATAATCGCTAACGCAATAAGCAAAACGTAAATATTAAGAAAGGCAACAAGAAATGTGGAAATTTCTTTCTTGAGCTCGCTTTGCTTAGCAAAATAAGGCACATTAATATATCCTATCACTTTATTCTGATTGTTTCGGAAAGGAATATATACTGAAATGTAATTGAGGTTTCCTATATTTTCATCATGGATGTATAATGTTTTCTCATTAACAGAAAGCTCGTTAAAAGCAGTAGGATTCATTTTCCTTGACACTAAACCTTCATGGAAAATTTTATTTCGGGAAGAAGAAATAAGATCTCCTGAAAGATCATATAAATTAATATCAGTGAAGAATACATTAGAAAACTTGGTGAGCAATTCTGTAAGATATTCTTTCATCTCGGGCGTTAACTGATCGTAATCTGATAATTTGTTTTCCATTTCCACCAAAACCGAATGTGCTTTTTCACTGATGTTGTCAATGTTTTTATTTCGGTAAACAGTCATAATATAATAAACAGTGGTGGCTCCGATAAAAATAAAGGAGAATAAAACAATGGAAATCATTGCCACCTGTAATCTTCCCTTAAATGATAAATAAAGATCTTTAATGTTAATCGGAGAAAATACGATCAGAAAAACAACTAATACAACAAGCAAAAAGAATGCAAACAAATAAGAAAACGGTGCAATCATATCAAGAAGATCTTCCTGTTTTTTACTTATGATCAACGAGTTTGATTTGTCTACCTTGTAGTATAAATGATTATATCCATCGAGAGTAAAAAAAGTAAATTCATCATTAATGTTTTTATATGATTTGGCATTTAAGCTGTAAAAATATTTTCCATATTGCGTAATCATACTATCATTCTTGTATTTTGCATAGGAGTAATTAGAAACGTCTTTATTTACTCTCGAATCCTTATCAATTAATAACTCCGGATATCCTAGCTCCTTGGGAATAAATTTTGCATCCAACTCAATATACATGGTTGTAGCCGGGGTGTTATCTGTAGAATCTGGAGAAAATCGTATAGTGGCCAGATAACTGTTTCTGCCAGAGCCATTATTCAAATAATATAGATCTTCAGTCAAAGCGGTGGGTTGCCCGATGTTTGAGATCATTCTGTTAAAAAAGTCATCACATCCGGTTTTAAAGTTATCTGGTTTGATTAACAAGCTGTCTGTAGCGCGGCACAAGGTGACCTGTAGATCATATTTCGACCAGTATCCAGTGAAAATATGGTGTTGTAATCGCTTAACAATTTTATTTTCTTCATCTGGTAGTAAACGTAAATATTTCTGGATACTATCATCTCTTTTGATATGTCTTTCGGTCTCAACGAATAAATATTCTGCAACTGGATCGCGTTCCGCCGCAAGCTTTATGGCAGTGAGCTTTCTCTTTTCTTTTTCCTTAAAATCATTGTATCTATGTAACCCAAACGTTGCAATCAATGAAAAAACGATGATGAAAAAAACAGATGAAGAAACAGAAAACAAAGATCCGTTTTTACTGAGATAATATTCAACACCAATAAAATATATCAATAACATTAAACTATAAAAGAAAACCGACGAGTTATATTGTGGTAAAATCAACCCATACACAACTATTGATACTGCAACAACAACAATATATTTTATTCGATTTGAGAGCAATACATGTGCTATTTGACAAAGCCGCACGGATAAAAGGAAAAACGAAAATAAAAGAAGAGAAATAATTAAGAATCCTGTGATGCTATGAATATTAAGGCTAAAGATATTATTGAGATTCAGCGGGAGATCTGAATTAATGATCAGTCCCTTAAAAACAGTTTCGGTATAGTAAAAAAGAACAATCGCCATTGCAAAAGAGCAGAATGCAATGATCCATTTTATGGCAGAAGACATTTTGGGAAGAGCAGGAATAATAACTGTTTTCCTGAAAATAAATAATGCAAGACAGAAAAGAAAAATAATGTTGAGAAGTAAATCTCCTAACGAAGGTAAGACTTCAGACGCTGCATAGTATTTGGGACCAAAGAGATCCAGCGAATATATATATCCGGGAAGCGAATAATGGAAGAAAAGGATTCGAATTAATACTAATGAAAAAATAGTAATAATCATAATTATAGTTGGCCTAATCGCACCAGATAGCTTACCAAAGAGAGAAGTGACCAGGTAAATAAATGTTAACAAACCACAAACAAAAAGAAACAAAATCAAAACAGGTAAAGAATTCTCCTCAGCCTTCGCTTCCTTTATTGAAAGAGAACACAGAAAATTCCCATGCAATAAAATATCGTGATATCCTTTCTGTGATGAGATCATTATATTATCCGGCAGGCTAAAACCATCAGGAAAACTATTAGCCAGATATTCGTTTTGATAACGGTAATCTTGCTTCACAAGGATCAGGCAAACTGCTTTTGTACTTCCGATAGAATCATGAAGTATATCAAACCAACCGTTTTTCAAGTGTATGAGCGATTTCTTGTGAATCGAATCAATCAGAGAAGTGTCGAAAGCAACTGCATTCGTGGACCAGCTGATAAGTGAATCATGATCATATACGAAAAAGGCAAGTCCCTCATTGTCGTATGTAGTGCTATATTCGGAAAGGCTTACACAAGATAAATCACTATTTGAGTTTTTAATATCATTTCCTATGCGATTTAGATACGATTTAGCGCTGCTCTCTTTTTTCTCAATGGAACGAATGAAAGATTTTGAATAATCAGAAAGGTTGGGAGTGCGTTTACTATATAGATATAAAAAATAAGAAGAGGCAAATAAGGCAAAAAACAACAAAGTAGTTATTGCAAGTTTGTACTTCGATATAACAGATTGAAGAAACATCAGAAATAATAAATTTTGATAAAACAAAGATAAAGAATAGAACTTTAAGAAAATAAAAATAATAAAAAAGCCTAAACAGCCCTATTTGTGGGTGTTTCAGAGGGCGAGTTCAAATAAAGCGATTTAAGACATGATTTCCAAAAGAAAATATTAAACCACTACAAAGGGTGTGTAATGAAAATATGCGTCTGATTTTAGGAAATCGTATTTTTTACGACATAAATAAGACTGGAGTATGTATTTTCCCTTTTTCTGGCTTTTAGATTAGATTTTAGTCCAGTATAAAAACCGTGAAAATATTTTAGCTTTTTGAATTTATATTTTTCACTAAGCAGACTTACATAAAATGAATCAAATTTCATAGGAAGGATTTTTTCAATTGTAAATCCATTTTTTTCCAAAAGAATTTTCATGGTTGAAGGGACGAAATTTGAAAAATGTCTTGGGACATCATAAGCGGCCCAGAATTTTCCATAATATTTTGCATCATAAGAATTACAATTGGGAACTGCTATAAAAATAGTTCCTCCGGGTTTCAATAAACGTTTCAAATCCAAGATGCGATCATGTAATGGATAGACATGCTCAAGTACATGCCACATCATAATCGCATCAAAAAATGCAGTAGGGAGTTTTTTTAATTCATCCTCTGGTTTTACATCTAATCCAAAAGTTTCATTGGCAAATTTTCTTGCTTTTTCGCTTGGTTCAACACCAAAGGATTTCCAATTGTTAATTTTAAACAGGTTCAATAATTCACCACTGGCACAACCAATATCTAAAATATTTCCAGGTTTGGAATATTTGTTTACAAGATTATATTTCTTTTTATGAGTATGCTTTCTGATTGTAGTATAAATACTTGTAAGAAGTCCTCCGTTGGATGTAGTATGAGAAATATATTCCGGAGACTCATAATACTTATCCAAACTATCAGAATACGGTCTTGGGTTCACAAATTTAAACCCGCAGGAAGAGCATTCTACAATTGTAAACTCTTCCTGTGTGAGAAAGTAATCTTTAACGAGCAAAAACTCTGAAAATGTATCAGAATTGCATACCGGACAATGACTTAATGATTCCATTTTACTATGTTCCACGTGAAACAATTTTAACGCCCCAAATATACAATAAGTACAGAAACATCAGCCGGAGAAACTCCGGAAATTCTCGATGCCTGTCCAATTGTTTTGGGTTTAATACGATTTAATTTTTCTCTGGCTTCTGAAGAAAGTGATTTAAATTCTGAATAATTTATATCCTCACGAAGCGCTATATTTTCAAATTTATAAAATTTATCTGCCAGTTCCTGCTCTTTTGAAATATACCCTTCATATTTAATCAGAATTTCTGCCTCTTCAATCATGTCTTCTTCTGCCTGAATTTTGCTAAAGAAATCAGCTAAAATTTCAGAACAGAATACAATATCTTTTATGTTGACTTGTGGCCGCAAAACGAGTGAAGCCATTTTTGCTTTCTGAATTACCGGTTGGGTTTCTTTGGAAATCAGTACCGGGTTTATTGTTTCAGGTTCAATGTTTGTCTTCTTTAAAAATGAAATGATCTCTTCAGTTTTTGTTTTTTTTGAACTGACTTTTTCCATTCTTTCTTCAGAAATCAATCCGATTTCATGGCCTTTTGGTGTAAGGCGGATATCTGCATTATCCTGACGAAGCAATATGCGATATTCAGCTCTGGAGGTAAACATCCTGTATGGTTCTTCGGTTCCCTTGGTGATAAGATCGTCAATCAGCACACCAATATATGCTTCTGTTCGCGTCAGCACAAAATCCGAAAGAGTATTAATTTTCCGGTGTGCATTAATTCCGGCCATCAATCCCTGACAGGCTGCTTCTTCATAACCTGTCGTTCCATTTATCTGACCGGCAAAATAAAGATGGGGTGTATTCTTTGTTTCAAGACTAAGATTTAATTGAGTAGGCGGGAAGAAATCATATTCAATAGCATAACCAGGACGCAGTATTTTTGCCCTCTCAAAACCTGGAACTTTTAACAAAGCTGCATATTGAACCTCTTCAGGCAGCGAAGATGAAAACCCGTTTAAATAAATTTCATTGGAGGTCCATCCATCCGGTTCAACGAATAACTGATGTCTTTCCCTTTCAGAAAACCGTTCTATTTTATCTTCAATCGATGGACAATATCTCGGTCCGATTCCTTTAATCCTTCCGGTAAATAATGGCGATTTATCAAAACCGGTTCTGAGAATATCATGAACTTCTGTATTGGTATATGTCAAATAACAGCTTCTCTGTTTTGTTAATTTTGGAGTATCGGTGAACGAAAACTTGCCCGGATTTTCATCTCCTTTTTGTTCGGTCATTTTGGAATAATCCAGAGATCTGCCATCCACCCGAACCGGAGTTCCGGTTTTCATTCGGGAAGATTCAAATCCTATAGATAATAAATTTTCGGTCAGATTAAGTGATGGACTTTCTCCTATCCTTCCTCCGGGATAACTTTTTTCTCCGATATGAATTAACCCGTTTAAAAAAGTTCCGTTGGTCAGAATAACTGCTTTAGATTTTATGGTTTGCCCCATCGCAGTTTTTACACCGGCTGCATATCCATCGGAAATAATAATGGAAACCACAGCATCCTGACGGAAATCAATATTAGGAATATCCTCTAATGTTTTTCTCCACTCCAGCGAAAACTGAACCCGGTCGCTTTGGGCTCTTGGGCTCCACATGGCCGGACCTTTGGATCGGTTTAACATGCGGAACTGGATCATCGTTCTGTCAGTGACAATACCCGAATATCCTCCTAGCGCATCAATTTCCCTTACGATCTGACCCTTGGCAATTCCGCCCATAGCCGGATTACACGACATCTGCGCAATATTCATCAGGTTCATAGTGATAAGCAACACCGAAGAGCCCAGATTGGCTGCTGCTGCTGCCGCCTCACATCCTGCATGTCCCGCACCTACTACAATAATGTCATAATCCGTGTTCATATTTCGCGATGTTTCACGTGAAACTTATTATGCGTTTCTCCACTCCAGATAGAAGTTTTCCTTTTCCGTCATGCTTGCTTTTTCTTTTTTTGATTCGTCATTGTATCCACACAAATGCAAAACTCCATGAATGATCACCCGGCGAATCTCCTGATAAAAATCCTGAGAAAAGAGTTTTGCATTTTCCTTCACCCTATCGGTGCTTATATAAATATCTCCGGAAACAGAAAATCCTTCCGAAAAATCAAAAGTAAGTATGTCCGTCAGGGTATCGTGTTTTAAATAGGAAACGTTTAATTGATGAAGTGTGTCATCATTACAGAAGATAAAATTAACCGTACCGGTTTTCTTCCCTTCGGCCTGAATAACTTTTTTGATCCACGAAACAGTATTGGTTTTATTCTTTTGTGTGTAGTCTGTGTTTTCTGAAAAGAATCGGATACCAGCCAAAGACATTGATTATGAGGTAAGTAATAGCTAAACGTACAGTAATTCAGCAGGGAAATTATTCGTTCTTCAGGTGCTCTTTGCTCTTAACACCTTCATATTGTTTGAGTTGATTGATTCTGTCCACAGATAACTCATTGTTGATGCTCGAAATCTTGAACATCAGCTCTATTCCGTTTCCATTGGGAACAGTATTTAATTCGTCGGCGAGGGATTTCATAAGGAAGATGCCACGGCCTTCGCATGGATTTATATTTTCAGCCAGATCGGTAGGATCGGGGATTGCTTTATAATCAAAGCCGGTACCTTCGTCTTTCACGATAAAAGAAAGGCCCGCAGGTTTCGATTCAAAAATAACGGTCACCTTTTTTTCGGCGTCATTCTGATTGCCGTGCTTGATGGCATTTTCCACCGCTTCGGTTAAAGCCACCAGAATGTTTCCAAAATAACTGTTATTGATATTATATTCGTCGCATATATCTTCCACGAATTTCTCCACATGATATAATTCGGTAAGCGCAGACTTCAGTTCAATTATTTGCTTTTTTTCTAACATGATTTACATGGGTCAGGAATTAGTTTTCAAAATTATAAAAATATTCGTTCACTTTGTTTTTATAAAAAGGTTTTAATGAAGGAGGTATTGTTTTTAATAATTCAATTTCCTTCAGTTTTATTCTTTTATACTCCAAAAAGTTATTTGGGTTACTGTTAATCAAATTTTTTCCTTCATTGGATTCCCGCTTCTCATCCATCTCGCGTTCACGCTCTGCTTTCTCTGATTCCAGTAGCCTTGTGAGGATATCCTGCTGACGTTTTATGGTTTCCGGAGAAAGAAGTTTGTTCACCAGATCGCTTTCGGTTTGTTCCATATCTTTCTTCAGCTTGTCCATGTCTCCTTTATTTCCGCTCTGTCCTTCCTTTTTCAGTTCTTCTTCCATCTGCTGCAATTGCTGACGGATAGCTTCCTGCTGGGCTGCCATGCGCGCCAGCTGTTCGCTCATGCTTTGCCCCTGACCCTGTTTTTTTCCGTTAGGGTTCTTTCCTTCCTTCATCATTTCCTGCATCTGCTTGTTAAGCTGTTCCTGCAGTTTGCGCATGGAATTGAACGAAGGCTTGCCATTGCCGGGCTTTTTGCATGATCCCGGTTTGGAACATTGCCCTTTTTTCTTCTGTTGTTCGTTCTGTTGTTGCTGCATCTGCTGTAGCGCTTCTGCTAAAAGCAAAGCAAGATTATTCACCGACGTCATGGTGTATTGCTGCTTTGCTGCTGCCACACCCACCTGCCGGGAACCAAGCGCATCAATGGACTTCTGCACATTCTGATTGATATCAGTGATCTCCCTGTTAATAATTGTGCTGATCTGCGGCTGGCGCTTGCTGAGCGCGAACAGCGAATCTTCAATCATTCCGAGATCATCCTTGATGTTCATCTGCCCCTGCCCTATTTTCAGGTATTTCGGATCGGTGGTCTTGGTCACGCCAAGCTTGGTCATCAGGTCTTCCTGGTCAAATGACACCTGAACCAAATTTTCCAGTATGGTGCGCAGGGTGTTGATGTCTTCTTCGGCCTGTTCACTCTCTTTCTGCTGCTGTTCCTGCTCCATTTTCTGAGCCAGGTCCTCCATCTTTTGTGCAGCGCTTTTCTGCGACTGCGAGGCTTTCTTATTCTTTTTATTGCTGAGGTTGCTGGAACTGTTGTTCATATCCTGCTGAATATCCTGTTGCTCCTTTTCACTGTTTTCAAGGTTCTTCGGCTCCTCGAGCTCCTTGTTCTTTTCCTGAAGATCCTTCAGATCCTTCTTCACATCCTCAAACTCCTTGTTCAATGCATCCTGTTTTTCCTGAAGGTCTTTGTTATCATCCTTTTTAGAGTTCTCTGTTTCCTTGGATAACTCATCCTGCTTCTTCGACAGGTCTTTCAGCTTATCAATGGCATCATTTATTTTCTTTTCCATCTCAAGCTGTTTGAATATTTCCAGGTTGCGGTCCAGTTCCTTCTCAAGGTCCTTGCTCTGGAGTTTCATCTTTTCAAGCATTTCGTTCACCTTGTTCTTGTCCATCTTATCCATCATATCCTGCAACTTCTGCAGCAATTCCTTCAGCTCGGGTGTCATGATCTGCTCCATCAGCTTGTTCAGCTCTTCCTGCTTTTTCAGCAATTCTTCACTGGGCTTTTCGAACTGATTTTCCTTTACTGTTTTTTCGAAGTTCTGCTTCTGAATATTCTCCACCTTGTTCTGAAGCTCTTTCTGCTTTTCCAGCAGGTCCTTCAGCTGTTTCTTTTCCTGCCACGACAGGGTCTTTTTCTCCACCAGTTTCTTATCCAGCTCGTCGATCTGTTTCTGCAGCGACTTGGCATCCTTGATGCTTTGCTCCATATCCTTCTCGAGCTGCTTGTTGCTCTTCTCGGTGTTTTCGCGAATCTCCTTCAGGGTGGGCACGCGGAACACCATCTTCTGCGAACGCGTGGATTTACTGCCGTTCACGCCATCGTTATCCCACACTTCGAAATAATATTCCACCTCATCGCCCGGACTGACATCCAGTTGCGAGAGATCGAAATAATGAAAGAACTGCTGCTGTGTGATGCCACCATTGATCTGCAGGGTCTTCGAAAGAAATTTCTTGTTGCTGTTGTCGCTGGCAGAATCGGCGGCGAGGATATGCCTGAAATTAAAGGTAAGCGCCGAAAAGCCGTAATCGTCGCGGATCATTCCCTTGAAATAGTGCTGGCTCTCGTACACCGAATCCTTGAATTCTTCCACCTTGATCACGGGATAGGCATCGGGGATCACATTGATGGAGTAGGAAAGCGAGTCCTTGTTGGTGAGGAATTCGTTGGAGGTGACGATGGTGTAGTTCTTATTATCGAAAGCCATGTTCGAAAACATGAAGCGGCTGAAGGAAACCGGCGTCAGGGGATAGCTTTTGTTGTTCAGCTTGAAGTTAAGTATCTTGGTGTCCTTGGTATTAAAGCGCCAGGTGATCTTTGTTCCGGCGGGTACCACCAGATCGCCCGTGTTTTGCACCTCTTCGTCCTTTTTGTTGATGTAAGCCGGATAATTCAGCGACACATCAAAGTTGAGGATGATGGGCTTGGGCATTACCCTGAGCATATAGTCCGTGGATTCGTAGCCATCAGCCATCAGTTTAAAGGGAACATCCTTTTGAAGGTTCTTGAAGGTATAATGGAAAAGGACCGTGTTTTCGCGGTTCAGCTGATACTGAATCCCGTTGAGCGAGATGAAAACATTCTCGGGAATTTCGTCGCCGGTAAGTTTCACGTTCAGCTGGAAATCCTCCTGTTGCAGGGCTTCCAGCTTTTTGTTGGTGACCGTAAAACGGAAGGGCGGCATCTTTTCGTAATAGGTGCCGTGCTTCAGTAGGCGCGTAGTAGGATCGGTGATGAGGCTGGGTGCGGTGAAGAGGATGAGCAGGATGAACAAAGCAGGGATGGCAGCGTATTTGAGATGCTTACGGTTTTTCTTCAGATCGATGGCGGTGGTGAAGGGAATGGGTTTCAGCAGCACGATCTTCTGGTTGATACTGGCCTGAATGAGCAGGGTGTTCTGCGGGTTGTTACCGCTGAGTTCCTTTAGCTGCAGTATGTTGAGCAGTTTATCGTTTACTTCGGGGAAATGTTTTCCTATGATAGCAGCGGCCTGTGTGTGAGAAATAAGTTTCCCGATTTTATACAGCTTGCTCAGCGGGATGGCCACAAACTTCACTATCACGGCAAGGTTGATCAGTAAAAAAGAATAGAACAAAACGGTGCGTGCAGCGATGCCGAAGTGAGCATAATACTCGAGCAGGTTCACGAGGATGAAAAAGGCTGAGACGAGTGCAAGCGTATAGATGCCACCCCGGATGAGCTGGTTTTTATAGTACTTGCGGATGAATTCATCCAGCTTTGCTATGAGTATGTTATAGTTGTCAGCCATGCTGTTTTCCCCTCGCAGAAAGGGATTGTAAAAGTAATAAAAATTAAAATACGATTTTGCAAATTTTACGCAATGAAATTTACTGATTGAAAGATGCAAAAACGGGGGAATTACATAAATTATTTTGGGGAGGAGAGTGGTTTCGACTTTGTCACGACGACGCTTCGACTGCGCTCAGCGTCCGTCTAGACGATGCGTTCCCCGGGCACTGAGCGAAGTCGAAGTGCCCGAATAGCTCAACCATCTTTATCCCCAGGCGTTGAGCGTAGTCGAAACGCCCGAAGGAAATGGCTATCGTTTTTACACTCTGACAATTCAGGTAGCATATCAGGTTGTCCGTTTATCAATGCTTCTTTCTTCTTTCTACTCCATCCCTGTATTTGTTTTTCTCTGTAAAAAGCTTCATCAATTCTTTGGAATTCCTCATAATATACCAGTTCGACGGGTAGATGCTTTTTGGTAAAATTTGCCCCTTCACCGTTTTGATGTTCAGCTAATCTTTTTTCTAAATCAATAGTACTTCCAGTATAATAATTCCCATTGGAACAAAGTAAGATGTACATGTATCCTTTCATATCATGCTATTTTCATAGATGGTTTTGACTCCGTCTTGACGACGCTTCGACTGTGCTCAGCGTCCGTCTCAACCACCAATTATCCCCGGGCACTGAGCGAAGTCGAAGTGCCCATTATGCTTATTCCACCACAAACTTCAAACTTCCGGCAAGGCTTCCATTGATGCTCATCTTGCACACATATATGCCTGCGGCTATAGGATGTCTGTGGGTGTCATGCAGGTTCCACGCCAGGTCATAGCTTCCGCTGCTTTGGTTTTTGTTGCAAAGCACCTGCTGCAGATTCCCGTCAAGTGCGTAAATACTAATATTCACAAAGCCTGCTTCCAGTAAAACATAATGTAAATTTAATGTAGTAGTGGTAGGATTTGGATAAACAAAGAGTTCAACATTGTCCTTTAATAACATCGGTATGCCTGCAGGAACAGACATAGAAAACTCAGAAGTATTTCCCGAAGAATCGGTGGCGGTGGCCACCAGCATGTCGTTCCATGTGAGCCCGCTCAGCGTGTCGCTCCAGTTGCCGCTGATATCAGGCATTATCGAGCTGAGCCAGGTCCTGCCCTGCGCAAATCCGTTTCCGTTCACATCGGCTTTAAACAGTTCCACCACGCAATACTGTGGCAGTTGCGTGTCCAGCGTGCCGCTTACAATAGTTTGTGTGGGAGGCAGAGGCACCGTGGCGTTGATCACGGGGTAATTCATTTTCATGTTGGGGCCGCTGTCTCCGTCGCCCGCATCATTGGTGTTAATCCCGGGAGGATACAGATCATTCCCCAGCTAATCGTTCTGGAAAATTGAGTTACAGGAAATAGTGTGTCGGACATCGCCGGTGTTCATTACTGTAACGCCATTTCCGTGGTTGTAT
>Ga0182027_10004537_pt1 | contig 21475 bp, 23 predicted proteins | sample 712E1DmetaG_FD_121300 | JGI IMG/M metagenome (GOLD analysis project Ga0182027, IMG submission 121300) | Permafrost microbial communities from Stordalen Mire, Sweden - 712E1D metaG (Illumina Assembly) | ecosystem: Environmental > Terrestrial > Soil > Wetlands > Permafrost | place: Sweden... | reverse complement strand
GGCAGCCGGGCGTCTTCCACTCCGAGCGCCTGGTCAATATGTCGCACCACTACTATCGCCAGGAACCGAATGTGCGCATCTCGCCGGATATGAAGCTGGTGATCTTTACCAGCAATATGTTCGGCTCCAGCTACGTCTTTGGCGCCGAGGTGGCGAAGGCCGACAACCCCTCTGCCGAAGAAGTTCAGTCCACGCCGGAGCTGGCGCGGAAGTTCAATCCGGTCGAGCCTCCCAACAGCAAAGGCCCGGTAAGGCAGCGGCCTGGTCGCTGATGGACGAGCTATTAGCCGTTAGTTTTTAGCTCATTGTGCCGCGATTGAGTCCATCGATGAAACACGAAAGCTATAAGCTGATGGCTAATAGCTGAAAGCTGCTTTACGCCTCTACCGGCAGATCCGCGGCCAGGATGTTCATGGGGGTAAGCTTGCGCTGGCGCAGGGCGCGCAGGCTCAGCGAGTCGTGCCGCTTGGCCAGCCGCCGGCCATTGTGGTCCACCACCAGGCGGCAATGGAACCAGACCGGAATGTTGTAGCCCAGGGCGCGGTAGAGAAGAATCTGGCGCGCCGTGGACTTGAGCAGGTCGGCCCCGCGCACCACCTCCGTGATGCCCATCGCCGCGTCGTCGGCCACGCAGGCAAGCTGGTAACTCGCGCTCCCGTCCCGTCGCCACACCACAAAGTCCCCAAAATCCTCGCCGGCCACAAAGCGCTGTGGACCAAGATTTCGATCCTCAAACTCAATCGCCTTGCCGTCGGGAACCCGGAATCGCCAGTTCATGTTCCCCGGCATATCAACTTCGTTGGCGGTGGGGCCTGGCAACTGCGGAAGCCTGCCCTGCGCTTCCCGGCAGGTGCCGGGATAGATCGGTTCGTCGTCCAGCAGGTCCAGTTTTGCCAGCGCCTGCGGGTCGAGCGTACTGTCGGAGGTTCTCTCATGCGGCGCGCCAAGCGCGGAATCGAGGTCTTTGCGCGAGCACTTGCAGGGGTAAAGGTAGCCACGATGCAACAGCTTGCGCCATGCGGCAAGATAGATTGCCTGCCGCCGGCTCTGCGCGTAGGGCGCAAAGGGCCCTCCCGTGTCTGGCCCTTCCTGCCAGCGAATGCCCAGCCAGCGCAGGTCATCGAGCGCCGCCTCGGCATACTCGGGGCGGCTGCGTTCGGGGTCCAGATCCTCCATGCGCATCACCAGCGCGCCGCCCGCCTCGCGTGCGCGCTGCCAGGCCGTCCAGAAGGTGCGCGCATGGCCCACATGCAGATAGCCAGTGGGCGAGGGCGCAAGCCTGCCGCGGTACGCTGAGGTCGGTGTTGGACAAATAGTGGCCATCCTACGGACAAGTCTAGGCAGCCCATAGCCCGGCGCATATATAGAGTTTGGTTCCCGTGTGAAGTTTGGTTTCAGGCAACTCAGAAGCCGATTCCGTCAATCGGATTCGTCTCTATCCTTCTCGCTCACGTGGCGATGCCCATAATGGCCGATGTTCTCATTCAGATGGTTGGGATCGACCGAAACTTCGACCACGTCCAGCTCATGGCCGTCGAGATCCACCACGAACAGGCCCATCCGTTCGCCTTGAGGACGGATGAAAATCAAGGTCTGCTTATCTCCGTTGTGGCTGGTCTCGCGAATGATCCGTTCCCAGCCCGAACCAAGCTTTGTCTCGACCATCCGGTTCAGTTCATCGCCGTCCACCGGCCCGGAGAAGGACTCGAACTCCGCAACGTGCAGGTCGCTCACACCCTTTTGCGTGGCCTTTTCCGAGATCATGCTGATAAGGCCCATGAAGGGAATGCGCGTGGCGCGCACATGATACCGGCTCTCAATGGAGCGCACCACGCCGTCAAATCCGCCCTCACCGCCGGCCAGCACCACGGATACCGGGATCAGAAGGGCAATAAGTCCAAGAGGAATCAACCACAGCCGCCTCATTGGTCGCCGCCCTTCTTGTCTTTATCTTTTCCTTTGTCCTTGCCGGGAGCGTTCTTCTCCGCGCCGCTTTCCTTCCCCTTGTCCTTACTGTGCGTACTCTTCTCCACGTCGCCCAGCGCGCCCAGCCCGCCAATGCCCTTCAGCTTGCCCAGGTCATCCATGCGAATGGGGCCAAGAATCAGCACAATAGTTAGTTCTTTTGGTTCCGCTGTCAGGATGAACATGCCGTGCGTCTCGCCATTCACCAGCTTCACCATCACGTCGGTGGTCTCGCCGGTTTTGCGTTCGCGCTCGCGGACGATCGGCGACCACTCGCTGGTCTCGAAGTACTTACGCAGTTGCTCGATCTCGTCCGTCGAGTACTGCCCCTCCTTGTCGAACTCGTACGAGCGGACGTAGATGCCATCCAGCCCGTCGATCAGTTGCCGAGTGGCAGCTTCGTCCTTGTCTTTGCCATTCATGAATTTGGCTGCAAAGGCCAGCATGTTTCTGCCCAGCGTGACCTCGGTTACGTTGGCGGCGCGCGCGGCCAGATCTTTCTCTACCGCGGGCGGCAGCGGCAACTGATCGGTTTGCGCCAGCACCGGTACGGCCAGCGCGGTTACACCCAATACGAAAGCCAGAATTCGGGTTCTCATCAACGGTTCCTCCCTATTGCTGCGTGCGGCCGTGTGCCGCCAGTTGCTTGTTCATGTGGTCGAGCGCATGGCCGGTAATGCGTAGCGCAATCAGTACCTGTTCGCGGGCGGCTTCGCCCTTGCGGCGTTCCTCTCGCTGATGCCAGACCGCGCCGCCACCCACGACGGCGGCCAGCACGAGGCAAGCCGCAAGCCGCTGCCACAGAACGGCATGGCTCCGCGGCCGTTGCGCGCGACGGCGCTCCATCAGCCTGCGCTTCAGGCTGGGCGGCGCCGGCCGCCGCTCAAGCGCCTGGCGCAACTCCTCTTCAAACTCCTCCATCGATTCAAGCTCCACTCACTTGCTCCTTCACCCGGACGTACTCCTTCAAATGGCTCTGCGCCTTGGCCCGCAGCAGCTTCAATCCTCGCTGCAGGTGGCTCTTTACCGTGGCCAGCGGCGCCTCCAGCGTGGCTGCAATCTCCTCGGGCGTCAGCTCTTCCTGGTAGCGCAGAACCAACGCCACGCGCTGCGGCTCAGGCAGAGTGGCCAGCAGTTGTTCAAGGCGTGCTCCCAGCGGAGACGTGCGCTCTTCCACGTGAATGCCGTGGTGGTCTTCCATCTCCACCCATAAATCCGCACCGCGTACCCGCCGCCGCCGCAACGCATCCACCGAGCGGCTCATCGCTACCCGCCGCAGCCAGAAGCGAGCATGATCCGCGTTCTCGATCTTGCCCAGCCGCCTATCCAGCTCCAGAAAAACATCCTGCGCAATCTCTTCGGCCAAACCGCGATCGCCAATCATCCGCAGGGCCAGCGAAAAGACCATCGACTGGTGCTCGTCCACGAGTTGTTCAAAGTCCGGTTGCCAGTCGTGGGTCATAAATCGCTGCTACTCTCTTATCCGCAGAAATGCAGGCACGGGGATGCAGAGAGTACGCGAAATAGCCCAAAAAGTTCGAGTCGGATAGTTTCGCGACAGAACAGGAGAGCCCTTCCCGTTCAGAAAAGATCCGGAATAGTATGAAACGCGATGCGCGTGGGCGCGGCTCTGAATGCCGTCAGCATGGTGGCCGGGGCCAACGTGCTCAGGCCGTACTTGTGATTCAGTGCGTCCATGGCCGCCAGCAGCCGCGCCCGGCTCCGCTCGCGCTCCAGCGCGTCGAAGAGGTTGAGCGAGTGCAGGCGTCCGGGCACCAGCCCGTTCAGGTGCACTCCGATGAAGTAGGGATGATCGAACTCCGGCCCCACCGGCCGACTGGCCCACAGCCGGCACAGCGCGGCAATCAGCGTCTGGTTATCCTGGCACTCGCTCAGGCGCAGCTCGCCCTTCCATCCCCGCGTGGGCGTGCCAAAACGGCTCACCGGCATTTTTTCGCTCCGCGGAACCGCAAAGCCGACTGCCAACCCGATGCTGCTGACCCACAAGTCGCCCGCCCGCAGCCGCATGGCGGCCTTGTGGAGCAGCTTGTGCGCCACCGCCCAGGCCTTCTCCGGCGTGCGCATCTCGGGCGCCAGCACGTGCTGGTGGCTCATCGACTTCAGATGCTCCGGCTCGTCCATGTCGAAATCTTCGCCCCGGAGCCAGTGCCACATCCGCTCGCCCCACACCGAGCCCCAACGCTCGCCGGTCCGTTCGCTGTCCAACGCCAGCAGGTCATCCATGGTGTGAATGCCCTGCGCGTTCAGCCGCTTCTCCATGCGGGAGCCGATGCCGGGCAGGTCGCGCAGGGTAAGCTGCCGGAGGGCGTAGGGCAGAATATCGAGGGTGAGCGCCACCAGGCCGTCGGGCTTTTCCATGCCGCTGGCCACCTTGGCCAGGTAACGGTTGGTGGCCAGGCCCACCGAGCTGCGCATCATGGGGCCTACCCGCTCCAGGATGCGCGCCTTCACCCGCCGCCCCAGCTCCATCGCGGCCAGCAGCGGTCGCTCCCGGCCCATCAGCCGGCAGACCATCTCGTCCACTGACAACACGGCCATCACCGGCAGACAGCTCTCCACGGCCTCCACGATGCGGTAGTGGTAATCGACGTAGAGCTTGTGGCGTGCCTCCACCAGCACCAGGCCGGGGCACATCCGTTTGGCCTCGGCCACCTCGGTTCCGGTTTTGACGCCGTAAGCCTTGGCCTCGTAACTGGCTGCAATGCAACAAGTTGTATCGGCCATCATGGGCACAATGGCTACCGGCCGCCCGCGCAGCTCCGGCCGCGCATCCTGCTCCACCGAAGCGAAGAAGGAGTTCATATCCACGAACAGCCAGTTCAGCAGCGGGCCGCTCTGGGGGCGGCAGACAGGCACGTTTTCCGGCGCAGAATTGGAACGGGGAACCATACCGAGCAATATTCGCTCTTTATTCGCCTTTTGCAAGACAAAAGTACTCAATAGGTTCCGAAAAATCCGCCGATAAATCCCTTGCAACACGGAAATTCCTATGCATTCACGTTAAAAAATGGTGACCGGAGCGCAACCTGCGGCCCGGTTTTGAGGTCTAATCCATGGGATCGACGAGTATGCTCGGCTTGTTTCATGGAATTGTGACGAGCGGAAACCTCCTCGCCGCACTGGTGACGGCAGGCGTAGCCGTACTGCTCATCTGCTGCATGGAGTGCACGGAGTGCCCCCGCCGCGAGAAGGACGATCTCTTCCGCCGCCACGAACTGTAAGTAATAGATCGCGAGAAAACCTGTTTGCGCTTATTGCGCCGCCGGCTTCAAATACTCCTCAAAATGTGCCAGGATGCGGTTGTATAGATGCGTCCGGACATCCGCTCCGGCGATGGAGTGCGTCTTGCGCGGATAGATCTGTAGGTCGTAGGGTATGCCGGCCTCGATCAGCCTCTGCACAAACTGGACGGAGTTCTCCATGTGCACGTTGTCGTCGCCCGTTCCATGCACCAGCAGCAGGCGCCCCTTCAGGTTGGCCGCCGAGTTGACCACCGAGAACTCCTTGTAGCCGGTGGCAAACTCCGCCGGCTCGCTCATGTAGCGCTCCGTATAGATTGAGTCGTAGTTGCGCCAGTCGGTTACCGGCGCCACCGCAACTCCGGCGCTGAAGCGGTCGGAGTGTGTCATCGCGTAGAGCGTAAAGGTGCCGCCCCAGCTCCAGCCCCACCAGCCCAGGCGCTTCCTGTCCAGTTGCGGATACTTGTCCAGCGCCGCATCCAACACCGTCAACTGATCTTCTAACTGGATAGGCCCGAAGTTATGATAGGCGGCCTGGGCAAAGTCGCGCCCGCGCATGCCCGAACCGCGATTGTCGGCATGCAGCACGGCAAATCCATGCTGCACCAGCAACTCGTCGAAGAGCAGGCTGTCGCTCCACTTGTTGGCTACCGTCGGCGCGCCCGGTCCACCGTAGGGATTCAGAATCAACGGGACGCTGGCGGGATTGGTGACGCCCTCGGGCAGCAGCAATGTGGCATAGAGCGTGGCGCCGTCGTGGGCCTTTACCTCCAGCCGCTCCGGGGCCCGCAGGTGGTAGGGTTCCAGCTCCCGGGTCGACCAGATCACGTCGCACTTACCCGCCGCCGCGCACAGCCGCAGCGTCGGCACTTCCATGCGCGACGATTGCCGGTCGACAAACGCGCCGCCAGCAGGAGCAAAGTTGCCTGTATGGAATCCCGTGCCGGAGCTCAACTGCCTGCGCTCTCCGTCAAAGCTCACCTGCCATAACTGCTGCTCCAGCACATTGCCTTCATTCGATTGGCAGAAGACGAGCCGGGCCGCATGATCGACGCGCAAAACATCGCCAACCTCAAAATCCCCCCTGGTCAGTTGCCGCTCCAACTTTGCGGAAGCCGTACCGGGGTCAGCCTGTTCATAGCTGTATAGATAAAGATGATTGTGCCCGTCGGCCCAGTTGGTCAGAACGATGGTGCTATTGCTCACAGAGACGTCGTAGCTTTCGTCGAAGAACTTTTCATCAGTAAGTTGCAGCACCGGGTGCGCTTGCCCCGTTGCGGTGTCGGCAAAGTAGAGATCGCGGTGCTTGTGATCGCGCGTCACCGTCTCGATCCACAGCGTCTTCGGGTCCACCCATCCAAAGCGCGGAATCGTATCCTGCCCGGCGCGAATCGGCAGCTTGACCCACGCCGTCTTGCCGCCCTCGGCGCTCACCACGCCCACGCGGACATCGGGGTTGGGGTCGCCAGGCTGCGGATAGCGCTGCAAATCCACCGTTGCGTGGGTTGGAATCCAATCGGCAATCGGATACTCCGGCACCGCGGACTCGTTCATCTGCAGATAGGCCAGATTCTTCGAGTCCGGCGACCAGAAATAGTTGCTGCGAACATCCAGCTCCTCTTCGTAGATCCAGTCCACCTCGCCGTTGAGGGTAGCTGGATTCGGCGCGGGCGCCACAGCCGTCACTGGCGTTCCAGTCTCCTTCAGCCGCACTACGGAAAGTCCGTGCCCGCTTATGTACGAGACAAATTCTCCGTTGGGCGAGAACTTGGGATCGTCGCCGGAGGCTGCCCCCGTATTCCCGATCTGTACCGCCGCCCTGTTGCGCAGATCGTAGATCCAGAGCCGGCCGTTGGCATCGAACAATAGATGCGCCGAGTCCGGCGCCCACAGGTAGCTGGCCATGCTGTAGCGGTCGCGATGATCGCGGTCCGTCTCCGAGCCGCTCTGGACCGCAAACGAGGCCATCCTGGAGCGATTGACCAGCATATACGCATCATCCGAGCCCGGCTCCATCTCCGACAGATTGCCGGAGTCCATGAAAGTGAGGTGCTTGCCGTCCGGCGACCAGGCGAGTCCGCTTAGCGGAGTTCCGATCAACGGTCCGTGTGCGTAGATCGCATCAACCGTCAGAGGTTTTTGAGGAGCCTGCGCGGCCAGCGGAAGAACTGCAAGGGGAAGAGCAACAACGGCCGAGAAGATGAAAGTGGCTGCACGGGTCAAAAGATTTTCCTCCGGGAATGGAGCCCGGTATGGCGTTGAACTTGAATAACGCGCACTTACTTTTCAAGCATGATCGGGTTGTCAGATATGGACTCAGGATTTATGGAACTCAGATACTTCATACAGAGATTGTATGCGGAAGACTTGGCGGGTAGCCTGCCTCTCCATGTTTTTCCTGCGCAAATCACAAACAGGGCTCCATCCTTGAATCGCATTCTGATTTAGCAGACGATATTGCTCCTTGGTTATAGTCCGCATAACGAGTACACTTGTTCTCGTTATGACTACAACTCTGTTCTCAACATACAGCGCTGGGAAAAACCGCATCACGGCGACAATACTTGCTGTTCTGCGATCCTTATCACTGGATCGAATCGAGCGTTTGTTGGGTGCGCTTACCGAACTGCCAGAGTTCGAGTTGGTTCGCTTCGAGAATCAACCAGGTCGCGGGGGAACGGGTATCCCTGACGCACAAGTGTCGAGCAGTTGTAGGATTCTTATCGAGACCAAGACACAGCGAAACGCCTTAAAGCGCGAGCAGTTGGAACGGCACCTACAGCGCCTTGACGATGCGAAAGAGGCTTTCCGCTGCCTTTTGGTCCTTACTCCAGACGAGAGCCGGCCAACCGAACTTATGCCTTTCTCCGACGAGCGTCTGTTTTGGTCCTCTTTTGCAGCACTGGACCAAGCAATCGACGAGCTGCTGGCCGACAAGACCGAAGTTGTCTCTGAGCGTGAAGCATTCCTCCTGCGCGAACTGCAGGCCATGCTGCTCCAAGAAGGCTTGCTTGGCTTTGAGATGGACACTGTCATCGTCGCCGCCAGCCGCGCGTGGGACGAATACGAAAGGCTCCAGCTTTACGTCTGTCAGCCGGGCCGGTTTTTTCAGAATGTGAAATACATGGGATTCTATAAGACCAACAAAATCTGGCCACTTGTACCCCTAATTCGTGAACGTAAGGACCGAGTGCGCATGGAATATGGTGGCGATAAAGGCGAATTGGGCCGAGCCGTTGACCGACTCATAGAATTGGGACTTCGTAAGCCTGATGCCGAATACCAGGTATTTTTGTTGTCTGGCCCGAAAGACCCGCAAACGATTCGCCTAGATGAGCCAATCGTGAACGACCTTCTATCGGCCAACGGACGTAGAACTGCCTTCACACAGGGTCAGCGTTATGTGAAGCTCGATAACCTTCGTCACGCCAAGCGGACTTCCGACCTAGTCGCAGCGGATGTAAAGACCTACACATAGCTGCTGTGCATTGACATAGAGGCACACCTTCAATGACAGCAAGACCACGTAACAAAGGGAACGATTGGGGCGTCCCGCATAAGGGATGGACCAGTGTAGACTTCGATGACCTTGAATTGATATCGGATAGCGAACTTGCTGGAGCCATCATTACGGTACAAGCCGATCCCCGCATGATTCAGAAGATGAGAGTCTTCTCGAAAAAAATGCCACCAGCTATGATTCCGCCGGAAATGTTTCAGACCAGGAACTTGAAGAAGCCATCAACGTCGCGGACCAGCTCCGGTTAAGCGTGATCGCCTGGCTGCGAGCAAACCATCCTGAACTGACGAAAAGCTCTCAGTAACTTGCAAGCAGTCATTCCTGCCGACAGTCCGGCTGCCCATCACCTTGCACACTACAGCCCGAGCGATGTATCTTCCGGCTCATGCATTGGGCAACTCCGCAAGATCGCCGCCATCTGGGCCAGGCGCGGCGCAGGCAGGCAGGCCGCCAGGAACACGGCGAATTCAACCCCAAGGCGCGCAAAGTCCCCGCCCTTGTGTTGATTGAAAGATCGATGCGCGGCCGCGTCCCCGCGCTCATTCAGCTCAAATACCAGTTGATGGCCGAGTCACCCTTCGGCTACTTCCGCGGCGCGGTGCCGGTGATGGCGGCCGACCTGGCTGTACTGCCCTCGACGGGCATCATCTGTCAGCTTTGCGGCGACGCGCACGTGCGCAACCTGGGCGCCTATGCCGCCCCTGACGGGCGGCTAGTCTTTGACATCAACGACTTCGACGAGACCATCCACGGCCCTTTTGAATGGGACTTGAAGCGCATGGCTGCCTCGCTGGTGCTGGCGGGCCGCGAATCCGGCCACAAAGAAGCCTCCGCTCGCAAGGCCGTGGAACGGTGCATCGAACGCTACTGCGCGCAGATGCGCATCTTCGCCCGGATGCCCCACATCGAGGTAGGCCGCTACCAGGTGCATCGGCTGGGCCAGGTCGAGCCGGTGCTTGACGCGCTGCTGAAGGCGGAACGAGCAACTCCGCAGCACACCCTTGCCCAGCTCACCGTACCTGCTTCCGGCAAACCCGGTGCTCTGCGCCGCTTCAAGGAATCGAAACCGATGCTCACACGCGTCACCGACCGGCAGGCTGCGTCCGTGCTGGCTTCTCTCGCGGCCTATCGCGAGATGCTGGAGCCCGAGCGGCAACACCTACTGTCCTTCTACCGCCCCGTGGATGTGGCCTTCAAGGTGGTGGGCACAGGCTCCGTGGGCCTGCGCGACTACTGCGTTTACTTTGACGGCAACGGACCAGGCGATCCACTGTTTTTGCAGATCAAGGAGGAGCCTGTCTCGGCCTACGCGCCCTGGCTGCCCGACGCCCACCCGGTCCACCACAACGGCCAGCGTGTTGCCGAAGGGCAACGGGCTATGCAGCTGCAGTCCGATCCATTCCTGGGCTGGACGCAAATCGCGGGACGCCAGTACCTGGTGCGCCAGCTCAACGATCACAAGGGTTCCATCAACCTTCAGGATCTGGCTGGCGGCGGCCTCGCGGCCTATGCCGAGGTCTGCGGCGAACTGCTCGCCCGCGGCCACGCCCGCTCCGGCGACCCGCAGGTCATTGCCGGGTACCTGGGCTCCGGCGATGGCTTTGCCGAGGCGCTGGCCGAATTCGGCTCCCTCTACGCCGACCAAACGGAGAAGGATTGGAAAGAACTGTGCCGCTCCCGCAAGACGAAGACTAAGTCCCGTACAAAATTGTAGGAGACTCCCATGAATCGCCGCACCTTTGCGCAAGCCTTGACTGCGGCGGCGTTCTCTGCCGCCGTGCCTCCGCTGCCGGCAGCGCCCCACGCCGATGCCGCGCCATCTAAAACACCACCCTTTCCGCTTTCGGTCATGCTGTGGACAATCTTCAAAGATCTACCATTCGAGCAACGTCTGGCCGGAGTGGCCGAGGCTGGCTACAACCAGATCGAGCTGGTGGGCGAGTACGCCGCCTGGTCCCCGGCCGACTTTGCACGCGCCAACGCCGCGCGTAAGCAACTTCATATCTGCTTCGACGCCACTGCGGGAATGAAGCACGGTGTGGCCAACCCCGACACGCGCGACGCCTTCCTGACAGAACTGCGCCAGGCTCTCGTGCCCATGGAAACCCTCGCCTGCCCGACGATGATTGTGCTCTCCGGCAACGTAGTACCGGGCCTCACACGCGAACAGCAGCATCAAGCCTCAATCGAGACGCTCAAGCAAGCCGCGGCGCTGGTCGAGGGCCGCCAGATAGACGGCCAGCCTGTGCGCCTGCTGCTGGAGTGCATCCACCCCGAAGAGAATCCCCGGTACTTTCTCACCCGAGCCAGCGAGGCAATCGACATTGTGCGCGCCGTCAACCATCTCCAGGTGCAGTTCCTCTATGACATCTTTCACGAACAGATGGTGGAGGGCAATCTGATTGAAAAGCTCGAAAAGAACATCGATGTAATCGGTCTCATTCACGTGGCCGACGTGCCCGGACGCCACGAGCCCGGCACCGGCGAGATCAACTACGCCAATATCTACCGCAAGCTGGTCGAGCTCAAATATCGACGCACTGTGGCCATGGAGTTCTACCCTACGGGCGATCCGGTCACCACATTGCGTGCCGCGAAGGTCCTGGCATGGAGCGCCGGGGCGGAATAAGCAGACCTTAAGCCACATCAAGCGGACGAATCAGGTCTATCGAACAGCGATTGCTGCCGCGGGACTCGCCGCAACGCGAAAATAGCTCTCGAGAACAGCTTCAGGAATCTCGACATGCGGCAGCAAGTTCCACCCCTTGGGACCGTAGCCATTCTCGGCGTCATGGAGCCGACTGATTTCTCCGAGAAGGAGCGCAAGGAATCGCTCCATCGTCCATGTCCCTCGGGCCTGATCGCCGGTGAATCGCAATAAACTATCGGGACCGGCCTCAACGTGCGGACCGAAGACCGAATGGCTGAAGACGCGCGCATACGAATTGACTCTCTCCGCTTCGCGAGCCCAGGTGAGCATGGATCGGCGTTGCATGAGTGGATCCTGAATAATCAGCACCGAATCCAGCCGCCGGTTGGCCTGTTGCAGCAACTCCAGGCTGAAGCGGGTATTTTCCGCGGAGTTTGCTGACCGGTTCTCGATCAGCATCCTGCCTGCCGGAATCCCAAAGGCCATCTGCGCCACCACGGCGTACATCTCCGCTTCGGCCATGGATTCACGAATCAATCCTTGTCGCGCAAGCGGGCCGTAATCGGAGTTACACAGGTTCTCATAGAGCAGCTGGGTCGAATGACCTGCTCCGCCTGAGAGGACAAGTGTAGCCGCGGGAGATCGCCGCATCAGCATGCAGGCTGCGGTCAAAGTCGCGATTACCTGGTTGCCAAGCAGCACAATCGCGTCCAGGCCGCTCAAAAGATCCGGCTCCGGACCGTTGCCCTGGAAGTCGTCCTGGGCCAGCCAGGCACCGATGCGGTTGATATCGCGAGCAAGCTGCTCTGGGCTCTGCGGCATGGCCCAGTTTCTCACGCCGCGCCAGCCCAGATATACCGGCATCAAGCCTGAAAGAACGCCTGAAACACGATTGACCACGCCTTATCCCACCGGTACCAGAGAGGTATCTTTCGCAGTCAGCGCCGGCGCATTCCCCAATCGTATTGCCATCGGCGTCGCGGCCAGATGGAATTGCTTCCGGCTGGCTGCAAGCCGCACCAGCTGGTTTTTCTGGTCGAATGTGATCGTAAAGTTCTGCATAGGGCAGGAGCCAAAGTTGGCTAAAGGAAATGCAGGATTGATCTCCACGAACGGTTTGGTAAAGGTATATTCGCCCAGATGTACATCGGTGGCGAGAGTAGCCGCCTTAACCTGGAAGCGTGTGGAGAGGGACTCTCCATATGCAAAGATCACAGGGCCAGAGGCGAATTTAAGATAGGGCGCAAGCCCCTCGGGCAGGCTGAGCCCGGAACCGCCGGAGTCGAACTGCGCCTCAATACGCAGATTGCCGATGCGCAGGGTGGCGATAGGTACCCCATCCGGCATGCGAAACGGCAGCACGGAGCCTTTCTCACCCTTGCTTAGCGCTCCAGAAGCGAGCGTCAGCCGCCGGTTGGGGTAGTCGAGTGTAAGCAGATAGTCGCGAAACAGGGTAAACCCAAGAAGTCCCATACAGGAGCCGTTTTCACTGGACAGCACGTGCCGGACCGCCTTGATCCCGGTGAATTCCACTCCGGCAACCTGCAGAGAGTCGATTTGGAACACGGGCGCCAGTTGTCCGCCCCTACCGGTAGGGTCGGTCAGCCGGACCTGGCCAACCTGAGGAAGGCCCAATTGATCGGCCAGTTCCGGGGTCACCATCGCCTGCCCGCCGGTTCCGGTGTCGACGACGAACCGGAAGGGTCCCCTTCCGTTTACTATCACCATCACATAGGGCTTGCCGTGAACTACTTCCATCGAAGTGAAACGTAATGTGTCCTGAGCGGCCAGAGAGACAGTGGCGAGAGCCAGCAACGACACCCAAAGGCCGCCAATCTTTGCAAGGAATGGCATAAAGCCTCCTTTCGCACGCTTTTCAAACCAACCCGATCCTGGGCTTATTCCTGCCCGCCGGAGAACGATCGATCAGACGATTCCGGTTCTGGCCAAAGGTTGCGACAGCCACCTGGAAACTGTCTGGCGTGCTCAGCCCTGGACCTCTTCGACGTCGATAGTACGCAGGAGCCTGAGAGATTTCATCGTTAAATTAACGGTTTGATATAGTTCGACTGCCTGTAACCTCCGCACGGCTCCGCTCTACAATGAACCGGTATGCCCACAGCCGTTCGTTCGTACGCAAAGATCAACCTTGGCCTCGGTATAGGTGCGCCGCGCCCCGACGGTTTCCACTCGCTGGCCACCGTCTACCAGACCATGGAGATCTACGACTTGGTAACCGTTACAGCCCGTCTGGCTGGAACTACGGTGCTTCAAGTTACCTCGAACGACCGGCGCGTCCCCACGGATAACCGCAACACAGCCTGGAAGATGGTCTCTCTGGCGCTTGAGGCTCTTGGAATCACTGCGGAAGTCGAAATTCACATCGATAAGCGTTTGCCAGTGCAGGGAGGGCTAGGCGCAGGTTCGGCCAACGCCGTAGCTGCGCTGGTGGGGCTGGAGGTGGAACTGGGGATTGCGAACGAGCTGCATGTACGGGGTGCCCCATCCTTTCCGCGGTTTTTCGAGGAAAAAATGCGGAAAGGGTGGGAAGCCGAGAGGCTGCAAATTGCCGCTGAAGTAGGCTCCGATGTACCCCTTTTCTTTGTTGGCGGTACGGTACTGGGCCTCGACCGCGGCCAGCAGGTCTCTCCCCTGCCGGACCTTGAACCTGTCTGGTGCGTCGTCGCCATGCCCGAGATCAGCATCTCCACGCCGCAGGCCTTCAGCGACTGGGATGCCCTGTGCGCCGCCGAGGGTTTGACCCCCGAGGCCAGTACGGTTAAACTGAATGAGTTGAGCCGCGCCTATGCCAGCGCCTTTGCGGGAGCGAATCCCGCGGGTGGGCAGGGAGTTGGCTCCTCCGGTGTTCTCCTCAATAAAGAGAACCTGGCCGGACCCGTAGAGTCCGCGCTTGTCCGCACCGGGATTACGAGCTGGATTCAGAACGACTTTGAACGCGTCGTCTTCCCCCAGCATCCTTCCCTTGGCGAAATCAAGCGTCTTCTTGCGGCTTCGGGCACTCCGGAGGAGGCCCTCCACGCCTCGCTGTCCGGGTCCGGTTCGGCGCTCTTCGGGTTGTACCGGACCCGCGGAGATGCGGAAGCGGCGCAAAGACGACTGCGGCTGGCCGGAATGCGGAGCACCTTGACACGCACCTTGCCGCGCGAAGCTTACTGGCGCGAAATGCTTACGCAATAAGTAAGTTGACAGTCAACCGTTGTGCGCGAGAGACTCGCCAACGGCTGTGAAACTGGGCGATCGTCTAATGGTAGGACAGTGCCCTTTGGAGGCACTTGTCCAGGTTCGAATCCTGGTCGCCCAGCCAAGTTTTGAACTCAGACCCGGGGAGCAGCCAAAGCCAACCAGCTTGGAGGTGCGAGGAGATGGAAGCGGAAAGATTGACGGCATCGATGGAAGACAAACAACAGGGGAGCGGTCAGAACGCGCTGAAGGAGAACGCACAGGCGCTGTCTGCGGAGGCCGCCGCCAAGGCGAAGGAGGCCAAACAGGCCCCTGAGCGCAAGCGCACCCGCAACCTGAGCGAGGACAAGCGGTTCAAGCTCTTCAGCGGCACGGCCAACCGGCCGCTTACCGAAGAGATCGGCCGCCACATCGGCGTTCCCGTGGGCGAGTCCAAGATTCAACGCTTTGCCGACGGCGAGGTCTACTTCCAACTGCTCGAGAATGTGCGCGGAGTGGATGTTTTTGTGGTGCAGCCCACCTGCTATCCGGTGGACCAGAATCTGGTGGAACTTTTGGTGATGATCGACGCGCTCAAGCGCGCCTCGGCAGCCCGGATCACGGTGGTGGTGCCCTACTACGGCTACGCCCGCCAGGACCGCAAAGACCGTCCTCGAGTGGCCATCAGCGCCAAGCTGGTTGCTGATCTGCTGACCACTGCCGGAGCCAACCGCGCCCTCTTCGTCGACCTTCATGCCGCGCAGATTCAGGGCTTCTTCAACATTCCCGTCGATCACCTCTACGCCAGCCCGGTGCTGGTCAGCTACTTCCGCGAGCTCGCTCTGCCCAACCTGACGGTAGTCTCGCCCGACGCAGGAGGCGTGGAGCGCGCCCGGTTCTTTGCGCAGAAGGTAGAAGCGCCGCTGGCCATCGTGGACAAGCGCCGAACGGATATGAACGTCACTGAGGTCATGAACGTCATCGGCGACGTGAGCGGAAAGAACTGCCTCATCATCGACGACATCGTCGACACAGCCGGCACGCTGGTAAAGACCGTGGACGCTCTCTACGCCGCCGGCGCGGAAGCCGTCTATGCCGCGGCCAGCCACGCCGTGCTCTCCGGCCCGGCCATCGATCGCATCGCCAACTCGCGCCTGGAACAACTGGTGGTTACCAACACCGTTCCCTTGCGCGAGGCGGCCCAGAAGTTGCCCAAGATCAAGGTGCTTTCCATCGCCGGCCTGCTGGGCGCGGCGATTGAGAGCATTCATATGGAGACCAGCGTCAGTACGCTGTTTTCTTAGTTGTCAGTTATCAGTCGTCAGTTGTCAGGACGAGAAACGTTAATTAGGAGCTAATCGGCAATAGTCAGGCGTTGATGTTGGTCAAACAGTTTTTGGCAACTGATCACTGACAACTAGCTTCTCCAAACAAAGGGAGCGGACCCCGAATCGGTCCGTGCCCGAAACCAGAAACGAGAGACCGCATGTCAGAAGTAGTTGTAGCCAGGCCCCGTGAGGGCAAGTTCAACAAGAATGCCGCGCGCCGCGTGCGTGCCGCCGGCAAGATTCCCGCCGTACTGTATGGCTCCGGGCACCAGCCCGTGGCCATCGAGGTAGACCCCAAGCAAATATCGCGGATTCTCTTTTCAGAGACCGGCCATAACACGATCTTCGATGTCGAGGTCGCCGGCCAACCCGCGGCCAAGGCCATGATCGTCGACTCGCAACGCGACCCAGTCATTGACAACTTGATCCACATCGATATGAAGCGAATTGCCCTCGACAAGCTTCTCCGCGTCAAGGTGCGCGTCAAGCTGCAGGGCATCCCGGTGGGAGTCAGAACAGAAGGAGGCATCCTCGACCAGGTATTGCGTGAGGTCGAGGTCGAATGCCTGCCCGCCGACATTCCTCCCAGCATCGCTGTGGATGTGAGCAATTTGGAGATGTTTCATTCGTTGCGAATCAGCGATCTGCCTCATTCCGACGCCATCAAGTACCTCAATGCCGAGGATGCGACCGTGGCTCACGTAGTCTCGATCCGTGAAGAAGTGGTTGCCGTTCCCGAGGCCGAGGTTGTTGCAGTTGCAGAAGGAGCAGAAGGCGCTGCCGCAACTACAGCCGAGCCCGAGGTGGTCAAGAAGGGCGGCAAGCCGGAAGATTCGGACAAGAAGGCCGACGCGGGCGGCAAGAAGCCCGAGGCGAAGAAGTAAGCCTTGGCCGAAGCAAGCGAATCCGGCATACGGCGGTGCCCATTCCTGGTGGTGGGATTGGGCAACCCCGGCCCGGAGTATCTGTGGACCCCGCACAACGCGGGATTCATGGCGATCGACCGCATCGCCCAGCAGGAAGGGGTTGTGGTCCAGAACCGGCGCTGCCGGGCCGTTACCGCAACCTGCCGCGTGGTGGGGCGCGAAGTGGTCCTGGTCAAGCCGGAGACTTTTATGAACCTGAGCGGGCTGGCAGTTGCCGCTCTGTTGCACGAGTTTGAGGCGGACCCAGCCCATGACCTGCTCGTTATTCACGACGAGCTGGACCTGACGCTGGGGACATTCAAGATCAGGGAACGCGGTTCGCCGGCAGGGCACAACGGAGCCCGCAGCGTAACCGGCGCCCTGGGCAGTCAGGAGTGGTTGCGCCTGCGCATCGGAGTTGGACCGGATTTGCCGCCAGAGGCCATCGCGGCCGGCGGAGGCAAGCGTCCAGGCAGGGATTACCTGCTCTCGCCGATGCACAAGGCGGAGTTAGCGGTTCTTGACGAGGTGCTGGACCGTGTGGCAACCGCCACGCGGCGAATCCTCGAACTGGGGCCTGCAGCCGCGATGAACGAGTTCAACCGCCGCGAGCAAAACGGTCCGGCGGAGGAGTAGCAAGGCTGGAAATAGGAGCTGGACCCTGAGCGGCCAGCGGAAAAGGAAACCGGATGCCCCGTTTGTATGAGGTTATGTTCATTGTTCGGCCCGACGCGGCCGATGAAGATGTCGATAAGCTGATCGCCGGCTTCTCCGCCACTGTGACTGGTGGCGGCGGAGCGATCAAGTCCGTCGAAAAGATGGGCCGCCGCAAGCTCGCCTATATGGTGCGCAAGTTCAACGACGGCAACTACATTTTGCTGACCATTGAGGCCAACGGCGCGGGGGTGCTTGAACTGGAGCGCCGTATGCGCGTCACTGAGCCGGTCATCAAGTTCATCACCGTGCGCATTGACGAGGAAGAGAAGCGCCTGGCTAAGGTGAAGGCCCTGCGCGGTGTTCGCCGCACCGCCACCCCTCAGGTTATAGCGCCCGTCGCAGCCTCAGTCCCTGCGGAAGCTGACGAGCCCGTTCAGGCTAATGCTTAGGAACTTTGTCACGAATTGCCGCTGCCGGTCTGTGAGAGGCCTGGCCCCGGCCCGATCCAGTCTCCCGATGCGTCATAAGACCTCCATCGGGATCTAAGAGAGTAAAGAGGAAACAAAATGTCTGAAGAGATCCCTGAAAAGACGCCAGAAACGGGCGCACCCGCAGCAACCCAGCCAGAGTTTACCCCGAGCCCTGCACCCGGCGCCGGACACGCCCCCGGTCCCCGCTCCGGCGGTCGGCCCGGCGGCGGACCTGGAGGCCGGCCCTCCGGTGGACCCGGTGGCCGCGGCAAATTCTTCCGCCGCAAGAAAGTCTGCAAGTTCTGCACCGAGAAGATCGACGCGATACCCTACCGCGATGTACGCCTTTTGCAAGGCTTTGTGGCCGAGCGCGGCAAGATCGTGCCCCGGCGGCTCACCGGCGTTTGCACTACACACCAGCGCCGCCTGACCCGCGCCATCAAGCAGGCCCGGAACATCGCCCTGTTGCCGTTCGCTACGCGGCACTAGGACAGTGAGTTTTTACGAAGAGTTGTCATCCTGAGCGACCGGAGTCCGCCACGGCGGACGTAGGAAGTCGAAGAACCTGCTTTTGAGAACCTGGCGCAAGCCACAGCACCGAACCGGACTACCGGAACGAGCCGCGGCGCCGCCCGTAATACTGGAGAATTAGCCATGGAAGTCATTCTGAAGGAAGACGTAGACAATCTGGGCCACCGCGGAGACGTGGTAAAGGTCGCGGACGGCTACGGCCGCAACTTTCTGCTGCCCCGCAAGCTGGCCATGCAGGCCACCGAGGCCAACAAAGCCGTCATTGAGCAGATGAAGGCCGCCGCCGCACGGCGCTCCGCCACTGAAAAAGCGCAGGCCGAGGTATTGGTCACCAAGCTCGAGCCCGTCGTGCTCAGCTTTACCCGCAAATCGGGCGAGGCCGGCCATCTCTTCGGCTCCGTTACATCGGCCGACATCGCAGCCGAGCTCGCAACCAAGGGCTTCGAGGTCGATCGCCGCAAAATTCAACTAGCCGAGTCGCTCAAGAGCGTCGGCGAATTCACCGTGGCCATCAAGCTCCACCGCGAAGTCACCGCGCACATTAAAGTGCAGGTCCAGGCCGAAGCCGGCGATGCAACCGAAGCCCCGGCCGCCGAGCCGGTTACGGAAGCCCCCGCCGCAGAGTAGTCTCAACCTGATTCAATCATGCCCGCCTCTCGGTTCGCCGAGGGGCGGCAGTGCTTCCAGTTAGGGAATCTCTTAACAAATCGATGTTTTGAAAGGGCACGACTTCAAAGCCTGCCCTGAGCGAAGCCGAAGGGTGCCGCATGTCTTCCGAAACCGATTAATGCTCTCAGAGTTTCTACTGACCATATCGATAAGCGCCTCAGCCTGTCCTAGTCAGTTGAGAGTTACTTCCGGTTTGCCGGTCAACCACCCAGAGCTAGCACTTCGGATGAGGGTTCTTGAAGACAACCTCGATCGGCATCCAGTCTGACAGGCGCTTCGCGTCGACTTCGGAATCTGCAGACATGGGGATGAGCGACGACCTGGCAAGCGCCACGGATATCTTGATTTTTCCCTTGATGCAGTAGGCCCCGAGAAGCCTCGACAGGTCCTTATCTGCCATATTCATGTACTCCGCGGGAAGGGTGCCATCCGCGCCGGCGATATCGACTGGGGGCATAATCATCTGGTCCATCAACGGCCCGCTTTTCGTAACTCCCGACGTGTCGATTCGCACCACGAGGAGCGCTCTCCTCTCCAGCGCGTCGGGGTTCGCCGTGTACTTGATTGCCGGAATGGTGATGCCCGCCGGGTTCGGTTTTGCTGGCTGCGTGTCAAACGCAAGACGGTAGGGAGCCCCCTTCCATCCGGGCTCAATCGGAACTTTCGCAGCCTGCTGGTTTCCGCACCCCGCCAAAAACGCCAATCCCCAAATCGTCAATACGATGCCTTTTCTCACGTCTTCCTCCTCGTTCTTATGAGACGACGTGCAAGAATACCACTCCTCTCTCTCACTGGAACAGTGATCGCCAGGATTTACCGGCCCTACAGTCGGTACCGCCCGATTTGCCTGGTCGCATCCGATTTACCTCTTTCTGGGGTATGGTCGCTTATCCGGACATTACTTTTGAAAACCGCTGCCGGTGAGTGCATAATCGCCAATACACTCGTTGAGCAGCGCAGGCGGAGAGGTCTCCAAGTTCCCGAGTTGTACGCGGTTGACCGGAATACTGAAAACAACCTGCCTTGCAAAATATATGCGACTCTTGGCGCATAATCGTCCATAGTGTCGTTCACATCCTGTGAAGGTCAGAAGCCAAAGCATCCAAAGGAGGATAAACAGCCCGTTCATATCCGAAGATATTGTGAAAACGCCCGTAACTCTTTTGGCATGAGGATTCTGCAGCGAACTCAAGCAGAATGAGGAATTTACAGCGGAACTCATACCGTATATCGTTGATAATAGAGATTTTATTTACAGAATACGGGTGGGGGGGTAGCCACGCCGCTACGGCCATCAGCCCACCATAGCCAGCGGTTTGTTCCGGTCCGTGCGCAGCGTCGGCACCGCAGCCAGCAAACTCTTCGTATAAGGATGCTCCGGCGCGGTTAACAGTCGCTCACTTGGCCCCGTCTCCACAATCTCTCCGGCGCGCATCACCGCCACGCGGCTGGCCACTTGGCCCACTACCGCCAGATCGTGCGAGATGAAAAGCATAGCCAGCCCATGCTGTTTTTGAAGATTACGCAACAGCTCCAGCACCTGCGCCTGCACGGTCACATCGAGCGCAGTCGTCGGCTCGTCGGCAATCAAGAGGCGAGGCCGGTTGATCAACGCCATGGCGATCAGAATCCGCTGCCGCTGCCCGCCTGAAAACTGGTACGGATACTCCCCGTAGCGCCGCGCCGCCTCGGGAAGCGATACCGCCTCCAGCGCGGCGACGGCCCTCCGCCGGGCTTCTCTGCCGGTCCACGAAGCAGAATGTGCCTCGGCGCTTTCAGCTACTTGTCGGCCAATCGTCATCACCGGGTTCAGCGCCGTCATCGGCTCTTGGAAGATTAGGCTGATCTCCCACCCGCGCAGTTGCCGCAGAGCGCTTGCGGGCTGCTGAATCAGGTCAACTTTGCTGCCCGCTTTCGCACTCCGCCACAGAATCTGCCCTGCAACCTGTGCCGTAGGCCCTAACAGCCCCATGATCGCCAGCGCCGTAACGCTCTTGCCCGAGCCCGACTCGCCAACGAGGCCCAGCACCTCGCCCTCTTCGAGCTGAAGGCTGATGCCGCGCACCGCCTCCGTCGCCCCGAAGCGAACCTGCAGGTCGCGGATGTCGAGCAAAGCGCCCATGCAGCCATCGTAGTGCATCGGCCGCCAAGGAAATGAATTGAATGAATGGAAGGCTACATCATTCTATTTAATAATCTATCCAGCTTGAACCGGCCTGCTGGAGTGGTGCCGAAGAAGGGACTCGAACCCCCACACCCTTGCGAGTACGTGGACCTGAACCACGCGCGTCTGCCAATTCCGCCACTTCGGCACGAGACACAATTCCAGCGCATTCCGCT
>Ga0182027_10004536_pt1 | contig 21477 bp, 25 predicted proteins | sample 712E1DmetaG_FD_121300 | JGI IMG/M metagenome (GOLD analysis project Ga0182027, IMG submission 121300) | Permafrost microbial communities from Stordalen Mire, Sweden - 712E1D metaG (Illumina Assembly) | ecosystem: Environmental > Terrestrial > Soil > Wetlands > Permafrost | place: Sweden... | reverse complement strand
GTTCGTTTGGAATTAAATCTTCTTCCGAGAATTCTCCAACTTTGCTTTTATAAACTTTAGTTCTTCTTGGATCTGCATATTTCGCCTTAAGCTTAGCTAATTCCTCGCCGATAACAACCAAGATTTTTGCCGGATGAGCTAATAAGTCTTCTAAGTAAGCAATGGTTTCTTTAACCATTTGATATTCTTCTTCGATTTTTTGTCTCTCGAGTGCCGCGAGTCTTCGAAGTTGTAAGTCTAAAATGGCTACGGATTGGATCTCGCTAAGTTTAAATCTACTCATTAAATTCTTCTTGGCTTCTTCCTGATCTTTAGATTCCCTAATGGTTTTAATAACAGCATCAATATTATCAACGGCAATCTTTAATCCTTCTAAAATATGTAGTCTGGCCTTAGCTTGTCTTAATTCAAATTCGGATCTTCTTTTAACAATTAAGTATCTGTGCTTTAGGAATTCTTCCAAGATTGTTTTAAGATTTAATGTTTGCGGTGTACCGTCGACTAAGGCAACGACGTTAGCTGGAAAGGAGGTTTGAAGTGCGGTATATTTAAACAGATTATTCAAAACTTTTTTGGGAGAACTGTCTCTTTTAAGTTCTACCACTACTCTAATTCCGTGTCTGTCAGATTCGTCTCTAAGATCAGAAATGCCTTCAATCTTTTTTTCTTTAGCAAGTTCGGCAATTCTGGCAACAAGCAAAGCCTTGTTAACTTGATATGGAAGTTCGGTAATTATAATGGCGGATTTTCCCTGTCCGATATCTTCGATGTCAGCTTTCCCGCGGATTAAAATTCTACCCCTACCCGTTGTGTAAACATTTTTAATTTCTGTCCAATCATAGATTGCGCCGGCGGTTGGAAAATCCGGGCCTTTAATAAATTCTAATAATTCGTCGATTGTTACCTCAGATGTAATTGAGAATTTTGGATCAATGGTAATTTTGGCTTTTTTGATTAAATATTCAATAGCATCAATTACCTCGCTTAAATTGTGTGGTGGGATTTTGGTAGCCATACCAACGGCAATACCCTCTGATCCCATCAAAAGCAAATTTGGTAAAAGACTTGGCAAAAAAACCGGTTCTTTTAGGGTTGAATCGAAGTTCATGGTGTAATCAACCGTTTCCTTATCCATGTCCAAAAGCATTTCAGCGGTAATTCCGGCCATTCTGGCTTCGGTATAACGCATTGCAGCGGCCGGATCGCCATCCATAGATCCAAAGTTTCCCTGCCCGTCAATTAAGGGATAGCGCATGGAAAAATCTTGAGCTAAACGAACTAAGGAGTCATAAATCGCAGTATCTCCATGTGGATGATATTTTCCCATGACTTCTCCGACAATTTTCGCCGACTTTGAGTATTTGGCGCTGTGTGTTAATCCCAACTCATTCATGGCAAAAAGAATTCTTCTGTGAACCGGTTTTAGGCCGTCTCTAACATCTGGAAGTGCGCGGGAGACGATAACTGACATTGCGTAGTCAAGGTACGCGCGTTTCATTTCGAAGGATACTTCTGTTGATTGTAGTTTACCGATATCTGCCATAACGTTAAAATTCCAAGTCTCTAATTTCTAATTCTTAATGAATTAAACCAAGAAGGCTGCAATTAAGAGAGCAACGATATTCATAACTTTAATCATAGGATTAATTGCTGGTCCGGCTGTGTCTTTGTATGGATCGCCGACCGTGTCTCCTGTTACTGCTGCTTGATGAGCAAAGCTTCCCTTACCACCAAAGGCTCCTTCTTCAATGTATTTTTTGGTGTTATCCCAAGCTGCTCCGCCGGTTGTCATAGAAATTCCAATAAAAAGTCCCGTGATAATTGAGCCCATCAAAAGTCCACCCAATGCTTTTGGTCCTAAAGCAAAGCCAACAACTATTGGCGCTAAAACCGTAATGGCCGTTGGTAAAATCATCTCTTTGATGGCGGCTTTGGTAACAATATCAACTGCTTTGGCGTATTCCGGTTTGGCTTTACCAGTCATGATTCCCTTAATATCCCTAAATTGTCGTCTGATTTCGTTAACCAATGAAACACTGGCTTTTCCAACAGCTTCCATAGCTAGAGCTGCGAAGAAATATGGTAATGCTCCGCCGATAAACAGTCCAACTAAAACGCTTGGATCGGAAAGTGAAAAGTTTCCATTAAAATGTCCGCCTTTAACTAATTCTTGAGTATAGCTGGCAAATAAAACTAAAGCTGCAAGTCCTGCTGATCCTATTGCATAAGCCTTTGTAACGGCCTTAGTGGTGTTTCCGACGGCGTCTAATGGATCTGTAATATCTCTTACCTTTTGATCCATTCCGGCCATTTCTGCAATTCCACCGGCGTTATCGGTAATTGGTCCGAAGGCATCGATGGCAACAACAATTCCAGCCAAAGATAACATGCTCATTGCGGCAATAGCGACTCCGTAAAGTCCGGCCAAACTAAAACCAACTAGGATTGCGGCTGCGATTAAAAGAATAGGCGCCATGGTTGATTTCATGGAAACGGCCAGTCCGGCAATAACATTTGTTCCGGATCCGGTGGTAGAAGCATTAGCAATTGTTTTAACCGGAGAAAAAGATTTTGAAGTAAAGTATTCGGTAATTATTACCATTCCGATGGTAACAACTAATCCGATAATTGAAGTAAAGAATAGATTTAAAGATGAGATTTTTCCTAAGCCATGTGGAAAAATTGCCATTGTCAAAACATAAAATCCAATAGCGGAAACAAGCATTGCTGCAATTAAGCCTTGATATAGAGCTTTCATAACTGAGCCTTTGCCAATAAGTCTTACAAACCAGGTGCCAATAATTGAGGCTACAATTGAAATTGCACCAATAAGCATTGGGAAGAATAAAACTGTTGGATTATTCGGGAAAGTTAAGTTTCCTAAAATCATTGCCGCAACAACTGTAATAACATATGTTTCAAAAAGATCGGCTGCCATTCCGGCATCGTCTCCGACGTTGTCCCCTACTAAATCGGCAATAACTCCCGGGTTTCTTGGATCATCTTCCGGAATTCCTTTTTCAATTTTTCCAACCATGTCTGTTCCAACGTCTGCAGATTTTGTAAAAATTCCTCCACCGAGTCTGGCAAAAACTGAAATTAAAGATCCTCCAAACCCCAAAGCGATTAACGGTTGCAAGTTACCATGGACATATCTTTCTAATACCCAATAAAATCCGGTTACAGCGATCAGGGCCAGGCCAGCGACCATAAGTCCCGTTACTGCTCCGCCTTTAAATGCTAAATCAAAAGCTGCGGCTAAGCCCCGCTTCGCGGCTTGTGCGGTTCGAATGTTGCTTCTAACCGCAATTGACATTCCAACAACTCCGGCAATAGCGGAAAATACCGCGCCGACAATAAAGCCTGCTGCAGTGATTAATCCAAAGGCAAAGAATAAAATTACGGCAATTACCGCACCGATTCCGGCAACAACCATATATTGTCTTTTCATGTATGCAGCTGCGCCTTCGGCAATAGCATCGGAAATTGCGTTCATTTTAGCGTCGCCTCTTTCTTTAGATAAAACTTGGAAGCTTAAAAATAATGCGTAGGCAATCGACAAGACTCCTGCGAGGAGCGAAATAATCAGTTTATGTTGAAAAATCAAAGATAAATCCATAGCGACAATTTAACTATTATAAGTGAATTGTGGGCGTATTTCAAGACTGTTTTCAGATTAAAATTTCTCTGACAGTTGCATCGGCTAAAATTTGCATGGTGTCGAAAATTTCAATACCGTTAAGTTTCTTTTCGGTAATAAGTAACTGTAAGTCAGTACAGGCCAAAAGTAGAGCGTCTGATTTTCGCGAAACGCCTTCAATGATTTTTAGAAGTTCAATTCTGTCTTGATCATGGTGTTGAGCGCGAAGAATACTATTAATAATAGTCCCCATTTTATTTTGATTTATCTTACTTGGCTTAACGATATTAATTTTTTTATCAAATAATTTATTTTTAATGGTAGCTGGTGTTGATAATAATCCCACTTTTTGCACTCCCCTACTCTTTAAGATTTTTACTGATTCATCAATAATACTTAAGACGGGAATATTCACGGAGTTTTTAATGTCATCGATAAAAACATGAGCGGTGTTGCACGGTAGTACAATAAAATCAGCGTTGCCTTTCTCCAAAGTTTTGGCAGCACAAATTAAAAGCTCACAAAATTCATTTCTGCCTTCTGATCTATTAATAAATTTCTTCTCAAGTTTATGGGAAATTGGAACATTTGCAATTAAAATATTCGGTCGTCGTTCACAATTATTTTTAGCGCACAAAGATACAATCTGCATATAAAATTTTGCAGTTGTCTCAGGTCCCAATCCTCCAATTATTCCTACAGTTTTCATAATTCCCTTTCTTTCCCACAAAAAAACCTCCTCTGTGGGAGGCTTGTCTCTTCCGAAATTCTTTAGCTTACATCACGGAAAGAAGACCTCCCAAAGAGGTTTCTCCGTAATACCAATTTAATAACGTACTTACATTTTTCATACCAAACATATTATATCATTTCTAGGCAAATTCTGCGGTAATTAGAAGCCTGAGCGTGGTGGTTTTCCTGCAGTACCATTGTAATTATTAAAGGCGTTTGGCTCTTTAGCATGGTCTACTGCCGGTGGCGTTATCACTGGTGTTGATGGTTCTTCTGATTGTGGTTCGATTAATTGACCCATCATTCCATCGAATTCCTCTAGGCTTGCATGTTTTTCCGGATCAAAAACCGGAATGTGTCCATCCGGAGTAACAGCTCCATAATCCAAGTCTGGGCCGGTAATATTAGCTTGACTTGCTTGAACTTTTGGCCACCATGCTGGCTGCGTTAGCCTGCCCGTTCTTCTTGCTGGGCTCACTGGTTGTTCGGAGGCAGTAAATTCGTCTGGTTGGCCAATTGTATGCTCGTGCGCGTTCCAGCTTGGTCCGGTAATTGTTGCGGGAGTATCTTGAAGGTCCGTCCACCACTTCGGCGAAGGCTTTAATCCACCCGGTCTTGGCTTTGCTTGCTCTGCAGATTGAACTTGAGACCATTCCGGCAAATCTCCTCCTAATAGTTGGCTGCGAAGATTGACACCAAATTCCGGTGAAGGAATTTCCTTCGGGGCATTAGCGCCACGAGCTATCTCGCCGGCGTGACCAAGTTCTTCCGCTAAAGATTGTTCAGTATCTATTGGCAATTTCGGTTGAGGAATATCTGCCCCGTATCCATTATATCCGCTTGGGGGTTCGTGCCATTCTGCTGGCGTTGAGTTTTCTGCTGGGTTTGCCATTGCAAGAAGAATATAATCCTCTGGAACTTCTTTGTCAACGGGATATTTTTACACCTTCGGTTTTTAAGTCTTTTATTAATTGTTCAGCGTTTAGAAATTGAATTGATTTTATCCCAAAATTATTTGACGCGTCAACGTTTTCTTTTCGGTCATCGGTAAAAATTATTTCTGATTTTTTAACGCCGGACTTTTTCACCAGTAGTTCAAAAAAATCCGGATCGGGTTTTATCATTTTATGATCCGAGGAGATAATTATTTCATCAAACAAATCCGTAATTCCATAACGAGCAAGTAGCTTTCTTAGTAACTCTCCGACAAAATTGGAGAATCAAATAACTTTGTAGTTCTTTTTTAATACTCTAATTAAATTGATAACGTCTTTGTTGGGAAGTGATGTTTCATAAAGTTCTTCCCAGATTTTTTCCAACGCAATTCCGGTAATTTCGCTCATAATTTTATTCGTTTCTAAAAGGTCGATCTCTCCAATATCCCAACTGCGGGAGTGTCTTTCAAATAACTTGATCTTTTCATCACCGGGCGCAAGATTTTTTCTAATCCATGATGAGATTGGTCCTTGGGCCACAACTTCGGCGTAATCAAATGCAATAACTTTAATCATTTTATAAAACTAGTCAGCTTTTCAATCATGTCATTAGAATTATCATAAGAGATAAATTGATCGGTAATCTTTTTTAGAGAACGTGAGGTTTTCGCACCATTTTTATAAATACAGACAATTGGTATATTGTAGATGTCTGCCCAACCAAGCTCTATTCCCTGCCCCGTTGAAGGATAAGAAATTTCCGCAATTATTAAATTGGAATTTTTTATTAGCTCTTGAGTTACGGGTTCTTGCCCGTTTTCCTGAGGTAAAAATATCTCATGGTTTTTGTTCAACTCTGAATTTCTAAGTGGCAAATAAAGTTCATTTCTAAAATCAAAATTACTGGAATGGGCAACAAAAATTTTCATTAAAATTATTATACTCTATTGATCAATGATTTCCGAAAGCGTATTGATATTTCGCTTGATCGGTAATCACGCCCTTTAAAGTATCCAAGTACCATTTAAACCAGATAAAACAAAGTTTGGTTCGTCCAATTTGCTTTCGTCTTCTAATCGATGCAAATAGATAAGAGCTAAGAAATAAATAATATTTAGCACCATTTTTAACAGAACGGAAGCCGTAATCTATATCTTCGGCATAAATTGCTTTTTCATTAAATCCCTTAATTTTTTCATGATTTTCCTTGGTTGTTACAAAGCACATGCCGCCTAATGTCGGTTTAATAAAGCTTAAAATAAAAATTACAACGTAAGCTAGGAAAACGTAAAAAAGGTCAATTATGTTTCCATCGATAGGAAGGATTAAAGGAAGTGCCACAAAATTTCTTTTATGATTTATTTTTTTGGTTATTTTGGAAAGAAAATTTCTAGGCAAATATGTGTCGGCATCCAGAAACATTAAGTATTTATATTTTGCTTTATTTGCGCCAGTATTTCTTTGATGAGAAATGCTTTTACTGGTTGTAACTACTGTTAACTGTTTTATTTGTTTTTTAAATCCGTTTGCCAAAATTACTGTTTTATCTTTTGATCCACCATCAACAACGATTACTTCTAAATTACCATTAAAATCTTGATTAGCAATTGACCCAAGAAGTCGAGGAAGATAATGTTCCTCGTTAAGAGCGGGAATAATTATAGACAAGCTGCCTATCATATTTTGATTATAGCAAATAAGCTTTGACAATTATAAGTCGTGGGATTATAATCCGCACATGGTAGAAACAATATCTGGAACAGATTTTCAAACAGAATTGGCAGAAAGCATCTTGGGAGCGGCTAGCGTTGTGCAAAGATTGCAGGCAATTTCATCAAAAGACTACAAAGACGTGAGAGAAGATATAGTCATAATGATGGCTAAAATGCGCGCTGAACAAGCTGCTAAAAAAGTGCGTTTTTTTGCAGCTGTTACTTATCAAGTAGCAGATGAAGTGCATATTCAAGTCGCCTCACATGGAATAATGGAAGATCGAATTGCCGTTACTGCTGGTGGATACACTGGTTTAGTCGGAGCAATAGAGGGAATTGCCGTGGGAGAAAATGAATTTTATTTGCAACTTAAACGGGAAAACGTAGACCATCTTATTATTCCTTTATCAAGCATTCGTGAAATTCAAGTTCAAAAAAGAGATGTTGTCAAAGTAAGCGCTTAAGCCTCATCTGCTTGTTTTGGAAACCATTCCCCTAGTTGATTTAGTAACGTTGATCGGTTAAATTCAAAGCCCCCGTCTCTGTTGGGCAGTGGTATCTTTCTTTCTTTAATTCTTCTTCCGGTCGATATGTCTAGAGTGAGGTATCTCTCAAATGCGTTAAAAACAGTATCGGGATAAGCTGTTCCGATTAATCCCTCAATCACGAAGTATTTTTCTTCAATGACGTTATCCGTTAAGCTTGGATCGGCTGATTGCCAATATGCCTGAATATTTGTGGTCGTGTTTTTTAACCGGACTCCGGTTATCTGATGTTCTACTGCTAATATTCCTACTAAATCATTTCTGAAAAAATCATTCAAAGCAGTTCTATTCTCTTGTCTTTGAGAAGAAATTTTTGCCATTCTACTTTCAAGGTTGAAGTATTTAGGTTTTGGTTCGCCCATGGTTTTTGATTTTAGCCCTTTGCGACAGCAAAATCAAACATTAGGAGTTGTGTAGTCGCTTGAGGTTTTTCAGCTTCAGTAATTTCATCAGTTATTTTTCCGTACAAACCTGCATAAGAAATTCTTCCGCGTGTTGGTTCAGAGCTAATGCTTTCTCTTATCGTTGTTCCGTCGCTAAATAATTCAAGATTAAGACTTTGGACTCTTGCGCCATCAGCTGTGCTTGCATTGCTACATTTCGAATTAATCAAGACGCGGACTGCACGAGACTGCGACACGCGGTAAATTCCTGAAGTTATCCCATCAGCATCAGTGCTTATTGTGGGTTTGGCAATTAATTTCTCGGCAAAGTATTCCTGCCCGATATAAGACAACCAAGTCTCCAGAGCGTATGTGTTGGTATTAACTGGTTCATTAAGCCAGTCTCTTCGGAAAAGCCGGCTTGCATATTCTGCTGCGCATGTTGCATGCACTGTTTCCTCTGGTGTTTCTGAAGCTTCGGGATTAATAAAAAGTTGAGCAACGCATTCTCCGGCTGCCCCTGATCGTCCATTGCCTATGGTTTCAGTAGTAATCATATTTAGGCGGATTGTAACATTATAAGACGAAGAGTGTCAACGGGTTTTACTTATTGTTTAAAGATCGCCATAAATACCAGCAGGCAAAGCTACGGTGGGGCTTCCAATTTTCGCTAAGTTTTAAAATTTCTTTTTCTTGCGTTATTCCGTACAAATTTTTAATAGCTCTTTTTAAACCGGCGTCGCCAAGTGAAAAAACATCAGTTCTATTCAAAGTAAAAATTAAAATCATTTCTGCGGTCCACTTCCCTACTCCTTTTATTTTTGTCAGTTCTGTAATTGCCTCTGCATCGCTCATTTTTTTAATCTTTTCAATATCCAAGTCTTTGTCTTTAAAGGCTTTGGCAATATTTTTAATGTAATTAGCTTTTGAATAGCTCATGCCGGCGCTGCGTAATTTTTCAACGTCAATTTTTAGGATTTGATCAGCGCTTGGGAACTGTTCATTTTTGAATAGCCTCAGGAATCTACTATATATAGTATCGGCGGCTTTAACTGACAGCTGCTGGGAAATAATTGATTCAATTAATTCCTCCATCAGGCGTTCTGTCCTGTCTTCGAATTTATGCGGCCCGTGTATTTTAAAAAGTTTCTGAAGAATCGGATCTTTGAACATTAGATATCTAGGTTAGCGCTCTTCGCATTACTTTGAATAAAGTGTTTGCGTGGTGGTACTTCGTCGCCCATAAGCATGGTAAAGGTTGCGTCTGCTTCTTCGGCATCGTCAATTTGCACCTGTTTTAACATTCTATTAGCCGGATTCATGGTTGTTTCCCACAATTGTTCAGGATTCATTTCTCCAAGACCTTTGTAGCGCTGAACGTATGGATTATTTCTGCCCGTTGAAAGCGCTTTAACCGCGACTTCTCTTTCTTCTTCGGTATACGCATATCTGGCTTCTTTACCTGCGGAAATCTTAAAAAGCGGCGGCATGGCAATATATAAATGTCCAGCTCTAATTACTTCCGGCATGTGTCTAAAGAAGAAAGTTAAAATTAAAGTTTCAATATGCTCTCCGTCAACGTCCGCATCGGTCATAATAATAACTCTATGGTACCTGAGCTTATCAAAATTAATGGTCTCCCCTATTCCCGTTCCCAAAGCGATAACAATGTTTTTAATTTCCTCATGTTCCAATATTTTATCTAAACGTGCTCTTTCGGTGTTTAAAATCTTACCTTTAAGAGGCAAAATAGCCTGGAATTTTCTATCTCTTCCCTGTTTTGCAGATCCACCGGCTGAGTCTCCCTCAACCAAATAAAGCTCGGAAACACTTGGATCTTTTTCTTGGCAATCGGCTAATTTTCCAGGTAACGATGATCCTTCCAATGCGCCTTTTCTAAGGATTGCTTCTTTGGCGGCTTTTGCAGCGAGTCGGGCTTTTGCTGCCAACCAAACTTTTTCCAAAATCTTTCTAGCATCGGATGGATTTTCTTCAAAATAAGTGGACAATCCCTCTTTAACAATAGATTGTGTAATTGGCTGGATTTCGGCATTGCCCAATTTTCCTTTGGTCTGGCCTTCAAATTGAATTCTATCCTGCGGCATCTTAATGTAAATGACAGCGGTTAAGCCCTCTCTTGTGTCATCGCCGGTAATGCCTTCTTCGTCTTCTTTAAAACTGCCGATTTTCTTTCCGTAGTCATTAATAGCTCTTGTTAAGGCCATTCTAAATCCGGTCATGTGCGATCCACCATTAATAGTATTAATAACGTTTACATAGGATTCGACATTTTCGGCGTAACCATCATTATATTGCAGCGCCATGGAAACGTTAACATCGCCTTCATCTTTATTAATAAAAATAACTTCATGCAGTCCGAGCTTGTTTTCGTTTAGTTTAGAAATTAAAGAAGTAATTCCGCCTTCAAAATAAAAGCTTACTTCTTTTTCTTTACCTTCTCTATGATCCATCAAATGGAAATACAAATTTGGAACTAAATACGCTCTTTCTCTAATTAATTTTTTAACAGTGTCGAATTCGAATTCAATAGTGTTAAAGATCTGGGCATCCGGTTTAAAGGTAACTGTAGTGCCGCTTTCCCGGTTTTCGATAAAATCGTGTTCTAGTCTTGATTTGGGTTTAGTGCCAAACTCCGATTTAACTAGGCCTCTTGAATATTCTTGGGTATAAATCTTTTTATCTCTTTTAACTTCTACCCACATCCATTCGGAAAGCGCATTTACAACGGAAGATCCTACTCCGTGTAATCCTCCGGAAATTTTATATGCCGATCCGCCGAATTTTCCACCGGCATGAAGTTTGGTCATAACAACTTCTAAAGCACTCTTTTTATACTGAGGCATGATGTCAACCGGAATACCTCGGCCGTCATCTACAACTGTTGCCGATCCGTCATTGTTTAAAACGATCCAAACATTGTGGGCAAAGCCTCCCAAAGCTTCATCAACGCAGTTATCAATAATTTCCCTAAGGGATTCGTGGAGTCCGATAATGTCGGTGGAGCCGATGTACATTCCAGGTCTTTTTCTAACCGGTTCCAAACCTTCTAAAACCTGAATTTGGGCTGCGCCGTAATCTGATTTTTGAACTTTTTCTTCTGGGGCTTTCTTCGCCATGCTAACCAGTTTACCAAAGTTAAGCACAAATTTCCAGCCCTCAATTTGGGCTTAACTTTAACTTGAGCGAAGTGAAATCCTGAGAGTATAGAAGGAAAATTTGTGAGTAAAATTCTAGAGGTGAATTTTGGGATTAATTCTTTTCTAAGACCTCTGCGGATGCAATACTCGGTCAATCTTTTGCGATGACTCTAATAAAACCTGTGTCAATTGCGTATCTCTTGCATCTCCTTCGGCAGAAGGCGGTCTTCGTCCGATTTTCATTAACAGTTTCTTGCTAAGTCTTGATATACCGTTTATGTAGTTTTCAAACATATCTCGGTCTTTGAGTAAATCATCGATAGTTAGCGGGTATTTAAATGTTGCAGTTCGATTGGTAACCCATTCTCTTCTCCACTTATCCATTACGTGAGGATACGCGCGAAAATACCAGTTATTTTCCCTAACGGATTCCCCACTAGCCCATAAAAAAGCCGATACTTTACCCTCTCTTGATTCAAGACCAAGCCCACATCTGTCAACATATAAATGTTCATCATCTAGCCAGTTACCATATGGGGCGTGAATAGATATTGATGTTGCTTCACTAAAAATCATTGGGCTGATTTTTGGATCACTAAGAACTTCAAAAGTTGACTTAATAAATCCTGTTTGGGCTTCACGCAACATGGGATTTGGTTCCGTATCAACGCATGCCGCGACTTTTGCGAGGGTATCTCCTGCCTGTTGTATGCTTTCTACTAACATGGAGGGATTTTATCACACTATAGGTTAGAAATCAAACTTGTATAATTATAATTTCTCCATCGCGAAGCCAAATAAAGCTAGAAAATCAACTTTTTCTTCTTCTATATATAAAAATCTGATAAACGATAATGCCGGTTGTAATAATTCCTAATGCTTGCGATATAACTACTACAATATCGCCTCGTAATAGTCCGTAAAGCGTCCAGACAACATATGTTATAACAGACAAAACGTAAAAAGCAGTAGAAACTCCCTCAGTCGATTTCCTTTTAAAATTCTTCCGCATTTGATCCGGAAACCCAACAACTTTAATAACCACGGACAAAATGGTCGTCAAAATCCCGACAATAATAGTAATAAGTACAAGATTCACTTGAGCTTATTGTATCAAATTTAATGGTTTATTTTTCGTCCATCCGCTGTTGACTGCGTGAAAGATTAAGTGAATGCGTCAGGGGAATTCCTCGCAAACTTGTCGAGGATGGGGTGAAATTACCCGACAAATGAACGAAATCTTGAAAGCTGGAAACGAGGCCGGACGAGAGCTTCTTGTTCTCTTGGCGGGCAAGAGAACGATTTAAAAAATATTTTATTCGTTAGTTTCTAACAAAGATTTTAGTTTCTGTAAGGCGATTTTTAAATAAGAATGATCTGCTAAATTTCCACTTTCTACCCATTCATGGTAATCTAGCGTGCAGGAATTATCATCAACCGGCGTAAAAGTATATCTGACGTGATAATTTCCGTCTTTGGCGGTTAGTTCAAACAATTTATTTTTTTCAAAAGCTGTAACTTTGTATTCTGACCATTTCCCCTCTTTATTTTGGTTGGCGTATTCGCTTTCTACCCCAACCGGCCATTCATTTGTTTTTTCCGTAACAATACTATCAATCCATTTGTGAGTATTCTTTGGATTAATAGCAAACGCAAAAACTTCCCCACCGGCCTTTTTATTTCCACAAACAACCTATTACTATTCATAAATTGATTATAACAACATTACTTATCTAAAAAGGATAGTTCTTTATCTATATCAAAACTTTTATATTCTTTCATAATACTTTCCTTTGTTAATGGTGTTTGTTGTTTTTTCATAGCCAAATTGAATGTATGTATATACTTTTTCTCGATATCGTTAGTAAAAATATCAATTGAACTAATTACATCCTGATAGAAAACGCCGAAGTCTATAATTATTTTCTTTTGATTATTGGTGGGAATGGTTTCTATTGTTAAATGTTCTCTTCTTAGTATATCAACGGGTAAATTTAATGAGCCCAGATGAAATTCATATGCCAGCCACTTTCCATCATTGTCAATAAAGTGTTTTGATTGATGAGTATGTAGTAATCCATTTCTGAAGATTAGTATTAAAAAGAGGGCAAATTTTGAGTAATTTTGATCTATCTGTGACATAATTAAATTAAGATAGTTGTATATATTTAAAGTAGTAGTATTTGGTGTGCCGGTAATAAATGAGCCTAGATTGTCGATTTCTGGGAACAGCAATCTAGGAATTGAAAAAAAGCCGCATCCCCTAAGTCCTTTAGAGTTATGGCTTGTATATCCATTAATAGCAACACCGACTTCAGCTTGAATTGAAGGTTTGATATCTGTTTCAAGATAGTACTTAATATGTTCGAAATCCCAGTCGTCAAGTTTCACTATAAAATTATACCATTCTCGGCCATAAAACTAAGTTTTAGAATAAAGATAAAGTTATGCCACAATTATGGTTATTCGCGTCTTGTTGATAAGCTTGCATGTCTTGATTGAGTGCTTGAGCTGCTTCGTAAGAGCTACTGTAATTATTTCCAGGTCCTGCCAAAAAGCTTTGTCTAAATTGTGCCCAATTTTCTTGGATTGTATCGCAGTATGGATCCAATATGAGCGAGTTAAGTAACAAATCCGTAGTCTTTACTGGATTTCTTGATTTCAAAAAATTAAGAACAAAGGGTTTTCCCCGTGCCTTGCGTCATATTGCGGATAGCATTTGGTTTGGCGATTCTACGATGACAAATTTAGGAAATTTGGAGAGTATTGGCGGAGATGTCTATTTTTACGATTCAAAAGTTGAGAGCTTAGGAAAGTTGCGGGTTGTCAGAGGCAGTTTGAATCTTGACAGATCACAGGTGGCAGATCTTGGGGCACTTGAAGTTATTGGTACGGATGCAGATTTTAGGGAATCCCAGATGGTTAGCACGGGTAAATTAAGAGTAATCGGCGGAGATGCTATTTTTGGGATAAGGGAACCCGTAAGGCCTGGCAATAATTCTATTAAGCCGTGTTCATTAGAAACTCTTGGAAATTTGGAGAGTATCGGTGGAGACGCAAAGTTTGGCTACACCAGTATAGCCGACCTTGGAAAGCTAAGGACAATCGGTGGAAATGCAAATTTTACCTGCGCTAGAGTTACAAGTCTTGGAAATTTGGAGAGTATCGGTGGAGACGCAAAGTTTGGTAGCTATGCATTAGCAGACCTTGGACAGCTTAGTATTATTGGTGATAATGCGGATTTTGCAGGTTCCGCATTGGTAACTCTAGGAAATTTAAAGCGCATTGGCGGGAGCGCAAACTTCAGGGACGCTAATTATTTGATTAGCTTAGGAAATTTGGAAAGTATCGGTAGACACGCAAATCTTAACTATACCAATGTTTTAAACTTGGGAGAATTAAGAAGCGTTGGCTTGGGGTTAGATCTTGGGAAAACAAAAATAAGTAGCCTAGATAAACTTGAAGATGTTGGCGGAGATTTAGATCTGAGCGATTCTGAGGCGACAGATTTAGGAAGTTTAAGAAAAGTTGGCGGAAGCTTAAAATTAGGAGGCACAAAAGTGACAAGCCTTGGAAAACTAGAGCAAGTTGGAATGGATTTGTCGATAAGGGATTCTGGCGTAACGGATTTAGGAGCTCTAAGAGTAATTGGCAGGGATTTTTACGTTTCACCAGGACAATTGGAAAAAATGAGTGGCGTTGAAGTAGTCGGTGAGAATGATGAATCTACAGTAGTCGGCACAGTAAGATTTAGCGGATTAGAGCGTATTGGCGGAAATATTTATAATTGAAACACCTAAATAACCCAGAAAGTACTTCTAGGCTAATTAACGCCTGGAGCATCTTGCATAAACAGAAGTTGATGGTATATAAGGCAATTAATTGTTATAATTTGCTCTCATGAAAAGATTAGAGTTTGAACCAAGAATTAATTATGTTTCCACTACTCTACCCGCCAGAACCAGAGTTGAGGTGGTAGTTTCCTATAAAATTGGAGATATTGCAACCGATTCGCTGCGCTTAGGCGGAACGTTTTTAAAAACCGATACGTCTGTTTGGGTAGTTGGTTTGCCGAATGAAAACAAAACCACGCCAATGATCTTAGAACTGGATTCGCCTGAATGTCAGGATTTGCGAAAGCAAGGTCTATATGATCAGGCAAACAGAGTAAAAGCTGTAATGGATAGGGAGTTTATGCGTGATCACTTATCGTTGTTTTCCAAAGCTCGCAGGCTTACCAGAAGGAGAGCCTTTAGAAAACCAATGGAACTTGCAGATGTTACTAATTTACGTTTGGAAGTTAATCTAAAATAGTTTTTAAATTATTTTCGAGTTGCTTGTGGGATGATTGTTCTTCTGATTTTATCTCTTCTTGGCGCATGCGTAAGCGAGTCTGTTTTATGGGGAGCAGTTTCTCTTCTCACAATTTGAGTAACGGCAATATCCCGTTCTGTCTGTAAAATACGGCTGGCAAGCATATTCCAATCTTCTTTGCCAATATTTTTTTTGCCCTCCGTGGTAGCGGTTTTAGTAGTTGCCTGTGGTCTCCTTGTAAATCCCAAAGTCCTAATAAGCTTTGTAAGCGATGGCAGCTTAACCGGTGAAGCTGGTTGATCAATTGTTTCTCCGAATCCTGTCATAAAATTATCTTAACATAAATTTCAATTTGAATTTTTTGAGAGGCTCTAATCTTTATTATTTAATAAAGCTCTCCTGGAGTTGTTGAGGTTTCTTTGATGCAAAGCTCCATGGCTAAGTCCACAGCTGATCGCTCTTGTCCTGGAGGCGTAGCGCTACCAAAAATTCCTCCCATTTCTTGAGGGGATTTTTTACCGGCAGAAAGCTCTTCGAATACTGTTTTTGCAATTTCAAATGCGGGACAATCTGTTGGGCATGCGCCGTTTCCAACTAAGCATGGAATTTCTGCTGACATAGTTAAACGATTATACAAATGTGGTAATCTAAAGTCAAAGACTAAATCTATTTTTTCCGACTTTCTAACCAATCCTTAGTAGCTTCAATTACCTCTAGCATATTGCCGGCTTTCGCGTTAGCGATATCAATTTGTTTATAATTCGGAATTAAATTTTCACTAAGACTTATAACAAAGGCATTGGCATCAACTGCCGATTTTATTCCCGCATTAGAATCTTCAAGAATAATCGTATCGGATGGAATAACATCTAACGTTTCCATCATTTCTTTGTACCCTTCAGAGGCGGGTTTTGGTAAAAGATCTGCCCTATCGGCTAGGAAAATTATATTGGTAATGTTATTTTTGAATGGCAATCGCGGTAAAACCCTATTGATCCAACTCATTCTTGAAGAAGAAACGATACCGAGCTTGAAACCGTTTTCTACTAAAAAATTTCCTAGTTTTTCAATTCCAGGGGTAATATTAGATTGGTCATAGACTTCAAAAGCGACATCGTCCCATTTCCGAAAAGTATCCTCAACTGATTTATCAAATCCGAGCGATTTAGCTTTTTCGATAATTGTCTTACTGCTTACTCCGACTGTGTCCCCGATTTGAGCAGATATTTCTTTACCGAATAACTCATCAAAAAGAGTAACTTCGTATTTCATCCAAAGTGCTTCGTCATTAATAAGTACTCCGTCCATATCAAAGATAAAGGCTTTATTCATACGACGATTATATCAGAGGTTTAATTCTTTTATTTTGAGTCAGAGGGACTTTCTACTCTTTTATAGCGGGGTCCGGTGTAGGTATCTTTTTCAATAGCTTCGGTAGCAAAAACATGTCTTTTTGTAACTAAGCCGCTTGCTTCCAATCCATCTAGTGCACGACAAATTGTGCTGATTTTTACCGAACGTTCAGGATAAAGAACTCCCATGCCTGCCTCAATTTGAGATTCTGATAATTCGTCAATGCCTTCTGCGTTAAATGCGCCCATTACATCCAAAACCAGTGGTTGAAGGCGTTTTGCGCCTGTTAACTCATCAAGCAATCGAGCAAACCTTCTGTCTGGTATAGTAGAGCTTTGTGTTTGAGAGCCTTGTTCAATAGACATATGTAGAAGCTATTATACTACAGGACTTTAAAAAGTCAAATCCGGGTTCAAATTGTTGGTTGGCGGAGTAAGTCTATTGCTGTCTGGCAAGTTTCTTCAAAAGTGCTAAGCACCGGTACTTCCGGATACGGTTCGAATTTGCTCTCAATATATTCTTCCCCGGTGAATCCGGGTTCTATTCCCACAACAAGCTTTACCGTTGCAGGGTTATATTTATATTCGGTAATCCAGATACCAAATTCTAATCTGCTAGTCTGAGCAAATGCCCTGTCTGGTAAATGTTCTTTTTCTTTTGCAAACCAAAACATAATTACACCATTTGCTCCGGCACGTTCCAGATGATAAGTTTCCCAATCTCTTTGCGACTTGCTGTCATACTGGCCTTTTGGATATTCTTTTCTGGGATTGGCAATAATAACTTGGGGAACAGCCTGATGAATTACTTCGATCGCCATGGCCTGCCAGTCTTCTGCCCCCAGGTTTGGACCGGCTAAGAATAACACGGGTTTTTTAACTTCTTGCTCTACGTAATCTGTGGGAACGTATAAAAATCTTTCGGCCATAATTTTAAGCTGTTTGCATCAACTCTAAATAAGAGGAGTCAATTCTCTCTTCGTAATTTAAACCAAGTTTTTCGCAAGTTTGCCGAATAATTTCTTCCCCGTCTTCTTTATTGGCAACTCTAATTTCAGCAAAATTCCCAAGAGCTGGTTGATCCGGATTTTCAAATTCTAAGGTATCGGAGCAAATGGTAACTTCGCCTAATTGATAAAGATCTCTTGTTTTAACAATTCTTCTCATGCGATGTCCGTATCTTTCGAGCAAGGCATTTTCCGTTTCCTCGTCAATTTCAAATTCAAATTTGGGTTTGATTCTAACTTCGGAATCAATTGCTGGCCCTTTGTAAGCAAAAGTTGTTTTATTTCCTTGCCTTCTTATTCTAACCGACTCTCCGGATCCAGGTATTGAATCGATTGGCTGGAGATAATAATCTTCTTGGCGCACTTGCCCTAGGAATTCTGCGCCGGCTCTTCGAAGTCTTCTATTGAAATCAATGTTGGTTAGTTTAAATTTAGTTTGGGCTTCATAAAGACCGGTTCTGCCTGATTCATTGTCAGGATTGTATTCGTTTAACAAAACTACGTCGGCATTATTTTTTGTGGCGGCAATATGCTCTTGATACATGGGTTCCACAACTCCCAAATAATACTTAAGTATTTGCGCTGGCTCCATATTGGTTCTTTGTACGTCGCGGAGTAGTCTTCTGACGATGCTGCCGTGCAGACTGATATCAACAAAGGCTTTTACATCGGCAAAATCTTTTAATTCGTCTCTTAGGGCAAAAAGTCCCTCAACGACAATTACTTTTTTGGGGGCAAATTTTTCTGACACATCTCTTTCTCCGGTTTTAAAACTAAAAGTGGGTTTGTCAATAGTTTCACCACGAGCGAGCGCCGCTAAATGTTCTCTTATGAGAGCGAAATCCATATAGAATGGGTGGTCCCAGTTAATCGGAGTTCCCTGTTCTGCCATTTGTGCAACAAACGCCTCCCCCTTGGAATAATCGTCCATTGATAAAACCGAAATATCATCGCCGAATTTCTTAACTAGCTCCGCAGTTACGGCACTGGTTTTGCCCGAACTGCTTCTGCCCGCGACCATTACAAAAACTGGTCCATCTTCCTGCTCGGCTACTTTTGCTTCTACCATTCCAATTAATTTACTAACGCCGTCTTTGAGCGATTGTTCTACCACTATTCCGTTTTCTGATGCACTCATTTTAAGGGCTAGATCAGGTGGTAGCTTGCCTGCCTTGGCCAAGTGTTGAGTTTTGTAGGCTGCATCAGCAGTTACATCCGCAGCAAACCAGAAAGGAGCAATAAATTCTTTGCTTTTATCAACGCTATCGAATTCGACTTCTGCAACAGCTAATCCTTCCAAAGAATCTTTGTAAACGTCCAGTTCAATTGTAGATTTTCCATGCGGTATTTTATATCTGTCCTTGGATACTCTCTTGCCTGCGGTTAAAGGCCATAGTCTCTGAAAATCTTCAAAGGTTAAACTAATTTGTTCTTCGTCTCTAACTAGTCCTGTCCCTCTTTTTACCGTCAGAAAGTGCTCATCCCCTTCTTTGCGAAGACGGACTTCGGTTTCTCCCGTTGCTAAATATCCTTGTTCTATTGCGGTTTTTGGGAATTCGGAAAGATTATCGGGAAGAGCTGCTACAACGAATTTTCTTTCGATCTCCTGATGCGGGGAAGTTTTTTCGGCGGACAGGTCAAAATTTCTACTGCGTTCGCCCATAAATCAAGCTGATTATATTACACAAATTCCTATTTAACAATGCCTATAAATGGGTTTTATATTGAGAAAATTCCCTGATGATGTTTGACCTCATTGATATACGGTGCGGTTGCATGGTGGTCAATTACATGATAAGTGGTTTTCGCAACGCTTAGACCATGGAGGCCTATGCCATAAGCGTGGAGCTTATGAATTTTAATTTCAACTTTCATAATCGTACGGTTTTCCACTAATCGGTTTAAGGCATGTTGATAATGCTTAGCTTCTACTGTTGTTAATGCATGTTTGGCCGGGTGTAGAGCTTGAATTTCGGAAGTAATTTCGGTTGCGGTTGCTTCAATTCTTTTTTCATCCCCCATCTTTGCGCCTAAAGAATTTAACGCCTCAATTACATGAGTTTCTCTATTTCTTTCGCCTGGTAATAAGTTGGAGGCATTTATTGATCGTTCGTTATGCATGAGCAGTATTATACTACAGGATACTTAAAAGTCAAATTAGATTTAAGAATAAATTTTCGAGGGCAAAGCGCGGGCCAACATTAGTTGATTTTATAAGCGTATAAGTTTTTTGTAAATTTTTTAAAATTTTCTGTAAATCTTTAAGTTGAATTTCACTTTTTCCATTTTCCAAAGCTTGGTGGCAGCTAATTAATAAGTCTTCTAAAAAAGATAAAGCGATTTCTTTATTTTTGGAGTTATTTTGGGCAATTGTTAACGCGGTTCCGTTTCCACCGTTTTTTATTTCAAGAATTATTTTTAGATTTTCTTCAATTTCTTCATGGGAAAGTTTTTTAACATTATCAAGATTAATAAGACTACATCTGGAAAGAATTGTCGGCAAAACAAAATCCAAAGATTTAGTTAAAATCATTATAATCGTACTTGCCGGTGGTTCTTCTAATATTTTTAAGAAGGCGTTTTGAGAATCAGCAGTCATGCCTAAAAAAGCCTCTAAGATTACTGCTTTTTTTTCGCTTTTGATTGGTCTTAGGAAAATCTTCTTTTGTAAATTCCGAATATCCCCTATTCCGACAGTTTTTTCTGTTTCAATAATTTCAACGTCAAATTTAGAAATATTATTTTCTTTACAAATAATTTGAGCTTTTTCCTTAACTTTTTCGATTTGTCCAACAATTAGAATGCTTTGCATAAAGCTTACATTAGCACAAGGTTCTTGATCCCACAAGGCTTTTTTGCGAAGATCGCCTTTGTGGGATCTACGGAAGATTTGCTACGCAAGCTTCCTTGACATTACAGCTCATTTTCTCTTACTATTATAGTAATGCCCGACGATTTACAGAATGTGTCCTCTCAAGGTACAGGAGGGAATCAAACCCTTACTGATATTCTTCTTGCCGATAAGTTAATTAATCAGGCTCAATACGACGATGTAAAGGTAAAAAGTGCCAGTAAGGGAGTATCTGAGGATACAATTATAGAGTCTTTAAATATTGTTAGTGCCGATAAGTTGGCGGAGGCAAAGGCAAAGTTAATGAATATTCCCTTCGTAACGCTGGATAATTCTTCGTTTTCACCGCAGGCACTAGGTTATATTCCAAGATCTGTTGCCGAAAGATTTTCCTTAATCCCATTTGCTTTTGACGAAAAAATACAAACTCTTTCGGTGGCAATGAGTAATCCTGTGGATTTGGAAGCAGTTTCTTTTATTAGAGAAAAAACAGGTTTAAATATAAAAACTTTTGCCGCATCGCCTACGGGTGTTGATAACGCAATTAATCAGCAATACAGGCAAGAAATCGTCGGAGAAGTAGGAGCAGCCCTAAAAGAAACCGAAGAGCAGGGAAAAATAAAAACTATTGATACGACTCAAATTGCACAAATTATTAAAGAAGCGCCAATTGCAAAGATTGTTTCGACAATCTTAGAATACGCTGTTACCTCCCGTGCTTCGGATATTCACATTGAACCGCAGGAAGACAGGGTTAGAGTCCGCTATAGAATTGATGGAATTTTATATGATCGTTTGTCTCTCCCCAAAAGCGTTCAGGAAGCTGTCATTTCCAGAATTAAAATTCT
>Ga0182027_10004535_pt1 | contig 21479 bp, 14 predicted proteins | sample 712E1DmetaG_FD_121300 | JGI IMG/M metagenome (GOLD analysis project Ga0182027, IMG submission 121300) | Permafrost microbial communities from Stordalen Mire, Sweden - 712E1D metaG (Illumina Assembly) | ecosystem: Environmental > Terrestrial > Soil > Wetlands > Permafrost | place: Sweden... | reverse complement strand
TTAAAAAATAGGCTTGTGCTGCAGCCGCATTTTTCAGGTCATCAGTTGTAGGTACCTTTGAATAATTGACAAGTACATTATTTGCCTGGTAGATACCTGTCCAAAATGGTGACCAACCTTCCGTAACGCCATCTTCAGTTGGGTTACTGTTCAATTGATCAAATAATCGCTGCGGCCTTTTATTAGACAGATAGTGGGTAGCAAGATCGTCCGCCCCAAACATAGCATCCATTCGGCTTGTAAAACCATAGCCATAGTCGTGTGCATAACACTCATACATAGCAGCAACGGCCCCGTCAAGATCATTCTGTGATTGGAAATATGTAACGGGCGTTATTTTGGCTTTCGGATCTTCGGTAAGTTTTTGGCACCCGAAGAAAGACAACAAAGCCAGAGAGGATAATAAAATAAAATATTTTGTCTTCATATTTTTACTGTTTTAATAATTTATCTTTTAAACGCGTTGATTAAAAGCTGGCGCGAATGCCAATCGTGTAAGACCTCGGGTTTGGTACGGAACCTGTTTCCAGGCCCTGAATTGAAACACCCTGTGCAGAAGCGCCTGTGGCAGCTGCTGTGGTTGTTTCCGGGTCAAATCCTTTGTATGGGGTAATACAGAAAACGTTTTGTCCGCTTACATAAATCTCGAGCTTGCTTATTCCCTTTATAATTCTCTTAGGCAGAGTATAGGTAAGCGAAATGTTCTTTAGCTTAACAAAGCTGGCATCAAATACGTAACGGCTGCTATTTATTCTGTTACTCCCACTGCTAACAACAGGAAAATCTGTCTCATTTGCAGCTGTCCACATGTTTAATACATCTACAGATGTTGCATCCCTGGCATCGCCTGAGTTACCGTACATTGAAGGGAATAGCGTAGAGTATATCTTGTTGCCCTGCATACCCTGGAACATGAAGCTCAGGCTAAAATTAGAGTAAGATATATCATTCGTAAAACCAAAAGTATATTTTGGCAAGGCATTGCCTATAGGGCCCACGTCGCCTGCATCATATTTACCGCTGTTGTCTATATCTAAGAATTTTGCATCGCCCGGTTTACAACCATATGCAGCAGCTTGTGCTGCTTCAGATGTTTTCCATGTACCAATAAATGTATATCCGTAAAATTCTCCAAGCGGCTCTCCAACCTTCAAAAGAGAAAGGCCCGTCTGCTGTTGACCAATACCATTGATCTGTATATTATCATTTCCTCCCAGATCAAGTATTTTATTAGTGTTAAATGATAAGGTTAAATATGTGTTCCACCTAACAACATCGCCGGACACCGGAGTACCGCCAAGGGTAAATTCAAGCCCTTTATTTGAAAGGGAACCAACATTTGCAGCATGATTACCACCACCGTAATAAACATCATTATTCACGTTATATAAAAGATCTGATACCTTTTTAGAATACCAGTCAACGGTGAAAGTTAACCGTCCTTTAAGAAATGCTGCATCCAAACCGGCATCATACTGAGCGGTAGTTTCCCATTTCAGGTTTTGTGCAACAGCTGACTGCAATGGAGTACTTACTATAGCGCCACTAATATATGCATAAGGACTATTTACACCGATACCCGGGATAGTGGAGTAAGCACCTACTGACTGGTTACCTGTTTTTCCCCAGCTACCACGAATTTTTAAATTTGATATCGCCTGTGAATCCTTCAGGAAATTTTCTTTACTGATAACCCAGCCCAGGGCGACAGATGGGAACACACTGTATTTTGTTGTTAAATGTGATGATCCATCATCGCGTACACTTGCAGTAAGTAGGTATTTTTCCTTATATGAATAGTTTATCCTACCCATGTAAGACTGTAGTTGATCAGCCGTATATTCTGAAGTGGTTATCTGAGCAGCACCAAGGCCCAGATTATAATATCCGTTGTTATATGACGATAAATTATTTGATCTTGCCGTAACCCCGGTATGCTGATACGATTGCTGTTCATACAAAGCAGTTAAGGTAATGGCATGGTCGCCAAAAGTATTATTATAGGTAAAGTAATTACTGTTTTGAAATACCACATTTCTGTTATCAACTACAGTTGCATTGTCTGAATTGCCGAACCCTGCAGCCGTGTATTTATTGAAGACTGAAGGGTTACGTTGGAACTGACTTTGGATTGAAGCGGTGGATGTGAACGTCAGACCCTTGATAATTTTATAATTCAACATCCCTGTTGTTGTGTAATCGTTCATAATGCCATCTGAAGCCTGGTTCCTGGCTTGCGCTACCGGGTTGATCTGATCATTACCAAATGCGGAATGATAAATATATACTCCGTTGGCATCCTTTATAGGAGATGTGGGGTCCCAGGTTACTGCAAGTGCAAGTGGATCATATAAGTCTCCTGAGTAATTGTTGTTATGGCTTGTACCTTGATATCCAATAACATTAAACTTGAAATCCAATTTATCGCTGGCTTTAACATCTAAATTGATTCTCATGTCGGCCCTTTTATAATCCGAATTGATCATGATACCTGGTTGATCAAGATAACCTCCTGATACTAAGTATTTTACGTCAGCAGTTCCACCGGATAATGTAAGTTGATAATTTTGTACATACGCGGTACGTGTAACTGCCTTCTGCCAATCTGTTCCTGGATTTGTTTGAAATGAAGTAAGTTGGGCGTCAGTAAAAGAACCCGGTTTCATCTCATTTTTTACCGTGGCAAAATCATAAGCATCCATTAAACTCAAATAGCGAGGCATACTTGCTGCGCTGCCCCATGCACTGAAATCAACCTTTAATTTTCCTTCGGAACCTCTTTTTGTTGTTATCATTACAACACCGTTTGAACCTCTGGAACCATAGATGGCCGTTGAGGATGCATCTTTTAAAACTTCTATTGACTCAATATCATCGGGAGTAACTGCGTCGATGTTCCCACCAACATACCCGTCGATTACATATAATGGGTCGTTGGAACCTGTAATGGAATTTATACCCCTGATACGAACACTGACAGCCTTGCCTGGTTGTCCGCTGTTGCTTGTAACGGAAACACCCGGGGTGGTTCCCTGAAGCGCCTGATCAACTCTTGTAATAGGCCGACTGGCTATTACATCTGCTTTTATAGAACTTGTTGCTCCTGTAACATCTCTCTTCCTTTGTGTACCATAACCAACAACAACAACTTCTTCTAACTGCTTCAAATTAGGAACCATTTGAAGATCTATGGTTGTTCTTCCGTTTGCAGTTACTTTCTGGATATCATACCCCACAAATGAAAATACGAGTACTGAATTAATATTTTTTATATCGATTGAGTATTTCCCATTTGCATCAGTAAGGACACCAATAGATGTACCTTCAATTTGTACTGTTGTCCCAGGCATAGGTTTCCCATTTTCATCAGTAACCGTTCCGGCTATTTTCAGCTGTTGAATAGCCGCAGAAAGAGAAGATACGTCACTTGGAGTGAGTATTATCTGTCTGTCATAAACGACAAAATTTACTCCCTCTTTTTTTAAAAGATCATTAAGAATATCCTTTATTGGTTCATTTTCTGCTTCAATATTAACTTTTTGATTTACATCGATTAATTTTTGATTGAACAGAAAATAGAACTCGCTTACATCCTCAATTTTATTGAGGACCTCTTCAATTGTTGCGTCTTTGAGATTGAGTGAAATTTTTGTAGACTGAGAGTAAGTCGGGCCGGCAAAAATATTCACCAGACAACAAAATAACAGAAAAGCTGAGATTTTCATAATCATGAATAATTTGTGCCAATTACTTTTTGGTTTGAATAAACCAGAGTAATCCAGTTTTTTTTTCATACTTTTGAAGTGTTAGAGTTAATAAAAAGATTTTTGTTTAAGTAATCAGGAATTGATTTATTTCCCTCCGACATTGAGGAAAAGTGTTAGACCACTTTTCCTCTTATTTTAGAGGCCAATATTCTTTTGATTTCCAGGTTATTTACATAGGCAATAGATTTAGGTTTTGAATCAGGATAGCATAAATAAAGTCAATTTTGTCAGATTTCTTTTTGCCTGGCAGGGAATATAATAATTTTCTTCCGCAGGAACGAGCCGTCAGGTAAAGGATCACGTTTCAGTTCAATATAATCTATGGGTGAAGAAATCTTTAACAATTTGAGGATTTCTATTAGAGATTCATCCTGGAAAGTGGCCCTGTAAGAGAAATTCTGGATTTCCTTACCTCTGATCTCAATATCAATATTGAATATCTGGCTGATTTTTTTTACAACCTGGCTTAATGGCTCATTCCGGAAAACCAGTTTTCCATCTTTCCATGATATATATTTATAGGTATCTTCATCACTAATTGAAGTAGTCCCATTAACTTTATTAAATGAAAAATGCTGGTTCATATTAAGTTTAGAACTCTTAACGTTCTTTTTGTCATCAGTCAGGTCAACTTCCACTTTACCGGAAATAAGTGTTACTTCCGCCTCATTGTCAGAGTCATATCCCGAAACATTAAATTTTGTTCCGGTAGCTTTGACACTCAATGATGAAGTCTCAACAATAAACGGTTTTTTAAGATCACTTTCAACCTCAAAATAAGCTTCACCCTTAAGAATCACGGTACGGTTATTGCCAATGAACCTGTCAGGATATTTTATACTGCTTCCTGAATTAAGCCAGACAGAAGTCCCATCTGAAAGCTTTAAGGCAGATCTTGTACCAAATGCTGCAAACAACTCATTGTAAACTGGTTCCTGTTTTGTTAAGTGGTTATTGTCACGTAACGAAAAATATAATAAGTTTCCTAATACAAGCGGAATTAATAAAACAGCAGCGATCTTCTTCCAGTAGTACCATAAATTTGTATTAGGAGATTTGAAAGTTACCCTTTTATTGATCAGATTAAACGCTTTGTCAACATTTATCATATTTTCACCGATATTATGTTCAGTATTATCCCAGATATTTTTCAACTGTTGGAAATACAATAAGTTATCCTTTGAGGCAACTAACCATACCTGTAACTCAACAATTTCGTCGTGACTTGCCTCACCAGTAAGATACCTTGTAATTAAAACTTCTTGATTTTTTGGATCTATTGGCATCATAATATTATTTTCTAATATAAAGAGACGTTTCAGAGATCAGATACCACAATTAATAATAAGGAAATCTGAAATAAATAAAACAATCCCTTAGCCCGATGGGCTAAGGGAATTGAACTGACTAACTAACTAACCCAACCCAACTAACCTATTAATGTATGATTCTTCTTTTTCCCTATTAATGTATGATTCTTCTTTTTCAAGATTGTCCATTTTAGTTCTTTTTCTTTCAAAAGACGAATCAGAAACGAATTACCACAATTTTATAAATTACAGGTTGAGTAAATCAACTAATTTGCAGTATGTTAATTGGTTGAAATAATGATTTTTGTGAGTCCGAAGTACCTTTGAAAGAAAAGGATATATTTTATTCAGAAATGATAAAAAACAATAATTTATAAATATTCTTATTAAAGAAAATCAATTAAACTTTTTCTTAACAATTCCAATGCTTTGCTAATTCGTACTTCAATAGTTCTTACTGAAACATTTAGTTTGGTTGCAATCTCCTGGTATTTAAGTCCTTCAAACCTGTTCATTTCAAAGGCTTCCTTAAACTTTTCAGGTAGAATGGCTACGGCCTTTTCAATCATCTCTTCCAATTCAGATCTGAGAACATAATTGTCGGTATTATATTCATAAAGAGGTGAATTGTCAATAATATAAGTACTGCTATTATTGACAATTTTTCTGTGCCGGTGCCAATCAATACACTTGTTTTGAATTGTTTTTAATAGAATTGATTTCAAAGAAACTGTCACATTTAGTTTTTCATGATCCTCCCAGAGTTTGACAAGAGTATCCTGAACTATATCTTCTGCACTTGATAGTTCGTGTGTAAAGCTGTAGGCAAAGAAAACCAGGTCCTTATAATAAGCTGAAAAAATATCAGAAAATGAATCAGGATCTCCAGACTTAAGTTTTTCAATTAATAACAGTTCAAATATGAGGTCTTTCTTGATCACAATTTCTAAAAGTTTGAAACAAATTTACTTATTCCTTTCTCCTTCACAAATTTAATATTTCAAACAGTTGATAAACTTGATGTTATGTTTCATTTGTACAATTCAGTTGTCAAAAATACCTATTTAATATAGAAGCACCTTAATTGTTTTAGGTTTAATAACGTATCAAAAGTGTCCGACTATTTTTTTTATAAGGAGAAGTACTCCCCTGAGGTTTCCCAAAAATGTTGTACATTGGTTTTGTCTGACTATATACAACATGAATAGAGTTACAGAAATATAATCTGTCAGACAGCCGGGATCAGAAGTATATTCAATGAAGGGGCAGGTTATCATGAAGTAACATTGCCTATTTTGATCCTGCTGGCAAACGGAACTCTGTTTTTCTCTGTCGGATTAAAAATATTCAAGTGGCATTAAGAATTTTCTACAATAATGCAACAAATCATTTTTCTTCCTGTCTTTATCCGGATTAGAGTTAAAAAACTAATATTAAAGAAGTATGAAAAGCCTTAGATCGTTAACAATTGCTATTATCATTCTTGGCCTCACCTCCTGTATCCAGGGACAGTTCTGGAAAACAATAGAGGGAAACAGAAAGGTGGTCACAAGAGAAAGAAAAACTGATTCTTTCGCCGGTGTAAAAGTAAGTTCTGGAATTGACGTTTATCTGAAACAGGGTAATAATGAGGCAGTTTCAGTTGAAGCGGATGAGAATCTGCAGGAATATATTCTAACGGAAGTAAGAAATGGAGTCCTTAATGTTTACACCGAATATAATATCCGTGACGCAGAAAGGAAGAGGGTCTATGTTACTATGAAAGAGGTGAATTCTGTAAAGACATCAAGCGCAGGTGATGTTTTTGGGGAGTCCCCGATTAATAGCGACAAGCTCGAATTATCGGCAAGCAGTGCAGGCGATATCAAACTTGATGTAAAAGCAAATAAAATAGATGTTGATATCAGCAGTTCAGGTGATATAACACTTACAGGTGAAACTGACATGCTTAGAGCCGATCTGAGCAGTGCAGGTGATCTGAAAGCGTATGATCTGAAGGCCAGGGAAGCAGATATTTCTGTTTCAAGTGCAGGTGACGCAGATGTTAATGTTTCGGAAAAGATAACAGCAAGAGCTTCCAGCGCGGGAGATGTCAATTATAAGGGTGATCCCAAATACGTAGATGCTCATTCTTCAAGTGCAGGCGGGATTCATAGAAGATAATTTCAAATCTATATATTTTCCAACATTATTAAAAGCCGCCGGATTCCTTCCGACGGCTTTTTTCTTAACTTTACAAACAAATTCTTTTTTATATACCCCTCTTTCTTATCACGCCCAGGCGGGATGTTTTACTCCTTCCCCCGTGGGGGAAGGTTGGGAAGGGGGTAATAAAAACTAATAATCATAATTGAAAAATACAATGAAATGAAGGAAAATTTAAGTATCAATCTGAAAAACACCAGCAAATTTATCCCATTTGAAGAAATTATTGCCCATGCACAACAATCTGTAAGACACCTCGATACTCTCAATAACGGGACTGGTTTGGGAAATGATTTTCTGGGTTGGCTATCGCTCCCTGATGACATACTTCCTCAACTTGAAAGAATAGAAAAAACTGCCAGACATCTAAGGTCGGTTTCCGATACAACTCTAGTAATCGGAATCGGAGGGTCATATCTTGGAGCCAGGGCAGTAATTGAAGCTCTTTCGCATTCCTTTTCCCCTCTTTTGAAGACTAAACACCATGATGTGATTTTTGCCGGGCAGAATATCTGTGAGGATTACCTGGCAGAACTCCTTGAATTGGTTGAGGGTAGAAACTATTCAATTATTGTAATCTCAAAATCAGGGACTACCACTGAACCGGCCATTGCTTTCAGAATACTTAAAGATCATCTCGAAAGAAAAGTCGGGAAACTAGCGGCAGCTGAAAGAATAATCGCGATTACAGATGCAAAGAAAGGAGCTCTCAGGTCTTTGGTTGAAACCAATGGATATGAAACGTTTATTATACCTGATAATATCGGAGGAAGATATTCTGTCCTTACACCTGTAGGACTGCTGCCGATCGCGATTAGCGGACTTGATATCAGAATGCTGGTGAAAGGAGCTAAATCAATGGAAGAGCTTACCAGAAACAATAAACACGCAGAAACCAATCCTTCTCTTCTTTATGCCTCGGCAAGAAATCTTTTGCTTCAGAATGGAAAACCTATCGAAATAATGGTTGGTTTTACACCTAAATTGCATTTCTTCTCTGAATGGTGGAAACAGCTTTACGGAGAGAGTGAAGGAAAAGATGGAAAAGGTATTTTCCCGGCATCTGTTGATCTTACAACTGATCTTCATTCAATGGGTCAATATATTCAGGATGGACAGAGAATCCTTTTCGAAACAATGATCTCTGTGAAAAGTCCTGTTAAAAAGCTTACTATTCCCCTGGAAAAAGACGACTCTGATCAGTTGAATTATCTGGCAGGAAAAAGACTTTCGGAAGTAAATCACAATGCCGAATCAGGCACTGTGCTTGCTCACAATGATGGAAATGTTCCGATAATAAATATTAATATTCCTGCTCTTGATGAGTTTTACTCTGGACAATTGATTTATTTCTTTGAAATGGCCTGTGCAATAAGCGGATACATTCTCGATGTCAATCCTTTCGACCAGCCAGGTGTTGAAGCATACAAAAAAAACATGTTTGCTCTTCTTAATAAACCAGGCTTCGAAGAGGCCGGAAAAAAACTTAAAGAAAGATTATAAGAATTACATAAAGTCAAAATCAATTGCGCATAGTATGAAAAAACTGAAAATTTCCTCTTATCTCTTTGTAACTTTAGCATTTGCTGTGTTTTCAGGCAGTTGCAAAAACTGGAGTGAATCAGGAAACGGATCACTCAGAATCATAACCAATAAAGGAGGGCAGACTCTTGGTTATGATACGGCCTCTCATGTAAAAATATTAACAATTAAAGGCCTTGCTTTTAAGGACTTGAATAAAAATGGCAAGCTTGACAAATATGAGGATTGGCGTCTCAGTGCTGAGGAACGGGCAAAAGATCTGGCATCAAAAATGACTATTGACCAGATTGCAGGACTGATGCTCTATAGTGCTCATCAGGCTATTCCTTCAGGCAGTACACGTTTTGGTGCAAGTACATATAATGGCAAACCTTTTGCAGAGAGTGGAGCAAAAGCATTCGACCTCAGCGACCAGCAGATAAAATTCCTCACAAAAGATAACCTCCGGCATGTTCTGGTTACTTCGGTTGAAAGTCCTGAAGTTGTTGCTATTTGGAATAACAAAGTACAGTCACTTTGCGAAGGTATTGGTTTAGGTATTCCTGCCAACAACAGTTCTGATCCAAGGCACCGTTCGACCTCGGAAGCTGAGTACAACGTTGGCTCTGCAGGACAAATATCAATGTGGCCGGGTTCACTCGGCATGGCCGCTACCTTTGATCCTGCGGTTGCAAAACAGTTCGGTCAGATTGCTGCAAAAGAATATCGTGCTCTGGGTATTACAACAGCACTTTCGCCCCAGATTGATCTTGCTACCGAACCGCGATGGGCAAGAGTAAACGGAACGTTTGGTGAAAATCCGCAACTTACTGCTGATATGGCCCGTGCCTATGTTGATGGCTTCCAGACATCTGTTGGGGATAAGGTTATTGCAGCCGGCTGGGGTTATACAAGTGTAAACACTATGATAAAACACTGGCCCGGCGGAGGACCTGAAGAGGGAGGACGAGACGCCCACTTTGCCTTTGGGAAATATGCTGTCTATCCCGGTAATAACCTCGCCGATCACCTGATCCCATTTACCGAAGGTGCTCTTAAACTTGAAGGTGAAACAAAAATGGCTTCAGCAGTAATGCCTTATTATACAATTTCCTATGGAATTGATAAACAAAACAATGAAAATGTAGGAAACAGTTATAATAAATATATTATAAATGACCTTTTGCGTGGTAAATATTCTTTTGACGGTGTCGTTTGTACCGACTGGGGAGTTACTTCCGATGAGAAAGCAGTTGACGGATTCGGAACGACCTGTTGGGGTGCAGAGACACTTTCAATCGCAGAAAGACATTATAAAATCATTATGGCCGGGGTTGATCAGTTTGGCGGAAACAATGATGCAGGTCCTGTGATGGAGGCCTACCAGATGGGAGTTAAAGAACATGGAGAGCAATTCATGAGGGCCCGTATGGAGCAATCTGCGGTTCGTCTTTTAAAGAATATCCTCAGGGTAGGACTTTTCGAAAATCCATATCTCAAAGTGGAGGAAACAAAGAAAACTGTCGGAAACGAAGAATTCATGAAAGCCGGATATGAAGCCCAGCTGAAATCAATAGTCATGCTTAAGAATAGGAGCAAAGTGCTTCCTCTTGCAAAACAGAAGACAGTTTATATTCCTAAGAGAATTACAGCACCCGGGAGAGACATTTTTGGTGGTCCGATACCCGGGTCAGTCAATTATCCTGTTAATCTCAACCAGGTAAAGAAATACTTCAAGGTTACGGATAATCCAGCTGAAGCTGATTTTGCTCTGGTTATTATCAGGAGCCCTAATTCCGGAAGCGGATACGATGCGGATGATGTGAAAAAAGGTGGGAACGGATACGTTCCAATAAGCCTTCAGTATGGTCCTTACAAAGCTGCATATGCCCGTGATCCCAGCATGGCTGGTGGAGACCCGTTTGAAAAATTTACCAACCGGACCTACAAGGGTAAAACAATTACAGCTTCCAATGCCTCAGATCTGAAAATGGTGCTGGATACTAAAAAAGCTATGAAATCCAAACCTGTTATTGTATCAATCGCAATTTCAAAACCAATGGTATTCAGTGAATTTGAAAAAGACGCAGATGCCATAATTGTCAACTTTGACGTACAGGATCAGGCTATTCTTGATATTATTACAGGCGCTTCAGAACCTTCAGGCCTGTTACCTATGCAGATGCCGGCTGATATGAAAACTGTTGAGACACAGAAAGAGGATGTACCATACGATATGATATGCCATATCGATTCAGAAGGGAATAAGTATGATTTCGGTTTCGGACTTAATTGGAACGGTTTGATTAAAGATGCGAGGGTTGAAAAATACAAGAAAGTAGTAAAATAATATGACTATCATTAATCACCTCTAAGTTTGTCCAATTGTTTAAAATAAAAGGAGGCACAAAGCCTCCTTTATTTCATTAGCTATCAGCTATTTGAGTTTATGCTTCTTAACAAAATCATCGATTACCTGAGAAAGATTTGGATCGCCAATCTCCTGGAGATCATAATAAACCCTTGTATTTGGTTTCTTGATTTTGATGATCCTGTTCAGATCGATTGGAGTGGCTATAATGACGCTGTCACAATCAGTATTGTTGATAGTTGTTTCAAGGTCTTTTAATTGTTGATCACCATAACCCATAGCAGGAAGCAGGGTTCCTATATTCGGATATAATCTGAATGTTTCACTCAGTCTGCCGACAGTATAGGGTCGTGGATCGACTAGTTCTGCAGCTCCGAATTTGCGGGCTGCAACAACTCCTGCACCAATCTTCATCTCACCATGGGTAAGAGTAGGACCATCTTCAACAACAAGCACTCTTTTCCCTTTGATCAGAGAGGAATCGTCGACTTTTATCGGTGAAGCACCATCGATAACAATTGCTTTCGGATTGACCTTATCGATGCTCTCCCTTACTATCTGGATTGCTTCAGGAGCAGCACTATCCATTTTATTTATTACAACAACATCGGCAATACGGAGTGTAACTTCGCCCGGATAATATTTTAGTTCGTGGCCAGCCCGATGAGGGTCCGCAACCGTTATCATAAGATCGGGTTTGTAGAATGGAAAATCATTATTTCCTCCGTCCCAGAGAATAACATCACAGCCTGCAGGGTCTTTTTCAGCTGCCCGAAGAATTGCTTCATAGTCTACTCCGGCGTAAATGACGTTTCCTCTGACCACATGTGGTTCATACTCTTCCATTTCCTCCACGGTACATTTATGTTTTTCAAGATCTTTAACAACAGCAAAACGCTGAACTTTCTGAGCATTAAGATCACCATAAGGCATCGGATGGCGTACTGCAACCACTTTTAAACCTTTTCCCATAAGAAGCTCTATAACCTTTCTTGATGTCTGACTCTTACCGCATCCCGTACGGATAGCACCAACAGCAATAAGCGGTTTTGTGCTTTTTACCATAGTATCTGAAGGTCCGAGCAATATAAAGTTAGCACCTGCAGCGTTCACTATTGCACTCACAGACATCACTTTCTGGTAGGTGACATCGCTATATGAGAATACACAATCATTAACTTTATATTTCTTTATAAGATCCGGAAGGTTTTGTTCGGCAAAAATCGGGATCCCTTCAGGATATAATTTGCCGGCCAGCTCTTTAGGATATTTTCTCCCGTCAATATCGGGTATCTGAGCCGCGGTAAATGCAACAACATTATAATATTCATTGTCTCTGTAGCAGGTATTGAAATTATGGAAATCGCGACCTGCTGCACCAATTATGATGACATTTTTCTTAGTCATAAATCCTCCTTAGTTTATTAGAAATTTATTTGCCGGAAATGAATTTTCATTTTAAAATGAACCAACAAATGTATAATTTGCATACCGAAATTCCGAGCATTTTATGGTATTTTTTTAAATGCCATTTCTATGCTTTAATTTACTGAATAATAATCTGTTAATGCTGTTTTAGGTGTGTTCTGAAAACATGTTAAAGAAAATGTTTTCAATAAGAGAAGGTATATGGCAAATTCTTTGTACTATTATGTCATGTTATGAATGTGCTGGCTCACATATATCTTTCAGGTGATTCTGATAAAATAATTATTGGCAATTACATAGGCGATTACGTAAAAGGACGCGATTACCTGAAGTACCCCGATCTGATCAGAAAAGGTATCATATTGCACCGGCACATTGATGGATTCACCGACCGGCATCCTGTTGTTCACCGGAGTAAGATATTTTTTACCAGGAAATACCATAAATATTCAGGTGTTATTACCGATATAATTTATGATCATTTTCTTACTAAGGAATGGGATTTTTTTTCAAGGAGACCCCTTGAGAGTGTCACTTATAATTTTTACAGGGCGCTCGTGAACAATTATGAAATCATGCCTGAAAATGTAAGGGAAATGATGCCATTCTTTATAATAAACAACTGGATAGAATCGTACCAGACCTTAAGCGGGATCCGTCATGTTTTGAATACACTGAGCAAGCGCTCAACCCTTCCGAATGAAACCAGATTTGCCATGCATGCTCTTAAAAAGAATTATTATTCTCTCCAGGATGATTTCATGGAGTTTTTTCCGCAACTTATTGATTACGTCGAAAAAGATTTTGGAATTGAAATCTCACACAGGATAACGATACCATTCTGATCATATCAAGTACTCAGTACGGCTTGCATCAAGTCTCAGGAAAATAAACAAAAGAATAGTAAAACCCCATAAAGAACTGCCACCGTAACTTAAAAACGGTAATGGTATCCCAATAACGGGAACAAGACCTATGGCCATTCCAATATTCAAAAAGATATGACTAAAAAGGATTGAAACTACACAGTATCCATAGATCCTTGCAAAGTCTGAACGCTGCCGTTCAGCCAGTGAGATCAATCTTAGAAGCAAAAACAAATAGATTCCGATCACAATACCGGAGCCTAAAAAACCCCATTCTTCACCAACTGTACAGAAAATAAAATCTGAGCTTTGCTTCGGAACAAACTTGAACTTTGTCTGGGTTCCCTGTAAAAAACCTTTCCCTGTAAATCCGCCTGAACCGATTGAGATTATTGACTGGTTGACATTATATCCTGTTCCATGAAAATCTGTTTTAAATCCTAGCAGGATGTCAATTCTCTCTTTCTGGTGAGGCTTGAGGAAACTATTAAAAGCATAATCGACCGAATTGACGTACATGATACTTCCTACCAGGAACAGATATATTATTAATACAGACACTGCTCTCTTATTATAAACATAAAAACCATAAACTGCACCTGAAAGAATCAGGGAGATAAATATAACCAATTCATTACCAATAGATTTAAAGACATATTGATCTAGTAAATAGATGATCCCGGTAATAAGAAGGAAAATACTTGTTCCGAAAAGTGTCAATTTCCATTTTCGTGTTGCAAACCATATAAGAATTACTGCAATAATTATTAATGCAATTGTAAGGTAAAGATTGTTCGTAAGAAGGGTAAGAAAAAACAGAACTACCATCAATAAACCAGACACAAATATATAGGGGCTCATCCCTTCCCTGAAGAGAACTAAAAATAAAGAAAAATATACAATTGCTGAGCCCATATCAGGTTGAAGCAACGTAAGAAATGCCGGAAAAATAATTATTGCCGATGCAGGAATTATGGCTGATAATCGTGTCAGATCCTGTCTTCTGGTATTTAAATAACTGGCAAGTGCCAGGGCAGTTCCAAACTTTGCTAATTCCGATGGTTGAAGACTAATTGATCCGAATTCAAACCATGATTTTGCACCGTTTATTTCCTTCCCAAAAATAACCACAAGAACCAGAAGCAACATACATGTCCCATAAATGAACCAGGAGAAAAAGAAATAAAACCGGTTATCGATAATCACTATAAAAACAGCAAGAACAAGCGACGCAACTATCCAGATAAACTGCTTTCCATACCGTTGTGAAAAATCCAGTAATCCTGCATGCTCTTCATTAAATACTGCAGCATAAATATTGATCCACCCCATTATAATCAGAAGCAAAAACAGGACTATTGCAGTCTTGTCGATCCCATTCCAGATATTAACGGTCCGCTTCACTATTGCATAAGATTTAGATTAAGCATGCTTTGTTCCCGTGCTTTATTAGTGACTTCACCTTTGAGGTATTTTTCAATCATCAGGCTGGCGATTGGTGCAGCATAGGTTGCTCCGAAACCTGCATTCTCAACGACTACCATAATAGCAATTTTAGGATTATCCTTCGGAGCAAAAGCTATGAATACAGAGTGCTCTTTGCCATGCGGATTTTGAGCAGTCCCGGTCTTCCCACATACAATTATGTCTTTTAATGCTGCAATTCCCGCAGTATTGCCGGCTTCTCCGTTTACTGCTTCATCCATTCCCTTAATGATCTCTTCAAAGTTAACTGAATCAATACTGATACGATGTTTTATTGTGAACGCTGGATCAATGTTGCCGGCATTTGCTACTGATTTTATGATATGAGGTGTATAATAATAACCCCTGTTGGCAATTGCTGAAGTCATATTTGCCATCTGCAGAGGTGTGACTAATACCTCCCCCTGTCCGATTCCCATTGAAATGACAGTCAGTGCCTTCCATCCGTTTTTACCATAATATTTATCAAAATATGTTCCGGCAGGTATAAAACCAGGTAATTCATTTACAAAATCTGTTCCCATTTTAGTTCCAAAACTAAACTCAGTAAGATATTCCTTCCACTTATCAAATGCATCTGAAACAGAATTGTATTTTGGATTTTCAAGAACTCTCCGGTATGCCTGACAGAAATATGCATTACATGAGATTGCTATAGCATCCTGCAGATTTAAGGGTGAACGATGTGAATGACATCTTACAAAGAGATAACCATTGGAACAGCCAAAAAGAGTCGAAGGTGAAATCACACCTTCCTGAAGAGCAATCAGTCCGTTTATAGGCTTAAAAGTAGACCCCGGAGGATAATAAGCCATAAGTGCCCTGTTAAACAAGGGTTTTAATGTATCTACTGACAGGTTTTCAAAATTGTCTGATCTTATCCTGCCTACGAGCAGACCCGGATCAAAGTTTGGAGAGGAGACCAAAGTCAGTACTTCTCCTGTTTGGGGCTCAATGGCAACAATGCTTCCTCTTTTGTTTTTCATCAGGCGCTCTCCATATTCCTGCAGATCAAGATCGATTCCGGAAACGATATCGGATCCCTGCACAGCAATAGTATCCAATTTCCCCTCCGCATAAGAGCCTTTTATACGGCTGAAGACATCGACAAGAAAGATTTTTACACCGCGCCTTCCCCGAAGATCCTTTTCATAAGCTTCTTCGATTCCGCTTTTGCCGATATAATCTCCAGGTCTGTAATAGGGATTTTTTCTGATTAATCCCTCATCGACCTCGCTCACATATCCAAGAATATGAGCAGCAACCGGTTTTGAATATTTTCGAAGTGTACGCGGCTGTACATAGAAGCCGGGATACATAAACATTTTTTCCTGAAACCTTGCATATGTTTCATTCGAAACCTGTTTCAGAAATACTGAAGGGGCGCGTCTGGAATAGTTTATAGCTGTCTTCATCTGTTTTCTGAACAGATCTGTAGAAATTCCAAGCAGGTCACAAAACCCCGTTGTGTCGATTTTTGTCACCTGGGTAGGGACAACCATCAGATCGTAGGCAGCCTGATTAAAAACTATCAGTTTCCCATTCCTGTCATATATGAGCCCTCGTGCAGGATACTGTGTAACATATCTCAGAACGTTATTATCAGCTGAAAGTCTGTATGAATTTTTTATAACCTGAATAATAAACAACCTCACTAACAAGCCAAGAGTTGCAAGCACAATGAGTGCCATTATAACATATTTCCTGTTAATGAATGAATCTTTCATATTTCGGGTTCAATTACTTTCCTCTCCTGTAAAATTCAATTAGAAGAATAAAAGTCATGGAAAACAATGAACTTAATAATACTCTCAGCATTGTTCTGAAGAAATCTGCAAACCGGAAGACCTCAAGGTAAAAAAGCGCCGTATGATGAACGAGTACTATCAGTAAAGTATAAGAGAAAAACCATCTGAAGCCATATATCAGCATTGAAGGGTCAGATCCTGATTCATATCCATCACGGGGAGATACAATTCTCAGAACATATGGGCGAACGAATCCGGCAAGAACTGTCGCTGAAGTATGCATCCCGGGGGAACCTGAAAAGAAATCAATAATCAGTCCGGTTGCAAAGGATAACAGAAGCAGTAACCAAGATGGAATTTCAATAGGTAAAAGAAGAATAAACATTATATAAACGTACGGATTAACATATCCGCTGAACTGGATATTGTTAAAAAGCAAAACCTGAAGCAGTATAAGTAAAATAAAAATCAGACCAAACCTTAAGATTGAATTGATCATTGAATTAATTTTTCAAGTTGCAGTTGTTCCGTTTTCTTCATATTGCCAATGACATCCACAAAGTGCAATTTTTTAAAATCAGTCATCAGCAAAATAGTAATTTTATAGAAGTCGCCGCCAAATTTCTCATAATCGCTCACAGTACCAACTATTTCACCTTCGGGAAAGATTGCCGAATAACCGGTTGTCTCAATTGTATCTCCGACGTTTACAAGAACATGCTGAGGTATCTCACTTAAAATAGCATAGCGGTAATCCCTCCCATCCCAGCTCAGCGAACCGAAGTAACCATTTGATTTAATCCTGGCGCTTAATTTAAAATCAAGGTTCAGGAGCGACATCGCAACAGAATAGTTTTTGGAACAGCCAACAATTACCCCTGCAACGCTATTTGCAGTAATAACAGCCATGTCAACTTTTATACCCTGGTTTTCTCCCTTGTTAATCGTAAAAAAATTCTTCTGCCGGTCTATTGAATTTTCAATTACTTCAGTTGAGGTATGAAGATATTGCTGTTTATATACAGAATCATCTACAGAAAAAAAAAGCGAACTCTCTCTTCTGACCAATTTTGCGATGCTGTTTTTCAGAGCAACATTTTCTGCTGCGAGGTTTGCATTTATATCGTGAAGACTCAGGTACGACTTTGTACTATTAATCTTTTTCTCAATTCCACGAGTCATACCTCTGACACTATTCACCAGCCGAGTGTTATGATAATTATTCCTGGTTGAAAGCAAATAAAAAGCTATTCCTTCAAGAAAAAGAAAGATGATCAGGTTATTGTATCTGGCCAGAAAATTCAGCAGATTCCTCATTCACACCGTAAGATTATCTCATCAGGAACGGAAATTTATCGACATTTTTCAGGGCAACACCCGTACCACGTGCAACTGCATGCAATGGATCTTCAACAACATTAAAAGGAATATTGATCTTATCGGTCAATCTTTTGTCAAGACCTCTCAGCAAAGCTCCACCACCTGCAAGATAGATCCCTTTGTTTACTATATCGGCGTAAAGTTCAGGCGGTGTCTGCTCGAGAACATTCAACAGAGCTGCCTCGACTTTCGATAAAGATTTATCGAGGCAATAGGCTATCTCCTGATAAGAAATTGGTATTTCAATCGGGAGAGCTGTCATAATATTTGGTCCTCTGACAACATAATCTGGAGGAGGATTGTCTATATCGGGAAGAGCGGCTCCCACTCCGATCTTAATGTCTTCTGCAGTGCGTTCACCAATTTTAATATTATGCTGATGACGCATATATGCCTGAATATCAGATGTAAAACCATCCCCTGCGATTCTGATTGATTTATTACAAACAATACCTCCCAGAGCAATTACTGCTATTTCTGTAGTCCCGCCACCAATATCAACTACCATGCAACCTTCCGGAGCTTCAACATCGAGACCAATCCCGATTGCTGCTGCCATTGGTTCATAAATCATATAAACATCTCGTCCGCCGGCATGTTCTGATGAGTCACGCACGGCACGTATTTCCACCTCCGTACTTCCTGAAGGTATACAAACAACCATTTTAAGTGAGGGGGAAAAAAGACGAGGTCCTTTATTAATCATTTTAATCATTCCCCTGATCATCAGCTCTGCTGCATTGAAATCAGCAATTACACCATCGCGTAATGGCCTGATAGTCTTAATGTTATCATGGGTCTTGCCATGCATCTGTCTCGCTTTTTCACCTATTGCAATCAGCTTACCGGTATTTTTATCTATAGCCACTATAGATGGTTCATCGACAACAACTTTATCATTGTGAATAATGATAGTATTTGCAGTACCGAGATCGATTGCAATCTCCTGTGTTAAAAATGAAAATAGTCCCATTATATGAGCTGATTAATTTAATATTTAGTGTTTAAAATGTCTGATTCCTGTAAATACCATAGCTATTCCATTTGAAGAACAGTAATCAATTGATTCCTGATCCCTCACAGATCCTCCGGGCTGCACTATTGCAGTTATACCGGCTTTGTGTGCGATCTCAACACTGTCGGCAAACGGGAAAAACGCATCAGATGCAAGAACTGATCCGTTGAGATCGAAACCGAATGACCTTGCTTTTTCAATAGCCTGTTTCAACGCATCCACTCTCGAAGTTTGTCCTATACCGCTGGCACATAACTGACTGTTCTTTGCAATCACTATTGCATTTGATTTACTGTGCTTAACAATTATATTGGCAAAAACTAGATCTTCTAATTCTGCCGGTTCAGGTCTTCTGGTTGTAATGGGTTTCATCTGCTCAGCTGATTCGGTGCTGTTATCTCTCTGCTGCCAGAGTACCCCGTTCAGTAATGATCTAAACCCATAATTTTTCTTGTCAGATTCTTTTCTGAGAAGAATTATTCTGTTCTTTTTTTGTTTAAGAATTGCCAGGGCAGAGTCTGTAAACTCTGGAGCAATTATTATTTCAAAGAATATTTTATCTATCTCTGCCGCGGTCACCTCATCCACAGTGGTATTAGTAACGATTACACCTCCGTATGCAGATACTGGATCACATGCCAGGGCATCCTTCCATGCATCAAGGTTATTTTCTCGTGAAGCAACACCACATGCGTTATTGTGCTTAATGATAACATACGTGGGTACTCTGAACTCATCAATAAGGTTCAGTGCGGCATCAAGGTCGAGAAGGTTATTGTATGATATTTCTTTCCCGTGAAGCTTCTCAAAAATCAGGTTGGTGTCTCCATAAAATATCCCTTTCTGATGAGGATTTTCTCCGTAACGTAAAGGATATGATATGTTTATGCTTTCCCTGAAAACCGGGATTGAGGCTTCCCTGTTAAAATAGTTGAAGATGGCCGTGTCGTAGTGGGAAGATGTCTGAAATGCTTTCGCCGCATAGAGTCTTCTGTCAGAAATTGAGGTATGTCCTTGTTTTTCTTTTAATAATGTGAGAACATCAGTGTACTGTTCTCTTCCTGAAACAACAAGAACATCATTATAGTTTTTTGCAGCTGCCCTGATCAATGAGATACCTCCGATATCTATCTTTTCAATGATCTCTTCCTCTTCATCAACTGATTTTACTGTCTCTTCGAATGGATAAAGGTCAACTATTACAAGGTCTATCTCCGGGATTTTAAATTTTGAAAGTTGTTCAAGATCTCCGGGGTTCTCTCTTCTGGCCAGGATGCCACCAAAAACAGAGGGGTGAAGTGTTTTAACTCTGCCACCAAGAATGGAGGGATATGATGTCAGCTCTTCGACTTTTTCAGCAGGTATATTAAGATCATTAATAAAACTAAAAGTGCCTCCTGTTGAATATATCTTTACATCTAATTTATAAAGAATTTTCACTATATCGGCTAAACCTTCTTTATAAAAAACTGAAATCAGCGCACTTTGAATTCGTTTGTCACTCATTATATGATAATTACGACCGTCGTTGGATTTCCCTATTCTGGCGTTTAAAAATAGATATTTTTTTATTAACCTCAACATTATAAGATATGATTATTAACGTTAAATGATTTTCGTATCTTTGATCCTCTAATAATATCTAAAAAAAGCAAAATGTTTTTCAGACTTCTTAAAGAGGGTTTTCTATTCGCCGTTAAATCTGTTATTGTTAATAAGTTACGGACTTTCCTTTCACTTCTGGGAATTACAATTGGGATTTTTTGCATTATTTCTGTATTCACAGTTCTCGACTGGATGCAGAAATCAATTCACGATAGTATCTCATCATTGGGCGATAATGTACTATATGTTCAGAAATTCCCATGGACTTTCGATCGCAACTGGGCATGGTGGGACATCATCAAATGGCCGGTAGTCTCTAAAAATGATTATCAATCTGTTCTGAATAAATCTACAAAATCAAATTCTGCCTGCCTGTCTATCGAACAGCCAGAACAGATAAAATATAATAAGAACCTTGCCAGCGATATCTGGATTGATGCAGTAACGCACGATTACCAGAATATCAGATCCTTTGATATTGAAAATGGACGCTATTTTTCGCCTGAAGAATCGGCCTCCGGGAAAAATGTAGCAATTATTGGTGCTGTAATAGCAGAAAGATTATTTGAAAAGACCGATCCCGTTGGCAAGCAGATCAAAATTGCAGGGAAAAAAACAAATGTCATCGGGGTATTTAAAAAGGAGGGTAAAGGTGGAATAACTGATAACGGGTTGGATGAAATGACACTGGTTCCACTGAATTTTGGCAAAACCTTCATAAATATGAAGAATTATTTTTTGGATGCCACACTTATGATCAAAGCAAAACCCGGAGTTG
>Ga0182027_10004532_pt1 | contig 21489 bp, 16 predicted proteins | sample 712E1DmetaG_FD_121300 | JGI IMG/M metagenome (GOLD analysis project Ga0182027, IMG submission 121300) | Permafrost microbial communities from Stordalen Mire, Sweden - 712E1D metaG (Illumina Assembly) | ecosystem: Environmental > Terrestrial > Soil > Wetlands > Permafrost | place: Sweden... | reverse complement strand
CGGCGGCAATCCCGCGGTGGCTGTTGCCGTGAACGCCGACACCATTAAGATCACCCCTAACGTGAACCTTGTACAAAATACAGCCTATAATCTGGTCATATCCGCTTCGAGCAAAACAGGCACGGTTTTCAACGCAAACGGCGGAAATTATGTTAACGGTTTCTATGTTTCAAACCCTTTTGCGCCGGTCACTTCCAACGTTCGCTATAATAATAATCCCGCGGCCCCGGTGCTTAACTTTGCCCCGAACGGTCAATTCGTCGTGGTCATGTCGGATTCGGTGACAACTGCCACCGCTTCTTTGATCGGCGGCGCGGGAATTTCGGTGACCGTAAAACTCGCCGGCGACACCATCAGAATCATTCCTCAGACCGACCTTGCGATCGGCACAAGTTATACCATATATCTTAATGCCACGAGCAAAACCGGGCTTACTTATATAGCAAATACGAGCGCGGCCCCGTTTGTGTCGGGATTAATGGCGCAGAACCAGGTCCGGGTTGTCGCTTCCAACGTTCTTGGCACGGACGATATAGGTGTTACGACTTTCCCGGTGACCGGTACGCCGTATTTTGTCATGTCCGATGATTTTGATTCAACGACCATTGCGATCTCCGGATTTTCAGTTAGTTACAACCTGAGAACCGACGGGGATACGATTTTTGTCAAGCCTGTTTCAAACCTTGCCGCGGGAATAACGTATTATATCAACATCGCGGGCAAGACAAAAACCGGGACAAGTTTCCTTATTGATAACAGCGCGTCTTTGCAGAATTTCACTACGGAGCGTGACGTGTATGTCGTCAAAACAAATATGGTTGACAATTCGGGCAATGAGCTTACTAACTTCCCGTTATATGGTACAATGTGGGTTAAGTTCAGCGAACCGTTGAGCGCTGATCTCACGACAATCCAGTGGACGGCATCAGCCGCTGCCGTCAAGCTGTGCGGTGACCAGACGAAATCCACGTACAATGCGACCGTACGCGTTAATGTCGACACCTTGTTTGTCACGCCGATAGCTGCTCTTGTCGCAATCACCTATGGTAATGAAATCGGTTTCAAAGTCCAGGTGAAAACGGCATCAGGCAAAATCCAGGGTTCCGCGATTGATTTCAAGGCGACCGTTACGTCATCCGGCGTTTATATCGTTTCCACGAACACCATTGACGCTCTTGGAAATTCCCGCACGGATTTTGGCTTGCAGGACACGGTCAGGGCGGTTTTCAACACCGGTATTGCCAAGATCAACGCGGCGACCTTTCTCGGCGCGAATCTGGCGGGCGGTGTCGCGACAATAAACGACCTGAAGCTTGACGCTACGGGTGATTCGCTCACGCTGGTTCCGCCCATTAAATTGGCGAACAATACGGCATATTCGGTCTCCATTACGAATGTTGACCTGTTAAACGGGCTCAAGAACCAGACCGTGGCTCTTAACCTTGGTTGGACCACGGTAAAGGGCCTGCGTTTTGCTTCCGCGAACGACATGGCGAATGTCGGGACCTACCGTACATTTAATGTTACGGGCGATAGTCTTGTTATCACGTTCTCCGAAGCGGTCGATATTACCAAGGGCTATGCTCTCGGTGGCGTTGGAGCCTGGGCGCATGCCCAATATGCCTGGAGCAACGGGAACAAAACCGTGACAGTCAAGGGCGGCGTTCAGGACACGCTCGTGGCGGAAACGTATAATTCAAATCCGGATTATACGCTAAGCGGTACTCCCGATTATGGTCCGATTACATTTACCGCTTACCAGTTGTCGTCAAATACTTCGGTATCGCTTAACAGCGGCACTGCCGCGGATTGGGTCGTAACGCGTCCCGCAATTAATATCTTTTCCGTAAGTGGTATTGAAATGCTCAATACCAACCTTAAAAAGGACGCAAACAAGGGCGGCCTGTATAATAACACCTTTAATTACTCGGTCAGTACCCTTGTTACTAAGAGTTTAGTCGTGAACCGTGACTCTTGTGGCGTCCATGACACATTGAAACTATGGTTCAGCAGGGCCGTTGACAACACAAAAATTCTCGCGGCCCCGTCATTGTACTTCATTCTTCAAAAGGGCAATCCGGCCGCGGGCGCCGAACTCAATTACACGGTGTCCATATCGACGGACCAGAAGACGGTTTTCATTCTGCCGGTCGACAGCCTCAAGCGGGCCGCTCCGCCCACGGGTCAGGCTTACACATTGACAGTGCAGAATGTGCCCGCCCTGGGTCTGGCAACAAGTCTTGCGGGCGGTAAGGTCCCAACGTATGCGCTTGTCTTTTCGACAGTGCCTACGAGTCCCATTACCTTGACAAAAGAATCGGTTTCAATACTAGCCATGGACACTTCATTGACTCCGGCCGAGCGGAATAAAATTATTCCTTACAGCCCTGAAATTGCGACATACATGGTTTCGGGTCTGACATTGCCCGTCGTTGCCGTAAACCACGTTTATTTCTATTTTAATGAAGTCTGCTGGAACGCCCATCATAATGATTCCATTACCGGGTACCAGGTTTCGGTAAAAGGATACGAAGGCGATTGGATTGAAATTGAAAATTCAATTATTCCAACCAATACCTACAATACATGGGATCCTGGAACGGTCAGCAAAGTTATAAAGGTCAACCTTGATCTTTCAGCGGCCACGGACCTGAATGGTCAGAACGTGCTTTCAAGGTTGCAGAGACCGACCGGCGCAGCCGGATATTCAAATCCTCCGGACTTGTTTAATTACGGCAATGTCGTATCTGTCAAAATCAGGCCTATTTATGACGTTAATGCTGACAATATGTTTGAGTACGCTACCGATTTGTACGGTTCCTGGAGTTCCGCGTTGTCATATTCCGACAATGTTGCCCCATGCGATAGTGACTTTGTCAGCGTTGCCAATGTTGCGAATGTCGCCGCCGGCGGCGTGTCGGTTGCAAGTAATTTAGTTTGGAATTTCAATTTAGCGACGTCCGTTGACTCAACGCACTATATTGAATTGACCTTCCCGGAAGACATGGATATTACCACGTCCCCGACAATTTCCTTTGCGCGGGGAACCGCGTTGCTTGCGGCCTATACTGGCGCTGCGGCCATCCCAACCACTCCATCTGTTGCCGCCAGCAACGGTTTAGGGTATAATACGGGCTGGTCCAGCGCGCGAGTTTACCGGACATATATTAAGTTTCCGACCGCGGCAGACTATTCTGCCGGTGACGGCGTGGCACAGCCCTGGACGGGGTTTGCCTATAATGTTTCGGTTTTTAACATGAAAGACGCTTCGGGCAATGCAATCCAAGGCACGGGTAACGCGGGGACCGTTGATTTAAGCGGAAGCTTGGATTTGCTTAATGGGTCAAATTCACAGGCGTTCGGATCCGCGTCCCTTATTGGCTGGGCGAGATAATCCGCTCATCCGATAACTGGCAGCATTGTTTTTCAAGAAAGGCCGCCGGTCTTAGGCGGCCTTCCTTTTTTTTATATATCCACCAAATATCGTTTTATTATTTTTTATCCCCTGAAACTTATTTATTTTAAAAAGCTCCATAGCTTTACCCTTTTTAAAAGAATTGAGGGGGGATTTCCTGTGTTTAAATTTACGGGTTTGTCTGCGCAATTGGCCGTGATGCTGCTCTGCGGTTGCCTGGCTCAGTTTTGCTTCGCCAAAAAAGGCGTTCCGGTAAAGGCGACGGCCCCTGTAGTACAGGTGTCGGCCGATGAAATCGATCAACGTATTTCCGCGGCCGAGGCGGAAGTGGCGCGATTAAGCGCCAAGCTTGAACAAATACGTCAAGACAGCATAAATGCCGCGGCCGATCTGCAGGCAAAGATCTCGGCTTATTCCGGCAAGAATTCTCCCCTGGAGCTGCAGCTTAGCCATAAAAATCAGGAATTGACCGCATTACGCGGCCAGCGCGACAAGGCCCGGCAAGACAGCATTTCGGCGGCAGTTAAACAAAATGAGCGTATCGCGAACGCGAAAAAAGAATCGGCCCGGTTGGAAGCAATGGTCATGTCCGCTTCAAATCAGCTTAATGCCTTGACCACCAGACGGCAGGCGCTTCCCAGCGTTGACGCCGGAGGTGAAAGCAAGACCGTTATTGCCCTTCAAAAGGAAATAGCCCGCACGGATTCGCTTGTCAAGTCTAAACAAAATGATATCGCTTCATTTTCAAAAAAACGCGACCAGCTCCGCCAGGACTCGCTTTTACAGGAAAGCGAATCCGCCGAAATCAGGAAACGCAGCCAGAATGAAGGGCGCAGGCTGGACAGCTTGATTCTGGCCCTGACGCAATCCACGGCGGAAAATTCCGGCAAACAGGGCAAAGCCCGGGAAAACGCCACGGCACTGGCGCAAGAGCAGGCCCATTTGTCCGATTTGACAAGACAAAAGGCCGTCATCGAAGCGCAAATCGCCAGGACCAGGGGCGAATTGGCCGGTATAAACAGCGAACGCGACCGTTTGAAGGCATTGTCGGGATCGTTCCAGAAAAAGATCGAGGCCGCGCGCGCACCCTTGGCGTCCGCCCTCGCAAGCGCCGAGGACGAGTTACAGGGCAGGACGGCCGACAAGGAGGCCCTGAACATGCTCATGGAAAAAGTAAAGCTTGACAGCGCCATCTCAAAAGCCAAAAACAACCTGGATGCGGCAATAGAGCAACGGGCGCGAGGTAAACACGGGGCCGAAAAACTGGTGGACCAATGCGAAGCTGAAGTGACGACGCTGATGGGGCAATTGGATGACGTCGTCAGAAAACAGCCTAAAGTCGCCCAATTTGAGTTGCAGATTTCCGGCCTGACGACCACGGAACTTAAACGCAAACAGGTTGACACTATGATAGTGCAGGCGAACGCTGATATAGCCACCCTTGCCGCAAAGCGGGACCAGGCAAAGCAGGCGCTTGAAGATTTTGACAAAAAGAACCAGTCAAATGCAAATCCGTCGTCACAGAGGATAGCACAGCTTGACAGCAGCGAACATGCAAAGGGAAAGTCCGTTCCAACGCTTTCGGCGCGTAGCGACTCACTGGACGTGCAGATGACGGGATCACAGCGGTTGATTGACGGGTTTACCGCCGCGCTCAGAACCGAATCCGCCAAAGCGGACAGCGGCGCCATGCAAACGCGCAAACAAAAGACCGAGCTGATGGTACAGCGCGCCCAGGTCAGGGCCGATAGCATGAAAAATGAATCTGCGGCCATGGTGGCGATCATGAAGGTCAAGACCGAACAGGCAAAGCAGAGTGCTCAATACTCGATGCTTGATCGGGAAGTGGCAACGCTGGGATCAACCAAAGAAAAATTAAAACAAGCGGTCGTGGATGCGCAGAACCACGATAAATTGTCCAAAGCTGCAAGCCAGCAGGAACGGAAGCGGCTTGACAGTCTCATTGAGGCAAAAGAACAGGAAGTGACTGCGCTGTCAATGCAAAACGAGAAGGTCTCGCAGGAAAGCCAGAATGCCTCTAAAGAAAATGAGCAGGGCCTTCAGAAGTACGTTGCGGCCATTGCATTGCTGAATGGTCAGATCACGGCCAAAACGCAGGAAATCGCTTTGCTTAATCAACAACTGGACGCGGCAAGAAAGGAAAAAACGGGAGTTGAGAAGGCGGAGACCGATAAAATCCGATCGGTTGAGCAGGACAAATTGTCCACCATCTCCGCTCTGGAAGCAAAAAAAAACGAGATCGCCATGCTCAAGCGTCAGAAAGAAGAGATCGAAAAGAACGCCGCCAGACAGCGTGAGGAACAGGAACGGGCCGCTAAACGTGAATTGGAGCGTCTTGACAGCCTGGTCAACGCCGCAACCCAGCGCATTGCCGCATTTGAAGCGAGGCGCGATAAGGCGCGGCAGGACAGCATAAACGCGGAAAATTCAAAAACCGAAGCAATAGCGCGAAACGTCCTGGCGTTGAAGAAGCACGACAGCCTGAGTACGGTTCGTCAACAGCAGCTTGCCGAGCTCACCGATCAGCTCGAAAAGGTAAAGCAGGACAGCGTCGCGAAAAGTTTGATGCCTCTGGGCAGCGCGTCAACCGCGCTTAAATCGATCGACAGCCTTATCGCGATAAAAGAAAAGGAAATGGCCGATTTGCGTCAACAGCGTGAAAAAGCCCGGCAGGAAGGATTGGAAGAGCAGCGCAAACAGGCCGCGGTCTTGCTTGCCGCGCACCAGGAAATTAACGCGCATCGTACATTAGCGCTCCAGAAAAAAGCCGAGGTAGCCATTGCGCAAAACGAACGCAGGCGATTACAGCAGGACAGCGTTGCGGCGACATCGCGCGGGCAGGCCGCGGCGCAGCTTGCGGCGGCCGAGATAGCGCAGGACAACTCTCTTATCGAAAAAAAGAAAACGGAGCTTGCCTCTTTGCAAACGCAGCGTGACGAATCCGCCGCTAAGGCCAGCGCGCTCGGGGCGGCGGTCCCGCCGCCGCCTGCATCTGCTCCTGCTCTCGTCACGTCCACGGCTGCTTTGGGGCCTGCCGACGCCGCGCAGAAGCAGATGGAGGAAATATATATGCTTATTGGCGGCAACAAGATAGAAGATGCCGTCAACCGTTTCAAAGAACAAAAGGCCAACCTGATCAAATATGTGAATCCCGAAGCCTTCAAGGTCCTCAAATCAACCATCGATCAGTTGGCGGAATCCGTAAAAAAAACCAATGCAAAGAAACGGTGACAGGGCGCTTTTTTTAGGGTATAATTAGTAATCTGCCGATGGGGCGGGCAAGGTCTCTCAATTTTAAGTATCTGCCATCGTGACTAAGAAATTAAAAGAGACGGTCTAACGCCATGGTATGTTAATAGGGCCCGCATTAAGAACCGGGGTCAAATGAACGGCTACATAAAAAAAATTCCCATTGAAGACCTTACCGTGGGAATGTTTGTCGAGGACGTCTTCAACAGGGATGATGTTCTGCTCCTTTCCGCCGACAGCGTTATCGAAAATGACGAACAAATATCGGTGCTCAGGCGACAGGGAGTAATGAGCCTCTATATCAACACCAGAAAAGGCAAGGATGTTCCTCAAAAGATCGGCGATGCCAATGAGGCAGTCGACACTCCGACTAGGGAAGTCGAATATTATAAAGAATTGGAACATGCGAAGGAAATCCAGCGCAAAACGCTTGAAACGGCACGGGACGTGCTTGATTCCATACGCAAAGGCAACCCTTTTTCGGTGTCAAAAGTTGAAGAGGCCGCGCAGGACATCGTCGAAAGCATCGTCCGGAATCCCGACGCGCTTATCAGCCTATGCCAGATAAAAGGATACGACGAGTACACGTATACCCATTCCGTGGACGTTAGCGTATTGTCAACCTCGCTCGCCTATTCCCTGGGGTACAACCACGAACAGCTCCTTCAGGTATGCGTGGGCGGCGTGCTGCATGATATCGGCAAAATGAGGGTGCCTGAGAGCATATTGAACAAACCGGGGAAATATGCCGAATGGGAATTTAATATAATGAAGAAACATCCCGAATACGGCCTGGAAATCGCGAACGGGAAAAAAAACATCAGCGAATTTTCAAAGGCCATTATTATTCAGCACCATGAACGTTTTAACGGGAAAGGCTATCCCCGCGGGCTTTTTGGCATGGAAATCGCCGAAATAGGGCTGATCGGAGCAGTGGCCGATGTTTACGATGCCTTGACGTCGAACAGGGTCTATCGGGCCGCATGGACCCCGCAGAAGGCGCTTGCGGTCATTTTCCAGGGGTGCGACGAGGAATATTCGCGCGAAATAGTGGAACGGTTCACCAAGCAGATGGGCATTTATCCGGTCGGCAGTTTTGTACGCCTGGTTTCCGGTGAAATGGGCGTGGTTATCAGAATCGACAGGGGCAAATTGCTTTCGCCTGTGGTGCTTATTCTGTTCGATGCCGCGGGAAGCCGTCTCGATCCACCCGTTGAATATGATTTGTCAAAGAAACAGAAAGAAGACGAGGGGCGCCTTTACACTGTTGAAGTGTCCCTCAATCCGCGGGCGTATCGCGTCGATGTGGCCCCGTACATTAAAGAAAAGATTATTTGATTTTTTTTTCGTAACAATCCGGAGCCTTTTACCCTGTCGCTTGCCTGGATACGCGCTTACTGAGTAGGGCTGCCATATTGAGGTGAGTGGCACTCGGCAAGCTGTTTAGTCACGTTTTTCCTGCGCTCATCTCCGCATCGTAACGATATATCCAGAAATCGTCGCTTCAATAAACGCGCTGCCGGTGATGTCCGTGCGGGTAGCGACGAACAATGCCGGGGGTGTACTTGGCTCCGCATATACATGCATGGGTTGACTGGCGGTAAAAACGTCTATCCCTGAAAACGTTCCCTGATAAAAAAACACGAGCCAGATTTTTCCGCGCAAACTTTCGGTATGGGCGACATTGGTCTGGATTTGCGCGATAAATTTTTGTCCGGTCGGGCCTTGTGCCCGCACCGACACGTATTCGATCACAAGCCGCTTGCCGTCAGGTATCGTAATGGGGATATTGCCTTGCGTTGTTCCGGCGGGAATATCGAAATTGATGGTTTTTAAAAAGGGCTGCATCGTATCAACCGCCGCAGAAATAGGGGCGGGCGTTTTAGGCGGTACCGGCGCTACGGAAACGGGTTCAGGAGCAAGGGGCTTGAGCTGCTCGCCGCTGGTATCGGTCGATGGTGAGGTCGAAACCTTTTTCTGAACGGTTTTGTGCGTGGCAATTTGCGCATGCGATGCGGGAGCTACCAGAAATAACGCGGCCAAGACAATGAAAAATTGACAATGCGTAAACCAGTTTATCAGACGTTTCCGGAACCTCATTACAGAACTCCTTTGCGTTGATGGGTATCAATGGAACGTTCCTGTATTAAGCTAAATTATGGCATGCATTTAGTCTGTGACGAAGATCACAAAACTGAAAAATTATTTAAGCCCATGTCCGTATCGGGTAAAACCCGTTGTCGCTGACGAAGGCATCGATCTATTTTACAAACGTTCATGACTCCACAATATGGCTCAGGGCATATCGGACAAAATTAGACTGTGCGAAGAAAAGGTTTATTGGATCAGTTTTGCGCGCAAACGATTAATTGCGACCCAGCCGATTACAAGGGAGAAAACGACGATAAAAAGCAGGTCCCATAATAAAACAGGGGACAACGTAAGCATATCAAAACACCGGGCAAGCCTCACGACGTGGGTAAGAGGGAAGATTTCGGCCACAATGCGCAGGACACGGGGAAGGTTTTCTATGGGGAACACCACGCCGCAGAAGAAAAACATCGGAGAAAGAAAAGCGGTGAAATAAAAATTGAATTGATTGATGCTTGGCACGAAAGATGTCACCAGAAGCGAAACTACCGCGAACATTACTCCGGTGAGGAACCCCGCTATGACCGTAAGCAGGCTGGCCGGCATCGGGACAAGCCCGAAGCAGGCAACCACGACAACGACGACAAGGGAAAAAAACATCCCGATCGTGGCGGCCCAGGCTATTTCACCGATAAGAATATCGTAGACTGAAAGCGGCGCGGCAAGCATGCCATCGTATACTTTATCGAATTCCAGTCGAATAAAGGTGCCGTATGAACATTCGGAGGCGGCGACGAACATCGCCGCTGTCAAGGGAAGCCCCGTTGCGAGAAAGGTCAGATACGGCATGCCGGCCATTTTCGGCAGATAACCTGCCATGCCCAGACCGATTCCGGCAAGAAAAATGAGCGGCTCCAGAAACGGCGGGAGGCTGTTGCTGAAAAGGCTCCGTGAATAAACCTTGAAATGGCGGAGCCACACGGCTGAGACGCGGACGATAAACGGGGGATAGGCGGGGAAATTACTGTCGTTCATTAAGCATGCTCCCCGTTGTTTTTAAAAACAGGTCTTCGAGGTTCGATTGACGGATAAAATATTCGCCGGGTTTAAGCAGGCTGGTGAGGTCTTTGAGCCCGGATTCATCGCAACTGTAAACCCTTACCCTCCCGGCGGACTCGTCGACCGTCGTGCAATGCGAGGGCAGGGAGTGCTGGACTGCCGCAAAAGCCTCTTTGGAAAAGATTTCCAGCACATATGGTTCGATGTTATCGGACACCAATTCCCGCGGGCCGCCTTCCATGACGCGTTTTCCCTTGTCCATAATCATGACCCTGTCGCAGATCTGGAAGGCCTCTTCCATGTAATGCGTCGTCAGCACGATGGTCATGCCTTCCCGTTTCAAGCCGCGCAGTTTTTCCCAGATCAGATGACGCACCTGCGGGTCGAGGCCGGTGGTCGGTTCGTCAAGGATTAAAAGCCTGGGACTATTGAGCAATGCGCGGGCGATGATCAGCCGCCGCTTCATTCCCCCCGACAAATGACGGACATTGGCCGCGTGCTTGTCGGAAAGTTCCATAAATTGCAGCAGATCGTTAATACGTCGCACCGCCTGCGGGCGGGGGATATTATAAAAACGCGCATACACGTTCAGATTCTGTTGCACGTTGAGCTCTTCATCGAGATTGTCTTCCTGCGGAACAACACCCGAAAGGAATTTTATCGCCAGGTCATTTTTTTGTGGATCGTACCCGAATACCGAAATGGACCCGGCCGGACCGGGATCGCGATTGCAAACGCCGTACATCATTTTTAACAGCGTGGTTTTCCCCGCGCCATTAGGCCCTAAAAGTCCAAAACATATCGATTCGGGTACGTTAAAGCTAACGTCCTGCACGGCGGCAACGTCCGCAAAACTTTTATAGACATGTTGCAGGATTATAACCGGTTGAGGCATACGTTGTCGAGCTTTCGCAGGTGAAATGCATTCAAGGGCCCAAACTTTCTAAAATACTTTTTGGGTCAAGAGTTTGGAGGAAAATCAGAGGAAGGACTTTGCCCTGACCGATCAGGGACCGGGCCGGCCAGATTGCTCAGAATGAAATTTGAAAGCCAAGCGATGCGGACATAATGACGATAATGCAACGCGCTTTGAAAATCCGGAATGCCGGTCAGGCCCGTTTTTTCGCCGCGAAGGAAAGCGTCGGTTTCTTCAATTAATTCGTTTAAATGCCGTTTGATTTCTTCGTTCAAACGATTTTCGGAGCTGCCATTGAGCGCGCGCATTTCCCGCAGGCTTTTATCAACATCGGCGGAAGGCGGAGTGGAATGGGCGACCACATCGCGAAGGCTTTCGAAAACATACGAAATAACGTTCCGGAGCTTTGTCGTGAATGTCAAGGTTAGCGGTTCATGTGCAAAAACGGAGGCGGCAACCAGGCCCGCTTTTTTAGAGTGGCGGTCGGTTTTTGCAGGATTTTGAAGGGGAATAGTCTGTCGGGCATTGTAAACGATCGCCGAAACCACGGATGACTTGCGGCCGCCGGTCAGCGAGTTTTTTATGGCCGTTTTCTCCGCTTTGGTGGTTGATAAGTCGACCGGGTCGGCCAGAAGGGCCTCCATGGCGCCAACCTTGCGCTTGCGGTTCGGCATTGACGGTTTTTTGTTCCCGTGAGATACCATAGAATACTCCTGCATATACCCTTAACGATAAATTACGCCATTTTATATGTCAAATAAATATGGGACTTAGGCGTTAATATTGAGTGATCTTAGGTTTCAAAAGTTTCGGCCATTCCAATCTTTCTAAGGCGCGTAATAATGGCCCCTGGTTTCCTGTCAAAAAACCGGGAAAGCTTGTTTACCGACATTCCTTTACCATACAATAACATAAGCCGATTGTCGTCGTCGGAAGACCAGGGTTCATAGGCATTTTCGAATTTTCCGCGTCGCTGTGCGAGCTGTGCGAGCTTCCACGCCTTTTCCCATTTTTCGCGGCCAGGCTTGCGCAAGCGTCTGTTTTTCTCGGCGAATAAAGCCTTATCGGCGCGAGGGAACATCGCATCGGGAAAATCAAGGAAATTTTTGGAGCGCGTCACGGCCACGTAGACAAGGTTGATTTCCTCCGAAAGTTTTTCCCGGTCAACGGGCTGTTCCCGGCTCCCCGCCGCAACCATCTTTTTGAGGCGGTCTTCGGTCATGAAATCCTGAGTCAAAATCACCGAGTCATATTCCATGCCCTTGCAGCGGTGCAGGGTGGAAAATATCATGTCGGCATTGTCCCGTTGGTCGTCCTTCACATGACGGGCAGATAGTTTATTCAAGAGGGCCGGAATCCGGGCCCCATACTCACCGACGATATCGATGAGCATCCGCAGTTCCATGTCCTCGGACGCTTCGGCGTATTCTTCGAGCTCGGCAAAAGAGCCCATGGCGCGGATCAGCGGGTCTCGCGCGTATTCCCTTTTGTCCAGATACAGGTTGAGGACATCATAAATCGACGCCCCGTCGGCCGCATAGGTATATGAATTTAAATTGCCCTCGAAATAGATTTTTTTCATGGACCGGTCATGTTCCATAGCGTCAATGGCGCATGTAAGCAGCGCTAAATTGGTGCGGGCTATGGTAGCGCGAGACTTGATTTTGGCGTTGGCGCCGGTGCCTCTGATTAGGACCGGTACATCCTCACCGAGAAGGCGCTTCCATCGCAAGCATTCCATGGCCAAATCGGCGATGTGCCCGTTAAAACGGAAGCTTGTAGTGAGGGCATAGGTGGTGAAATTGACCTCTTTGAGCGCGTTGATCGCGTGGCGCCATCCGTAAATCTGTTGGTATACGTCGCCGACGATGACCTTTTGGGACTTTTGAAGCATGAAAATGTCAAGCATGACCGGCGAGGCGTCCTGGCCTTCATCGAACAAAATGACATCGTAGCCCAGTTCCGGCCGTGAGAGTTGGAATTTTTTCAGGTAAAAGTCGTGGCTGGACGGGATTTCTTTTCTGTCCATCATGGCCAGAAAAAGCCGGGTCCCTTTTTCAATGTGGTCATAATACCGCTTCACCGCGGCCTCGGCGTTTTTGTCTGAAACGGTCGATAGATAATCCAATTCCTGGACTTTTCGTTTGGCGTTGTTGCAGAACATGCTGCTGAATTTAAGGATATGGCCTGCGATAACGTACGCGGAGTGGATGTCGCGGCCGATGTTCGATATGCCCAGCAAATTTACTAAGTCGTGGATTTTGTAACCGGTTGAAATTTCGTAGCCGAGGGGCGCGGCAATGCGCCTGAACGCAAGGGAGTGGGCGGTCTGGACATCGACGTTGCGCAGGCCCTGTTCCATGAAACGTTTCTGCGCTTCGGCCCGTACCGAGCGATTAAATGCAAGATACAGGATCCTCGAACCGGCCTTCTGCCGCCTGGCATACTCGATGAGCACGGTCGTTTTCCCGCTCCCGGCGACGGCATTGATTTTTATATCACCGGCGCTCGAAAGTATCGCTTCCTGTTCTTCGGTAAAACGCATAGGAGGAAAATAGTTGCCGGTTACCGTTTAAAAAAAACAGTTCTTTTTAAATAGTCAGCGCTTGCGCAACCGGATCGCCGACGGGGTCACTTCAACAAGTTCGTCTTCGTTGATGTAGGCGATGCAGTCTTCGAGGCTCATGTTGCGATGTGGAGTGAGCACGGCGGCCTCATCGGCGCCGGAGGAACGCATATTGGAGAGTTTCTTTTCCTTGCCGGGATTGACAGTAAGGTCATTTTCCCGCGCATGCTCGCCCACGATCTGGCCGCGGTAGACTTTGATCTGGGGAGGCAGAAATAAAACCCCCCGGTCCTGCAGATGCCACAAGGCGAAGGCAACGGTGGTGCACGGGTCTTTTGTCACCATGACACCGTTGGAACGGGTTCGGAATTCGCCCGCGTGCGGTCCGTATTCGAGGAAGATGTAGTTCATAGTGCCCATTCCCTTGGTGTCGGTCATGAATTCCGAACGATATCCAAGAAGGCCGCGCGTCGGGATTTTGAAAGAAAGGCGCGTCATGCCGCTGTGATGGTCCATGGTAAGCATTTGTCCCTTGCGGCGGCCCAGTTTTTCAATCACCACACCCACGTAATTTTCGTCAACGTCGATGATCAGCTCCTCATAGGGCTCGTAAAGTTTTCCGTCGATTTCCTTCATGATTACCTGCGGACGGGTGACCTGGAATTCATATCCTTCCCGGCGCATACGTTCAATTAGAATCGACAGATGCAGCTCGCCCCTTCCCGAAACCTTGTTGCCGATGGTGTCGGGCAGGTTTTCGACCACCAACGCCACGTCGGAAAGCGTTTCGCGCTGCAGACGTTCCTGAAGATGTCGCGAGGTCACGAAACGTCCCTCGGTGCCCGCGAACGGCGAATCGTTGGGAATGAAGTTCATTGATATGGTAGGCGGGTCGATGGCCGTGGGCGGCAGCGGGGTGGGCCGCAACGGATCGGTAAAAGTGACGCCAACAGTCACTTCTTCCATTCCGGCCACCGCGACGATCTCGCCGACCGAGGCGGTTTCGGTCGGGACTTTCACCACCCCTTCGAAGCGATAAACTTTCGTGATGCGCGCGGGGACCAGGGAGCCGTCGCGGAGCGCCACGGCTATGTCCTTGTTGATGTTGAGCGTTCCCTCGGTGATTTTGCCGATGCCAAGCCTGCCTAAATAGGGGGAATAATCGATGGAGCTTACCAGCATCTGTAAAGGCCGGTCGGGGTCACCTTTTGGGGCGGGGATGTACGACAAAATCATGGCGAACAGGGGTTCCAGGGTGGTGCTGTCGTCGTCGGGGTCGTTTCGGGCGTAGCCTTCCTTTGCCGAGGCGTAAATCACGGGGAAATCCAAAACATGATCGGGCGCCTCAAGCTTGACAAATAAATCAAATACATGATTGACCGCCCACACGGGCCGCGCGGCGGGCTTGTCGATTTTATTGATGACCACGATGATGGGCAGCGACAGGGCGAGCGCTTTCTTGAGCACGAAATAAGTCTGCGGCATGGGGCCTTCCTGCGCGTCAACCAGCAGAAGGGCGCCGTCGGCCATTTTGAGCACGCGTTCGACCTGGCCGCCGAAATCGGCGTGTCCGGGAGTGTCGATGATGTTCACCAGATGTCCGCGGTATTTAAAGGAGCCGTTTTTCGCTGAAATGGTGATCCCGCGCTCCCGCTCAAGGTCCATGGAATCCATGAGGCGCTCGGCCACGACCTGATTGTCGCGGAACATGCCGCTCTGTTTGAAAAGTCCGTCGACCAGCGTGGTTTTCCCGTGGTCGACATGCGCGATAATGGCAATGTTGCGGATATAACGCGGGTTCATGAAACTCTCTTTACATTGGAAACACGCAAAATGTCCCGGGGTTACGATGCAGCGCGGGCCGCTCCGGATACGTGCGGGCAACTGCGAATAAAAGCGACGCTAAAATAACATTTTCGCACCAAAACCGCAAATAAAAATAAGGGGCAATGCGCGCTGGACGATAAGCATCGTAATATCATCGAAGGATTTGGCACGCCATGCCTTTACTATGTGGTAAAGGCACATTTGGAGATCAAGGGAACCCAGGGGGAATTTTGTATCTGTCATCGGGCAGATGAGTGACAAAAAAACTTTTGAATAGGTTTGTTTTTCTCCCTATCCGGGCAAGGTAATGGCATTCCATTATGCGGTTTATATTTTCGGTAGCTGTGCATCTATTTGTTTTTTGATTTCATTAATCGGCTGCACCCCTATAATCCGCATGAGATCTTGGCCTTTCCAGAACATCATAACGGTCGGAATGCTGGCTATCTGATATTTATTGGCGATGTCCTGTTTTTTATCAATATTTACTTTTACGGTAATGAGGCGGCCTGAATATTCTCCGGCGATTTGTTTGATAATCGGTCCCATTACACGGCATGGACCGCACCATTCCGCCCAGAAATCGACAAGCACCGGCCGGTCTGAAGCATTAATAAGCTCGTCAAAAGAACCCGGAAGAACATACTCATTCATTTTAGCTCCCGTTTGAAAATACAAGCAATAATAATACCAATAAAATGTATACTGATCAAAAACGTTTAATTTTCAAATTTGTAAAACGCTGTTCTCAAATCTGAGAACATTATTGAGGCGTTTTGCCCACCGGCAATAGCAAAATAGGCTTTTTGCTCTCCGCGAAAACTTTGGAAGCCACGCTTCCTTCCCAGAGCGCGGACATTCCGGATTTGCCGTGCGTGGCCATAACGATTATCGCTGCGGACGATTTTTCCGCGTCAAGAGCGATCAGGTGGCCGGGGGCGCCCCGAAGCACCTTGATTTCGGTATTAACGCCCCTCGCACGCAGTTCAGCGGCCTGAAGATTGAGCATCCCGGTCATTTCTTCCGCTTCGATATCAAGCATCTCGTTGGAGGCGCCAGGCAGAAGACGGCCGACTTGGAACCATTTTCCCGGAATCGTGTTAAATGTCGGAACAACGGATACGAGCCGCACGACCGATCCACAGCATTGTGAGAATCGCCCCCCGAAATCGAAAATATCACCGTGGTCGCGCTGGCCCCCTATGGGCATGAGGATTTTTCCGCACTCAAAATCGCGCGAAACGTCTTTTCCGGCATGCACCGCAAGCACTGGTATCGTGCCTCGCGCGATGACCTGCTGAGCTATACTGCCCGAAACAAACTTACGCGTGCCATCGTCGCCGTGGGTGCACATGATGACAAGGTCTGCATGCATCTCAAGGAGGCAATGTTCAACGATGCTTTGGGCCACGTGATTCACCTCTTCCGCATGCACATGATAATCCACGGCCGTTCCCGGAGGAAAAGCCAAAGTTTTCGCGGCAAGGTAGCGTGCCGCGAGGGCTTCGTCATGCAAGTGCGGTTGCTCATGCACGGTTTGTGGCCGGCCCTTTTCGATAAAGTGCACGAGCGAGACCTGTGCGCCGAAACACCGGGCGAAATACGATGCCACGGGCAGCGCGGCCTCCGCCAGATTAGATCCGTCAAGTGGAACGAACAGGTGTTTAAACATGGCCTTATCCTTTTATTATCAGAAACACGAGAAACATATTGAGCAGAATGACCATACCGGTAATAATCGCCATGACCATGGTTGTTATTTTTCGATTCGCCAGAGGGCCCATAAGCGTTTTATTAGCGGTAAACAGAAGAAGCGGGACCAGGGCGAAGGGCAGGCCGAAGCTGAGCACGACCTGACTGATTACAAGCGTACGCGTGGGTTCGAGGCCGATTGCGATAATAATCAGGGACGGCGCGGTTGTGACAAGCCTTCGTGCCCAGACGGGAATTTTGCGTCTCACAAACCCTTGCATGATGACCTGGCCCGCGCTCGTGCCTACGGTGGAAGACGACAGGCCGCTGGCAAGAAGCGACAAGGCAAAGATGAAACCCGCCGCTTTTCCCAATAAAGGCTGAAGGGTCTTGTGCGCCTCCTCAATGGTCGCGACGGAAGTAAACCCATGGGCGTGAAACGTTGTCGCGGCCATGATGAGCATCGCCATGTTGACCAATCCGGCGATGGTCATGGCGATGGTGACGTCGGCGACCTCAAAACGGAAAAGCCTCTTCATTCTCATCGCGTCTTTCACCACGATCCTCCCCTGAGTGAGCGCCGAATGCAGGAAAATCGCATGGGGCATCACCGTTGCGCCCAGTATCCCGGCGGCGAGCAAAACGCTTTCGCGTCCGGAAAACTGTGGCGTCAATGAATTGCGGACAACTGCGCCGAAATCCGGTACGTCAAGTATCGTTTCCGCCAGGTAGCAGCCGGCAATCGTGGCGACCATGGCCGTGATCACCGCTTCCAGCGGACGAAAACCGAACCTTTCCAGTCCAAGGATCAGAAACGTGGCGGCGGCGGCAAGCACGCCGCCCCACATGAGCGATATGCCAAAAAGCAAGTTGAAGCCGATGGCCGCGCCGATGAATTCGGCCAGATCGGTGGCCATGGCGACGATTTCCATAAGGACCCACATGAATATGACCGTTTTGCCCCCAAAGCGTTCCCGGCAAAGTTCGGCGAGGTTCTTTCCGGTGGCAATGCCGAGTTTAGCCGACAGGGTCTGAATGAGCATCGCCATGAGGTTGCTCGCGACAACGACCCAAAGAAGCATGTACCCGAATTCGGAACCGGACTGTATGTTTGTGGCAAAATTGCCGGGGTCTATATAAGCCACACTGGCGATAAACGCGGGACCTAGAAAGGGAAGGAGCTGCCTAAGGCCCTTCTTGCCATGTCCATTAAGGGCACGGCCCGCGGCCTGCAATGTTTGCGCATCGGCAATGGAGTAACCGGCCGGCCTTGCCAGAGGTTGTCCGAGATTCCTGAAGATCATTGACGCTTTCACAACGGTTTTAAAAGCAAATATCATTCCAATCGGATACATTGGACAATAAGTCCTCGTTTTCAGAAATGAACCCAAAGGCACGGATTTTGCTTTATACTCGCCCATGGAACGAAAAATTTATTTTCGTGGTTCGCCGCTGGAGATACATAAATTGACCCATACGGAGGACCGCACCCCGACGGCTGTCATCATCACGGGAGCATCGTCGGGGATAGGAAAAGCCTGCGCGTTGCACCTTGACAAAAAGGGCTTCATGGTTTTCGCGGGCGTCCGCAAGGCGTCGGATGGCATCGAACTCTATGATAAGTCTTCCGGCAGGATTACGCCCCTTCCGGTCGATGTGACCGTACCGCAATCTGTTGAAGAGGCAAAACTCAAAGTCATCCAGATCATAGCGAAGCGCGGAATTGTTCTGGATCTTGTAAATAACGCGGGAATAACCATTGGCGGCCCCTTGGAATTTCTGGCCCCGGAAGACCTGAAAACCGAGCTTGAGGTCAACCTGATCGGCGTGGTGAGGGTAACGCAGGCGTTTTTACCGATGATTCGCCAATTTAAAGGCCGAATAGTCAACATGAGCTCCACAAGCGGCCTGATTGCATTTCCGTTTTTGGGGCCCTATGCGGCATCTAAATTCGCGCTTGAGGCCATTTCAGATTCGTGGCGTATCGAATTAATGCCGTGGGGCATCACGGTCTCGATCATCGAACCAGGTGATGTGGCGACGCCAATCTGGGACAAGTCGCTGACGCTTATTGACCACATGGTTAAACATTGGCCGGAACAGGCTTTCAAGCTGTACGGACCGATCATGGCGCTCCACGACAAGATCAAAAGACACGGGATTCCGCCTGAGGAGGTCGCCAAAGCGGTAGAGCATGCGTTAAGTTCCCGCCATCCGCGCCCGCGATACCGCGTAGGACAGCACCGGGTGCTCATGGATGTAGTCAGGCGTCTTCCCTCGGGAATTCGCGACCGTATCATCGCGAGGCAATTGCCTCGGTACGGCAGTCAACAGGTAATGCAGACTTCCAAAGCGGAAAATTCGAAGGCATTATGAAAATTCCCGACAGCATGATTGCGGTGATATTGGAATCAGTCTGCCCGAAGGGTACGATGAAGCGCATGCATGGCCGCTCATGTGCGCGGGCATGATCGGGTACCGCGCATATCGAATGGTCCCGGAGCATGCCCGAAACATCGGAATCTATGGGTCGCCGCGGTGTTGCTTATTGACTGAAACTCCCGTTCGTGAAGAATTTGGGCCCCTGTTTGGCAGAGATTTCTTTATTGGCACATAAATTGCGTTTTTAATAATTGTCCGAAAAAAGGAGATTGTTTATGCGTTACCGTTTGTTCGGCAGAACAGGCCTTTATGTTTCGGAGTTGTGCCTTGGGACCATGACTTTCGGCGGGAAAAGTTTCTGGCAATCCATAGGCAAACTTTCTGCATCCGAAGTGGAAACGCTTGTAGGGACCGCATTGGATGCCGGTGTTAATTTCATCGACACGGCTGACGTTTATTCGGAAGGTGAATCGGAGAAGCTTGTCGGGGCCGCGCTCGCTTCATTGGAGCGCAAGCGGGATCAAATCATCGTTGCGACAAAAGTCCGGGGCCGTACCGGTCCGGGAATTAATCAGGTTGGGCTGACCCGTAAACATATTTTAGAGGCTGTTGACGCAAGTTTGGGTCGTTTGAAGCTGGATTATATCGACCTTTATCAGATCCATGGAGTCGATCGCGATACTCCGATCGAAGAAACCGTACGGGCCCTCGATAATGTCGTCCGGAGCGGCAAGGTTCGATATATAGGGTTCTGCAATCTACCGGCCTGGCAGGCAATGAAGGCAATCGCGTATGCCGATTCACACGATCTGGCTCTTTTCGTCAGCGCCCAAATGTACTATTCCATCGCGAGCAGGGATATCGAACGCGAGGTAGTGCCCTTGGTCAGGGACCAGGGACTCGCCTTGCTTCCCTGGAGCCCGCTTGCAGGCGGGCTCCTATCGGGCAAATTCGACCTTGAGAACCCCGGTCCCGCGGGCGCCAGGCGTACATCATTTGATTTTCCGCCGGTTGAAAAGGTTCGCACGAAATCGGTGTTAAAGGCCATGCGTTCCATTGCCGAAAACATGAATATCTCTGTTGCTCGGGTCGCGCTCGCGTGGCTCCTGACGCGTCCGTTCGTCACCAGCGTCATCATAGGGGCGAAAACGAAAGAACAGCTCATCGACAATCTTGCGGTAAGCGAAGTTCGCCTCGCACCGGAAAAAATAAAGGAACTCGATGGCATCAGCGCATTGCCCAGCGAATATCCGGGTTGGATGGTAGACAGACAGGACACCGAACGACGTCCCGCATCAATCGCCTAGTGTCGTGCACCCCCCTATTCCACGCTTATTGCCTCAACCGGACATTCTTCAGCCGCCTGTTTGCAAAGCTGTTCCTGCGTAAAGGGAATTATTGCAACTTTTGTTTGGGCCTTTCCATCATCATTCATCTCAAAAACCTCGGGACATGTTTGCACGCACAACTCACAACCAATGCATGTGTCCTTATTAACAGACGCTTTCATAGCCAATTCCTTTCTAAAAAATCCCCTTCAAACCATCATTACTTGAGGAAATGAAATTCAGCACCTAATTGCTATTGCCGAGGAATGTTGAAATGAAAGAAATTCCATAATAGCATATTGCGAATTCACCAGATATTCGAATAAAGCCTTGGTTGAATCATTCAACATGATTTTGTCCAGCTTTTTGTAAAGCTCAAATGTCCTACACTCTCGTTGAATTACAAATTTTAGAGCATCCTCGATGGTCAATAGTTCTTCGGATTCGATTTCTTTAAGCTTGGGGAAATGGGAATTAAAATTTCCCGTTTTTTCCGATGAATGCATGACCGACAAGTCGGAACGCTGCATCTTAAGCTTGCTGGCCACTTCATTTTTCCGGCATGATAGCTGAATAAAAAGAATTTTTTGGGAATTCAGGTTAGACTGTTGCGCGGCATTTTCGTAAATTGTCGAATCATTATGCGTTTGTTTAATGGCAAATTCAAGAAATGCCGAAAAAATGCCATCATCACCATCGGCCACGGTTACTTGAGTGATTCCATTATAACGAACATGTTGGCTAGGTATAAAATTTTCTTTTATGGGAACCATACTATGCTTCTTTCTAGTGAGTCCGAAATGTTCGCTTTAGACTCTGTAGCTGAATTATATACGCCTGCCTGCGCTGCCCGCTTCGGCGGCAGGCGATAGGCAGGCGTCCTGCGTATGTAATTCCTGCATACAGCGACTTATCCACCTTGTGGGTTATCATTAATTCATTT
>Ga0182027_10004531_pt1 | contig 21493 bp, 18 predicted proteins | sample 712E1DmetaG_FD_121300 | JGI IMG/M metagenome (GOLD analysis project Ga0182027, IMG submission 121300) | Permafrost microbial communities from Stordalen Mire, Sweden - 712E1D metaG (Illumina Assembly) | ecosystem: Environmental > Terrestrial > Soil > Wetlands > Permafrost | place: Sweden... | reverse complement strand
CGGGCGAGGACCTTGCGCACCGCCAGCCCCGACTCGTTCATGAAGGTCAGCGGCTTGACCAGAAGCAGGTCCAGGCCCTGGTATCGACCCTGAACGATCGCCGCGGCGTCCCGCGTCCGCCCCCTGCCAGACCAGCCGGCCCGATCGGCGATACGGTCGAGGACCATCCAGCCGATGTTGTGGCGCGTCTTCTCGTACTGGGCACCCGGATTCCCGAGGCCAACGACGATCTTCACCGCTGCTCCAGCATGGGCCGCCGCGCTTGAGCGCGACACGCAAAACTAGCCCTGATCCGGTTCCGGAGGGCCTGTGGCGGATGGTATCAGGACCCGCGCGCGGCCGAGCCAGAGGGGTGCGGGGACGCATCGGATGAGCGTTTCGCCGATTGACCCAGGTGGTCCGATGGCCGATCCTCCCAGCATGAGTGCTACCGCACTCGAGGAGATCCTGGCACCGACCAGGTAGCCGCGGCCGGCGCTAGCTCTCGGGCGTCACCTGGTCCGAAGTAGACCCAGGGGTCGGGCCGTGCTGGGTGCCGCCGCCGCCGTCTGACGGGCCGTGGCTGTCACGACCCGGCAGCGACGCCAGCACGCGCTGCTCGAGGGCACGCATGGCGGTCTCCTCGACGGGCTCGGCGTGGTCCCAGCCGCAGACATGGAGTGAGCCGTGAACGGCGAGCAGGAGCAACTCCTGAGTGGGCGACCAGCTGACGTCACCAGTCTGCCCGCCACGCCCATCCGCGGCCTGGGCGATTGCCCGCTCCACGGACACGATGATGTCGCCGAGGTGCGCGCGCAGCCCCGGCGGTAGGGCGAAAGCCTGCTTGAGAGCGGCGGCCACCCAAGGGTCGCGCTGGAGTGGGTTTCCCCGATCGTGGGGCGGAAACGCCTCGGGCGGGAAGAACGGGAACGACAGCACGTCGGTGGCGCCCGACCCGCCCATGTGCGTGGCGTTCAGTGGAACCATCTCGTCGTCGGTCGAGAGGACAACGCTGATCGAAGCCGGACCCGGAGCGCCGGCCGCCTCGAGGGCGGCCTTGACGGCGACAGCGACACGGTGACGGGAGGCGATATCCGGCACTCCCGGTCGAATGGTCACATCGATTCGGAATGGTGGAAGGTAGACCGAAGAGGTGTCACCCTCGTCGCCATCGAAAGACGTCGGAGTCGGGTCTGTCAACGGACCACCCACCGATTGGTGGGCCAGATCCAGCCGTTCATCTTTCCCGGTCATGGATCCGGGCTCGGCCGGCCCAGACCAGCCTCTCGTTCCCCATGTCGGGTTCCGCTCCTCTCGCTAGCCCAGGCCCTTTTCGCGACGCGACTCGAGCTCGACGACCTTGTTCTGTGGATAGGCGATGCGCTGGTGGTACATCCCCAGGAGCTGGCCGACGAAGGCCTCCCGGATGTTCTCGAGATCGCGGATCGTGAGGTCGCATTCGTTGAGCTGACCGTCGCTCAACCGCTCCTGGATGATCTGGCTGACCATCGCCCGTATTGTGGCCTCATCGCGGCTGGAGAGTGAGCGCACCGACGCCTCGACGCCGTCGGACAGCATGAGGATCGCGGCTTCTCGCGACTGAGGCTTTGGTCCGCCGTGGCGGAAGCGGCGTTGGTCGACCGCATCGGCGGCCGATTTCCCGGCGCGAGTACCCTCACCACCATATGGCCGCGCGGCCGCCTCGCGAGCCCTGCCATACACGGAGCCCATGATGGCCGTGCCGTGGTGCTGCGGAATGAACGCGATCAAGGGCTTGGGCAGCCGGGCCTTGTACGCCAGATCGATCCCATCTGCCACGTGCTGCTTGAGGATGGTCGCCGAATCCTCCGGCTCGAGCTGGTCGTGGATGTTCTCGCCGCTGGCCTGGTTCTCGATGAATGCCAGCGGGTTGGCCAGCTTGCCGATGTCGTGGTAGTAGGCCGCGGCTCGCGCCAGCAGCGGATCCGCGCCTATCGCCGATGCCGCCCGCTCCGCCAGGTTGCCGACCATGAGCGAGTGATGGTACGTGCCCGGCGTCTCGATCAGCAGCCTGCGCAGAAGAGGCTGGGACGGGTTGGCCAGCTCGAGCAGCTGGGATGGGGTCAGGATGCCGAACAGGTTGCCGAGCAGCGAGAACGTGCCCAGGGTGATGACCGTGGCGATGAGGGCGCCCCCCAGGGCGGCAGCGCTCAGCTGGAGCATGCCGGTCATGTCGTGCAGACCGAGCAGGCCGAACGTTCCGACGACGGCTATGTCTATGGCCGCCACCGCCAGGCCGGCCTGGACGAAGTAGTGCTGTCGCTCACCCTTGCGGATGGCCAGGATCCCGGCGAAGCCACCCAGGAAGACATAGGCGGATAGCTCGATCGACGAGCCGCTGACCGGGCCGGCAAGCACGGCCAGCAGCGCCACCATGACGATGCCGATGCCCGAGTCGAGGAGGAGCGTGAGAAGCATGCCCGAGGCTGCGGCGGGAACCACGTAAGGCAGCCAGGCTCGGCCGCCCGGGATTTTCACCGCCAGGACGGACACCACGAATATCAGGCCGACGAGGAGCAAGGTTCGGCTGCGGTGCCAGTATTCCGGCCGGAACCGCCACAGCCAGCCGAGCAGGAGAGCCGCAACAACGGTTCCGAGCAGCATCCAGGCCGCCGCATTACCCCAACCCACGGTCGATTTGTCGAGACCGAAGAAGCTGATGACGACCATGTCCAACTGGGTGATGACGTGGCCCTGGTCCACTATGACCTGGCCCGCCTGAAGAGTGGTCACGCGGTTGTTGGCCGGGTTGGCTCTGGCCTGATCCTGGGCCTGCCGAGTCAGCGTGGGGCTCACGGCCGAGTTGACCGTAACGAGTGGCGACACGAGTTCCGTCACCAGCTGCTGCTCCGCCTGGCTCAACCCGGCAGGCATCTGGCTGGCAACGATCGTCGGGACCTCGGCCACGGTCTTTATCTCGTGGCGCTCCGCGCTCCCGAGCAGCTGCACGGACGCCTGTTCGATCGCCGTCCAGCGGGCAGAATCTAGCCCCTGGAGAGTCGCCATGGCGCTGGTCGATAGAGCGGGCTCAGCCGCCGCGAGGGCGGCATTCCGTGCATCTGCGGTCTTGCCGGTGCGGAACGCGTCGTCGACCGGGACGAGGTCCGTTTGGAGCGTCGAGACCTGGAGGCTGGCGAGGTTGTCCGCCCGGCTCTGCGTGAAATCGTAGGCAGGTGTGACAGCGGCAGCCGCGGCGTCCTGCGCCTGCTTCGTCGCATCCTGGTCCGGGATCGTGGCGTCTCGGGGGGCGCGGATTGCCGATTGGGCGATGGTTCCGGCCGCGTAGGCAGGCCGTGTCGTCATCAGGTCGCTGGCGACTCCGGCGGCAAGCGCAACCGCGATCAGCACAGCCGCGCCAACCAGTCTGACAGCATCTCGCCGGCCGAACGGACTGGGTCGTTCGTGCGGCTCCCTCGACATCGTTAGGCCGTCACGATCCTGCGGCGCGAGATGCCAGCAACTGGGTCACGATCTGGCTGACTACCTTCCCGTCTGCGCGCCCGCGGGTCTTCGGGGAAAGCCAGCCCATGACCTTGCCCATGTCGCGAGGAGACGCGGCGCCGGTTTCGGCGATGGCCTGGTCGATCAGTGCCCGAACCTCGGCTTCTGACAGCGGCTGGGGCATGAACTCGGAGATGACCTTGATCGCGGCCTCTTCCTTGACCACGAGGTCCTCTCGGCCACCGCCACGGAACGCGTCAACGGACTCGTGGCGGACCTTGAGCTCGCGGCTGAGGACGCCGATCATTTCGTCGTCGGCGAGTGTGTGCTTGCCTTCCTTCTCGGCGCGCTGAACAGCCGCCAGCACCATGCGCAGCGAATCGCGGCGCATGGCGTCCTGAGACCGCATGGCGGCCTTCAGCTCTTCGTCGAGTCGATCACGGAGAGACACCGGTGTGGCTCCTCGGGGCGGGTTGCGCGCTAACCAGTCGGGCCGCGCACCCCTTCGACGGCGTGACTGGTCTCGCTAGCTCTGCTGCTGGCGAGCAACCTTCTTGCGCTTGGCTTCCTTGCGCTTGCGCTTCACGCTCGGCTTCTCGTAGTGCTCGCGGCGACGGGCCTCGGCAAGGATGCCGCTCTGCTGAATCTTCTTGTTGAAACGGCGCAGGGCACTCTCGAAGCTCTCGTTCTCACCCACACGGACTTCTGCCAATCCGGAAATCACCTCCTTTGGGGCTCGTACGCGATCGCGACTCGACATCACGCTCTCGAGAGCATGGGCCGACCGCCCGCGGACAGGGCTGCCGGAGTGTAGCCCGGACGCCACGAGACGGTCAACCTGGACGGGGGTCGCATCGATCTGGCGCCTCGCGTGGCATCGCCCCAGAGGTCAGGGTGAACAACGCAGGCATCTCGCCGATGGTGAAGTTCCCGACTCCACAGCGGGTATGAGGGCCAAGGCCTCGATTCCAGGGCGAGTTCGACCTGCCTGAGGCTACTCGATCGGCCGGTCGCACATGGCCGCCTGTGACCTTCGCTACGATGGCGGCAATGGATCGATTGGACAGCCTGCTCGACATCATCGACCAGGGCGAGGATCGCTACGGCGACCGATTCGCCTTCGGGATGCGGAGTGACGACGGCTCGACCGAGCACTGGACCTACCGCGAGTTGAACCGGCGCAGCCGGATCATCGCCTGGCGGTTGCGCGCCTTGGGTCTCCGGCCTGGCCATCGAGTCCTGGTCTGGACGCCATCGAGCCCGGCCGTGCCAGCCCTGCACTTCGGGGCCATGCGAGCCGGCGTTGCCGTGGTGCCGCTCGACCTTCGTATGTCATCGGGCGCAATCGAGCGGATCGTAGCCCGTGCCGACGCCCAGCACCTGATTCTCGGCACCGGCCGCGACACGCCCGACCCGGCCGACGCCCGCCTGGAGCACTTCCCATGCTCGGTCGTCGAGCGGCTCGCCGACGAACCGGACGGCACCTTCCCGGTCGACTGGGAAGCTCAGGTCGACGCCTGGCCACGACCTCAGGGCAGCGACATCGCCGAGGTCGTGTTCACGTCCGGGACCACTGGGGAGCCAAAGGGCGTGGTGCTGACGCACTCCAACCTGATCGGGACGCTCGACGCGGCACACAACCTCCTCCCTGAGCAGGAGCATCGCGCGGTCTCGCTCTTGCCCCTCTCGCATCTGCTCGAGCAGGTGGCAACGGTCTTCTACGCGATGAGCGTCGGCGCTCACGTGCTGTACGTCCGGAGCCACAACCCGCGGGTCATCTTCGAGGCGATCCGCGACCACCGGACGACCACGCTGGTGCTGGTGCCGCAGGTCATGGATCTCTTCTGGGCTGCGATCGAGCGAGAGGTGGCGGCACAAGGCCGGCTGGGCGTGTTCAACGGAATGCGCCGGGTCGCGCGGCGGCTTCCCTACCCCGCCCGACGCCGTCTCTTCGCACAGGTCCACCGCCAGCTCGGCGGCTCGCTGAACCTGATCGTTTCGGCAGCCGCGTTCCTGCCGCCCTCGCTCCAGCAGGCCTGGGAGGACCTGGGGGTGGTCGTCATGCAGGGCTACGGCGCCACGGAGTGTGGAGTGGCTTCGGCCACGAGTCAGACCGACCACGGCCTCGGGACCGTCGGCCGGACGATCGCGCCGGTGGAGGTGAGGCTCGCCGACGACGGCGAGATTCTGGTCGCCGGCCCCACCCTGTTCGGCGGCTACTGGCGCGACCCGGCCACGACCGCCGCCTCGTTCACCGCCGACGGCTGGTACAGGACCGGCGACATCGGGCGGCACGACGAGAGCGGCCACCTGATCCTGATGGGCCGCAAGAAGGACATCATCGTCCTGCCCAACGGCTTGAACGTGTATCCCGAGGACGTCGAGAACGCCCTGCGGACGGCCGGAATCCGCGACGCGGTGGTCGTGGAAACTCAGCCCGGGCGGATCGAGGCGGTCGTGCTGGCGCCGGGCGCACCGGTTCTGCCCCAGCCTGGCGAGCCGCCCGATGCCACGCGCGCCCCCGAGATCGACGACCCGGCCGCGGTGCGGGCGGAGATCGACGCGGTGGTCAAGGCCGCCAACCGCACGTTGGCCGTGCATCAGCGCGTGGTCGGTTGGCGGCTGTGGCCAGATGCCGACTTCCCGCGGACTCACACGTTCAAGGTCCAGCGGGATCGGGTCCGGATCTGGGCGGTGATCGACGAGCCACTCCCGGTTCGCGAGGAAGGCCACTCCCCTGGGGGCGGGCGTCGGGGCAGGCGCAGCTAGGGAGCCGCCCGCGACCTCGTGTCAGCCGGGAGGCCAGGCCATGTGGCGGCCGCCGAGCATGTGCACGTGCAGGTGGTCGACCGTTTGGCCGCCGTCGCGTCCGACGTTGATGACCAGCCTGTAGCCGTCGTCCGCGATCCCTTCCCGCGTCGCCAGCTCGGTGCCGACGTCGCAGATCTTGCCGATCAGGTCGTGATCCTCCTCGGCCACGTCGCGGACCGACGCGATGTGCTTTCGCGACAGGAGCAGGATGTGGGTGGGTGCCTGCGGGGAGATGTCGCGGATCGCGACCACCGAGTCGTCGGCGTAGATCTGAGCCGAGGGCAGCTCGCCCGCAATGATGCGGCAGAACAGGCAGTCGGACGGCATGGCGAACTCCCTGATGCTCTCTGAGGGCGACCTTCGTGACTATGTCGATCTTGCTACTTGCGAGCCGGCTTCGCCAGGGGTTCGTACGCGGTCTGGAGTGAGCGCCCAGCGCGAGCGGTCACGGCCGGAGCGCTCACTCCTGCCGCGCTTTAGGCCGTGCCGGCCGATCTAGAATTGACACCAGGAGGCGACGCATTGGACGCGCGAGGGTGAAGCTCCACCGTAGGTCGATTCTGACCGCGACCGCGTGCCTGGCCGTGGCCGCCGCATTCGTCGGCTCCGTGCTGCTGGCCATGACCTCGACCACTGCGGCGAACGTGCCCCCGAGCCCGTCGTTGCTCGCAACGGCCGGGCAGTCGGCGGCAGTGGCAACGCCCACCCCCACGCCGGCGTCCACACCAATGCCCGCACCCGTCTCCAGCGCCACCGCCCCGGGGCCGTCCGCCACGCCGACGGCCAGGCCCGCGCCGAACGTTCGGGAGATCTTCGTGGCGCAGGGAACCGAGCCGAGCATCGCCGCCGATCCGTTTCACTCCGGTGTCGTCGCCGTCGTCTCGGAGAACATGGTCATGACGGCAGCACGGAGCGGCTGCAGTCGGCCGGCCGTTCGCATCTCACAGGACGGCGGCAGCACCTGGGCCGCGCCCGTCTATCCGTGGCGAGGCCAATGCCAGGACATCCACGCGGTCCTCGCCTGGGGCCCCAACTCGCGTCTGTATGTCGGCGACGCGGTGGGCGGCACGGGCGGCGTGGTGATGTCGGTCAGCCACAGCGACGACCTGGGCAAGACGTGGTCGGTGCCGTTTGTCGAACCGTTCACCCGGGGCTGGTCCGGCTGCTTCCCGGCCATGACGGTCGACGACTGGCCCAACAGCCCCAACTTCGGGGCGGTCTATGTGGCCTACAACTGGCTGCCCGACAACTTCGGTCCCGGCGTCGCCGTGATGGCGTCGCGTGACGGCGAGAACTGGGCCCAGACCGAGCTGACGCTGGACTCGCTGCCCGACTACCCGTACTCGTGGCGCATCGGCTACCGCATCCAGGCCGCGCCCGACGGCACCGCCCTGGTGTCGTTCTACCAGAGCAGCCTCAAGCTCTGGAGCGCCGCCAACATCCTCTACGAAGGCTCCGCGGACAACATCGGCCGCATGGGCTTCGAGGCCGCGCGAGTGCACTTCGAGGGCAAGGTCCTGGCGGCCGACAAACCGTACTGGGTGACGAGCGTCGACCATACCGAAGCCCAATGGCAGTCCCAACTCGCGATCGACGATGCCGGGCTGGCTTGGCTGGCGGTTGAGAACGGAGACCGAGTGGCCCTCGGTCGACTCGACGGCCGGTGGCGGGAGTTCTCGGTCACGGGCCAGACAAGCTTCAAGCCCTCGCTCGCCATCAGCGGCCAAACCATCTTCCTGGGCTGGCACGCTTCGGACGACGGCGGCATGATCCGGACCTACTACTCCATCAGCTACGACGCCGGCCAGACGTTCTCGCCGCCGGCCCTCATCAGCGACGGCGCCTGGAATCCTCGACAGGCGAATGTCATCAACAGCGTCGGCCTGCGCGAGAATGCCGACTTCCAGAACGGGGTCGTCTACTACGTCTACGGCGACGCACGCTCGGGCCTCGGGATCTACGTGGCGGTGATCAAGCCCTAGACCGCGACCGCCTCGAGGGCGACCCAGTCTTCTTCGGCCCAGCGGCGGCCGAGCCGCAGGCCCGCGGCCTCGAACGCGGCGACCACGTCGCCCTCGCGGTCGCGGAAGATGCCCGAGGCCAGGATCCGGCCGCCCGGCGCCAGCTCCGCTCGGAGCGGCACAGCGAGCGTGACCAGGAGCGAGGCAATGAGGTTCGCGAGGACCAGATCGAACGGGCCCTCGCCGGTCGGGACGCTGCCCCGGCGGACGCGGATCTTGCGCGTCTGAGCGTTGCGTCGGGCGTTGGCCGTGGTCGCCTCCACCGCGATCGGGTCCGTGTCGACGGTCAGGAGTTCGCGGGCGCCCAGCTTGGCGGCGGCGATCGCGAGGATGCCCGAGCCACAGCCAACGTCTACGACGCGTGCGGTGCCGCCCCGGCCCAGGCCACTTGCCAGCAGCCCCTCGTCGGCGAGGGTCTCGAGGGCCGCGAGGCACAGTCGCGTGGTCGGGTGAAGACCAGTGCCGAAGGCCATCCCCGGGTCCAGCGACAGGACCACGTCCTCGGAATTGCGGGCGTGGCGCCGCCAGGTAGGCCGTATGACCAGCCGCCGGCCCACCCGCAGCACCGGGAAGTGGCTCTTCCACGACTCCGCCCAATCGTCTTCGTGAACCAGGCGCGTCTGCAGGTCGCCGATCGGTCGCAGCCCAAACGCCTGCAAGTGGCCCAGAGCGGTGGCCGCCTCGGCGATCGCGGACTCGACCCCCGCCGGATCGAGGCCGGGTAGATAGGCCCGCACGATCGCCGGCTTGGTCGGGTCGACGACCGCGCCCAACCCCTCGTCGGTCAGCCCGAAGCCCGGCTCGACGCTGGTGCCGCCCGGCGCAAAGCGGGTCAGGATCTCGCTGACGGCCTCGACGGCCTCGATGTCTGCTGCCACCGACAGCTCGACCCAAACCCCCGGCCCAAGCGCGCTGAGGTCCGCCGCGGCGGCGCCCGTCGATGAGTCTCCGGCCGACGATCGGTCATCGGCTCCCCTAGCCGAGGGCATCTTTCATCCGATCGATGATCCCGCCTGTGAGCACGGGCTCGCCCGACTCCGCCGCCAGTTCCTCGAGCAGCTGGCGCCCGCGCTTCGAGAGTTTCGTTGGGACGTTCACGTGGACCATGACGTGCAGATCGCCCCGCGTGCCCGGCCGCCGCAGGTGAGGGACGCCGCGGCCCCGCAGTCGTATCTCGGTTCCCGGCTGAGTTCCGCCGCGGACCTCCAGATCTTCGTCGCCTTCGATAGTCGGGATTCGAGTCCGAGTCCCCAGGGCGGCCTGGGCGATCGAAAGCTGGAGGTCGTAGAAGATCTCCGTTCCGTCGCGGCGTAGAACCGCGTGAGGAGTCACGTGCACGGCCACGTACAGGTTGCCCGCCGGACCGCCTCGTGGACCCGCTTCGCCCTCGCCGGAGAGCCTGATCTGGTGGCCCTCGTCTATGCCGGCCGGGATGGTGACGCGGATCTTCTTGTGTCGTTGGGCGCGCCCCTCGCCGCGGCAGGTCTGGCAGGGCGTGTCGACCACTCGACCCTCGCCGTTGCAGCGGGTGCAGGCCGTGACGTTGACCATCTGCCCCAGCATCGTCTGGCGGACGCTGCGGATTTCGCCTCTGCCGCCGCATGCGGAACAGGCCACCTGCGAACTACCGGGCGCGGCCCCCGTCCCGGCGCAGGTCGCACATCGATCGAGCAGGTCGAACTCGATCTCCTTGTCGATGCCGCGTACCGCCTCCTCGAATGAGATCCGGAGGTCGTAGCGCAGGTCTGAGCCGGACTGGCGCCGGCCCCCTCGACGCTGGCCGGCAGCGGCCGAGCCGCCCATGCCCGCGAAGAAGGCGTCGAATAGATCGCCGAAGCCCGCGAACCCCTCGCCGAAGGGCGAGCCTGCCCCGCCCATGTCGCCCAGCCCGGCCCGGCCGACCACGTCGTAGACCTGCCGTCGCTTCGGATCGGACAGAACCTGGTAGGCCTCGTTGATCTCCTTGAACTTGTCTCCGGCGCCGGCCTCGGTGCTGACGTCGGGGTGCCACTGCTGGGCGAGCTTGCGAAAGGCGCGCTTGATGTCGGCGTCGGACGCGTTGCGGTCCACGCCGAGGATCTCGTAGAAGCTGCGCTCAGTTGCCATCTGACCGACAAGGATACGAGACGAGCGGACCGAGCACGTTCTGGTGGCACCGGAGCTCGCGGCGTCGCCGCTAGGACTGGAGCAGCTTGCCCAGACGCCGCGAGGTGATGGCCAGCCCGATCAGCCCCATGGTCAACAAGTAGGCCACGTCGAGGAGCAATACCGCGTCCGGAGTGCCAGTGGTCAGAGCCCGGATCAGATGCACTCCCCGATATAGGGGCGTCGCCTGAACGATGGCCTGCAGCGCCGGCGGGTAGGCGTCGATCGGATAGAACGTGCCGGAGAACAGGAACATGGGCATGATCGCGAGCTGCACGAAGTCGAAGTCGCGCCAGTGCCGGACGAAGGTCGTGACGGCCAGGCCGGCGCCGGCGAACCCGAACCCTACGACCATCGCCGCCGGGAAGGCGAGCAGCCCGAGGGGAGACGTCAGCAGCCCCAGGCCGGCCAGCCCGAGGACGGCTATCACGACCAGGAACCCGATGGCATAGAGGCTGCCGCGCAACAACGCCCACATGACCTCGCCCCGGGCGATGTCGTTGAGCGACATCGGCGTCGAGATGATCGCGTCGTAGAGCTTGGCGTACTTGAGCTTGAAGAAGAAGTTGTTCGAGGTTTCGTAAATGGCGCCGTTCATCGCCGAGCTGGCGAGCAGTGCCGGAGCGACGAAGACGGCGTATGGAACGCTCGTCCCATTGGCGAGCGGGACGTTGCCGATCAGCGCGCCCACGCCGAAGCCCATCGAGAAGAGGTAGAAGAGCGGTTCGAAGAAGCCCGAGAAGATGACCATGAACGATCGGCGATAGACCAGCATGTTGCGCTGGACTATCCGCGTCGGGCGAGTGAGGGCACGAGGGGGCGCGATCCGGAGAGCGATCATCTAGACGACCAGCCTTCGTCGGAAGGTGATTCGAGCGGCCCACAGCCCGAGGAGGGCGACCGCCGCCAGGGCGGCGACATGGATGCTCAGCCCGACGGGGTCCACCTGCCCGATCGACAGCGAACGGGCCGCCGCGACCCCATGGTAGAGGGGCGTTATCCAGGCCAGCGGCTGCAGCCAGAGCGGCAGCTTCTCGATCGGGAAGAACGTGCCGGAGAAGAGGAAGAGCGGCGTGATGCCGAACCGGAAGAGGGCGTTGAAGCCGCCGTCTCCGGTTTGCGTGGCGGTGAAAGCCATGATCGGCGCCGCGAAGGCGAGGGCCGTCAGGACCGCGATCGGGACGGCGAAGACCACCAGCGGCGAGGCAGCCGCGCCAAGCACGACGATGACCGCGAGGAAGAGAACGGACAGCAGCGTCGCCCGAAAGGCGACCCACATGAGATCGCCCGCCAGCAGGTCAAGCGCCCCGAGCGGCGTGTTCAGAGCCGCATGGTATGTCTTGTCCCAGTGGATCTTCCCCATGATCGGCCAGGCCGATTCGAAGGCGGCCGCCATCATCGCCTGCGTCACGAGCAGCGCCGGTGCGATGTAGTCGAGGTAGGGCACTCCGCCTGGGAGACTGCCGTTCCGATTCACGTACAGCCCGAGGCCGATGCCCATAGCCACCAGATACAGGAACGGCTGCGACATGCCCGACAGCACGTAGCTGTACCAGCCGCGCCGGAAGACGAGAAGGTCGTGCTCCAGGACGCGGAGCGAGCGGCGCGAGGCTATGGCGCCGGGGCGGGCCAGGCGCAAGCCGATGACGGTCATCAGTCGACCAGGCTGCGGCCGGTGAGTCGGAGGAAGACATCTTCGAGACTGCTGCGCCGAACGAGGACGCTGGCCGGACGCAGCCCGCGTTCGTACGCGGTCGCCGCGGCGGCCTCGCCGTCCGCGGTGTAGACCAGGACTCGATCCGGGAGCTGCTCGATGCGCTCCGCCAGACCCTCCAGCCGACCGTCGAGATGGGCCGAGTCGTCGGTCTCGTCGTCGTTGCGCCGGAAGCGCAGCTCGAGGACCTCGCGAGTCACGTATTTGTCGATGAGCTGGCGGGGCGACCCCTCGGCCACGATGCGGGCCTGATCCATGACGACCAGCCGGTCGCAAAGTTGCTCGGCCTCGTCCATGTAGTGCGTCGTAAGGCACAGCGTGACGCCGCGCTGCTTGAGCCGGTACAGCCGGTCCCACACCAGATGGCGGGCCTGCGGATCGAGGCCGGTAGTGGGTTCGTCGAGGAGCAGCAGCGACGGTTCGTTGATCAGCGATCGAGCGATGACCAGGCGCCGCTTCATGCCGCCCGAGAGCGGCTCCACCTTGTCGCCCGCTCGCTCCGTCAGCTGCACGAATTCCAGTAGTTCGGTCGCTCGCCGGCGCGACTCGGCCCACGACAGGTCGAAGTAGCGGCCGAAGATGAGAAGGTTCTCGAGCACACTCAATTCGCTGTCGAGGGTGTCCGCCTGCGGCACGACCCCGAGCCGGGCCCGGATCCGCGCGCCATGCTGGGCCGGGTCGAGCCCGAACACGGTCAGCTCCCCGGAGGTCACGGGCGACACGGTGCCGATCATCCGCATCGTCGAGGTCTTGCCCGCGCCGTTGGGGCCGAGGAAGCCGAATGCCTCACCCGGGGCCACGTCGAAGTCGATGCCGTTCACGGCCGTGAACGAGCCGAAGCACTTCGTCAGGGCACGGGCGTGGATGAGCGGCTGAGTCGCAGGAACGGTGGTCTCTGGCACGCCTCGATGGTACCGCCGTCTGCCGATCTGCCGCGGACGGCCCGAGCCACGTAACCCGGCGAAGCCGGCGTCAGGGCGGCCAAACGCTCTGGCAGTTGTCGGAGTGGCCGCACGTAACCCGGCGAAGCCGGCGTCAGGGCGGCCAAACGCTCTGGCAGTTGTCGGAGTGGCCGCACAGGGTCATGGGACGATCTGGCCGTGGAAATGAGGGCTCGCCGTGCGCATATCATCGTCGAGTACCAGCAAGGGTGAGGCGTGGAAGAATTCTGGGTCTGTCCGCACTGCCGATCGTTGAATCGGGCAGGGTCCGGCAAGTGCTATAGCTGCAAGAACAAGCTCGGCAGCAAGCCTCGCGAGGACCCCGTCCGCCGAGCGGCCGCGGCCCCCACGCCGGCCCCCGCGCCGGCGCCGACGCGTCCTGGCCCCACCCCGGAACCTGGCGCCGTTACAGCTCCGGCGCCCTTCTACGCACGCCCCGTTGTGATGGGGCCGGTTTCGGCCGGGGCCGGAGCTGTAACGGCGGCACGCCAGGAGCGCCGCCTCCTCGACCCGGTCGGGGCTGTCCGCCGCCGTGTTGCGTGGTGGCTGGCAATGCGTCAGTCCGTGTCGCTCGACTGGCTGGGCTACCTGACCACAGCTCTTCTCGCACTGGTCCTCTTCATCGGCGCGCTGCTGTTCCTGACGGTGATGCCGGCCGCCACTCACCTGCTCCAGCATGCGGACCTGAAGGCGGCCGCCGCGCAACTGACCACGAGCCAGCAGGGAGAGTTCCGACTCCTGTCGGTGGCCTTCGCCGGCATCGGCCTGCTGACGTTGCTCTGCTTCTCAGCGTTCCTCGGCCTGACCACCCACAACGCCACCGGCCTCGGTGCCGACCAGCCGATTCTGTCGCCCTACCGGGCCGGAACCTGTTGGGCAGGAGTGGTCTGGACTCAGGCACGCATCGCCGTTGGACTGATCGTGCCCACAGTCCTCATCTGGCGCGGCTACGCCATTCCGGGTCTGCTGGCGGCAATCGTCGCGATCGAGATCGCCCACCGTAACATCGAAGACATGGGCGGGTGGCTGAACCGGCCCGGCCACCATCTGCCCGATCTGTACGTCAAGCTCGGTGTCGGTGGCTCGATCTCGTCGCCTTTGTCGTCCATCTGGTCGGCCTGCTTCCGAATCTCGAACGTGCTGATCATCGTCTGCAGCGTCGTGCCGGCGCTCCTCCTGGGCGCGTTCGTGGCCCTGGTGATCGCCAATCGAGGCGGAGTGGTCATGTGGCAGGCGACCGGCCTCGGGCCCGCGCAGCTGGTTGTGGCCGTCCTCGCGGGCTGCGCAATTGCGTTGACCACCGTCTGCGTGGCGCTGCTCGTGCCGATCACGCTCGGCCTCACACAGCGCCAGCGAACGCGCAGGACGCTGGTTCGGGTCGGCCGGTCGAGGTCCTGGGTGGCCCGTCCGGGCGAGGGCGGCTACGCCCCGGGATCGCCGGGTCTCGCTTCGCGCTACGCCGAGAACGACGACGATGACCGGATCGTCGAGCGGGTCCCATCGTATGGCGACCCTGCGGCAGGGTTCCCCGGCCCCGGCCCAGGGTTCCCCGGCCCAGGGTTCGGTGGCCCAGGGTTCGGCGGCCCGGCCCAGGGTCTGCAACCGGGCAATCCCGCTCTAGGTGGACAGCCGTTCGGGTTGATCGGCCAGAGCGGCCCGGGCCTCAGGGGCCCGGGCTTCGGAAGCCCAGCGCAAGGGTCGCGACCGAGCTTCCCCGGACCTGGCGGTCCGACGTTCGGCGGGCCGGTTCACGGAAACCTGGATCAGGCCTCCTTGAACTCGCCTTCGACGACCTCCTCGTTACCCTGGTCTGAGGATCCACCGGCCGACTCGGACTGATCGCCGTCGTCGCCTGTGGGGCCTCCGGCCGCGGGACCGGTCGGCGGGGTGGCCTGATAGGCCGCCGTGCTGACCTTCTGCAGCTGCTCTACGAGGGCGTCGGCGGCTGCTTTCAACGCAGCCTGATCGCTGCCCTTGAGAGCCGTCCTGACGGCCTCGACACGACGCTCGGTCTCGGCCCGGTCCTCGGGCGCGACCTTGTCGCCGAGATCGCGCAGCGTCCGATCGGCCTGGTAGGCCAGGGCGTCGGCCTGATTGCGAGTCTCGACCTCTTCCTTGCGCTTGCGATCCTCTTCGGCGTGGGCCGAGGCCTCGTTGACCATGCGATCCACGTCGCTCTTGGACAGCATCGAGCTGGCCGTGATGCGGACCTGCTGCTCGCGGCTGGTCGCCCGATCCTTGGCCTTGACGTCGAGGATGCCGTTGGCGTCGATGTCGAATGTGACCTCGATCTGCGGGATGCCACGCGGGGCCGGCGGGATGCCGTCAAGCACGAACTTGCCCAGCGTCTTGTTGTCTGAGGCGAAGTCACGCTCGCCCTGGAGAACGTGGACCTCGACCTGGGTCTGGTTCTCCGACGCAGTCGAGAAGACCTGGCTCTTGCTCGTCGGGATCGTGGTGTTGCGGTCGATCAGCCGTGTCATCACGCCGCCCATGGTCTCGATGCCGAGCGACAGTGGCGTGACGTCGAGGAGCAGGACGTCCTTGACCTCACCCGCCAGAACGCCGGCCTGGATGGCGGCACCGATAGCCACGACCTCGTCCGGGTTGACGCCGCGATGCGGCTCCTTGCCGCCGAACATCTGCTTTACGGCTTCGTTGACCGCCGGCATGCGGGTCATGCCGCCGACCAGCACGACTTCGTCGATGTCGCCCGGCTTGAGGCCGGCATCGCGGAGTGCCTGGGAGACGGGGCCGCGGGTCTTGTCGATCAGGTCCGCCACCAGGTCTTCGAGCTTGGCCCTGGACAGGGTGACCACCAGGTGCTTCGGCACGCCTTCGAAGGCGGTCATGTACGGCAGGTTGATCTCGGTCGTCGTCGTGGTCGACAACTCGATCTTGGCCTTCTCGGCGGCTTCCTTGAGCCTCTGGAGGGCTTGCGGATCGCTCCGCAGATCGATCCCCTGCTCGCGCTTGAACTCGGCCAGCAGCCATTCGATGACGCGCTGGTCGAAGTCGTCGCCGCCGAGGTGGGTGTCGCCGTTCGTGGCCTTGACCTCGAAGACGCCCTCGCCCAACTCGAGGATCGAGATGTCGAAGGTGCCGCCGCCGAGGTCGTACACGGCGATCTTCTCGTCGTGCTTCTTGTCGAGGCCGTAGGCCAGGGCCGAGGCGGTGGGCTCATTGATGATTCGCTTGACGTCCAGGCCGGCGATGCGGCCCGCGTCCTTGGTAGCCTGGCGCTGGGTGTCGTCGAAGTAGGCCGGGACGGTGATGACCGCCTCGGTGACCTTCTCGCCCAGGTACGCCTCTGCGTCGGCCTTGAGCTTCTGCAGGATCATGGCGCTGATCTCGGGCGGGGTGTAAGTCTTGCCGTCGGCAAGAACGACCTTGACCCCGTCGCTGTGCGCATCGCGCTCGACCTTGTATGGGACCAGGTCGAGGGAGTGGGCCACATCCGGATCGTCGAAGCGGCGGCCCATGAAGCGCTTTATCGAGTAGACGGTGTTGCCGGGGTTGGTGACGGCCTGCCGCTTGGCCAGCTGGCCGACGAGCCTATCGCCGCTCTTGGTGAAGGCGACGACCGAAGGGACCGTCCGGCCGCCCTCAGCGGACGGGATGACGGTTGGCTCTCCGCCTTCCATCACTGCCACGACGGAGTTGGTCGTGCCCAGGTCGATGCCGATGATCTTGCCCATCTGGTGATTCTCCTAGTCGAATTGACTGCGTCAGTTGCTGTGTGGGATGCCGCCCGCGGCCGAACCGCCGGCGACTGCGACCAGGGCCGGTCGCAGGACTCTGTCTCGAACGCGGTAGCCCCGCTGGATCTCGGCCACGACTTCTCCGTCGGGCCTGCCCGTGGCCGGCACGTTGGCGATTGCTTCGTGTTCGCGTGGATCGAAATTCCGCCCGATAGACTCGATCGGCGTCACGCCTTCACTCTCGAGAAGCGCCCGCAGCTTGCGGTCGAGCAGGACGATGCCCTCGATCCAACCGACGCCCTTGAGTTCCTCGGGCATCGCCTCGAGGGCTCGATCGAAGTCGTCGGCGACGGCGAGGATCTTGCGCAGAAGCGACTCGCTGGCCAGACCGAACTCGCGCTCGCGGTCCTCGGCCGTGCGCCGCTTGTAGTTGGCGAAGTCCGCAGCCGTGCGCTGCAGGGCGGCGAGGTGTTCGGCCGCAAGGCCCTTGGCCGTTTCGAGCTGGGCCTCGAGCTCCTCGACCGTTGCGTCGCCTGACTCCGGCCCGGGGTACGGGCTGTCGCCCGGCTGACCGGGCCAATCACCCGCGGCGCCGCGGTGATGTGTTCGGCTGTGGGTCGGTCGATCAGGCATACAGATGCTCCACCAACTCGTTCATGAGCCCCGAGACGAACTCCACCGAGGCGATCGCTTGGGCATACGGCATACGCGTTGGTCCGAGAACGCCGACTACGCCGATGGCGCGGCCGACCCGCCCGTAAGGTGCCAGGACGAGCGAGACGTCCTGCATCTCGAGCGGTCCGTTCTCGTGGCCGATGTAGATCTGGATGCTGCCGGCTCTAGCCACGCTCTCCACGAGTGAGCCGAGATAGGCTCGATTCTCCAGCGCCGCGAAGACCTGCCGGACCTTCTCGCTGCGGTCGAACTCCGGCGCGGCCATGACGTTGAGGAGGCCGTCGCTGAAGAGATCGTCGATCAGGGTCGCGTCGAACTCGCGCATCGTGCGCACGAGGCCATCACCGATGCGGCACAGCAGTTCGAGATCGGCGGACTCGCCCTCGCCCCGAGGCAGATCGGCCAGAGCGGCATCGATCTCGTCGGCGGTGCGTTCGACGGCCAGCACGTTCAGCAATCCGGCGACTCGGTCGAGCTGATCCTGGTCCGTTGAATCGGGCAGGTTCTGAAGGGTCTGCTTCATCGTTCCTTCGCGGAAGAGAACCACCAGCAACGCCAGGCGATCCTGGACGGCGACGAGGTCAACGCGCCGAACGCGTGCCGCCCGCGGTTTCGCGGTCGTGGCCAGACCGGCGGTTCCCGTGTTGGCCGCAAGCGTGCTCGCGGCGAGGCGGAACCAGTGTTCGCTGGCGAACTCCACCTGGCCGAACTGGTGTCGGATCATGCGCTGCTCGACCTGCGGAATGGGCCACTCGTCGGCGAGAACCTGGACGTAGTAGCGGTAGCCGGCATCCGTGGGCACACGCCCAGCCGAGGTGTGAGGATGCGAGAGGAGACCCATCGCCTCGAGGTCGGACAGGATGTTGCGAACCGTCGCACTGCTGACGCCGAGGGCGTAGTGCGTGACGAGCGAACCCGAGCTGACGGGCGTCGCCGAGAGCACGTATTCATCGATGACGGCCCGCAGGATTTCGCCCGATCGGACGTCCAGCGAGCCGATGGTGCGGCGGGGTCGTCGCGCCATGTCAAACTCCATTTCCCTACCGGCTTTGCGGTCGAAGTTCGTTGAGGCGGTTGGGAACGGCGTCGGCCCTGAGGCTGAACTGTCCGCGGCCCGGTCGCCGATCCCCCGGTTTCGGCCTGCTTCCAGTGGTGGTTAGCACTCTCACTGGGTGAGTGCTAACTCGTTGTTGCGGATGGTAGCAGTCTCTCAGGCAGAGTGTCAACGGTCGGTCCCGACCAGTCGAACAACCGCCGGGCATACGTTGAGGCCGGAGGCAATGCCTCCGGCCTCAACAGGGTTGCCAGTGATTGAGTTGGCTGTTGGGAACTCTAGACGCGGGCCATGCTGCCCGTAGTCGTGTTGCGGCGCGCAAGGGCGTCGACAGCGACCGCGGCCAGAAGCACGAGTCCCGTAGCGATGAGCTGGTACTGGACGGGCATGCCCAGCAGGAACAGACCGTTGTAGATGGCGCCGATGGTGAGACCACCGAGAAGGCCGTGGATGGCGCGGCCCCGGCCGCCCATCAGGCTCGTGCCACCGATGACCGCGGCAGCAACGGCGAAGAGCACGTACTGACCGCCGTTGATGTTGGTGGTGATGCCACCCAGCTGGGAGACATAGATGATGCCGCCCAACCCAGAGATAGCGGAGCAGATGATGAACGCCCAGGTGCGGATCGAAGTGACACCGACGCCGGCCCGTCGGGCCGCTTCGGGGTTTCCGCCGGTCGCGTACATGTGGCGCCCGAACTGGGTCCGCTCGAGCAGGACGGTGGCGAAGGCCAGCACCGCAAGGACGAGGGGCACGACCCAGGGCACGCCGATGATCGGTAGCGTCCCCTGGCTGCGGTTGACGTTGCAGATGGCCAATACCGCGATCCCTGCAACCGCGATGAAGGCAACCTTGGCGACGGTTAGGCCCAGCGGCGGGGCCACGAGGCCGCTGCGACGCCGGCCGTAGTCACGGATCCACATCGAACCGCCGACGAGGACCACGATGACAGCGAGACCAACCCAGCTGAACAGGACGTCCAGGTAGGAGTAGACGATGCCGTAGATGTTCACCTGGGCGGGCACGATCGTGCTCGTGACCGAGACGCCGCCAGAGGCGCCCAGGAGGATGATCATTACCCCGAACCAGAACATCTGTCCGGCCAGGGTGACCACGAACGAAGGCAGCTTCAGCCGGGTGATGATCAATCCGTGAATGGCCCCGATCAATCCGCAGACGATGACTGCGGCGATGATCGCTCCCCACCAGGGCCAGTTGTGGAGGAAGTCAGAAGGCGCCTGTTGAGGTTGCACAAGAAGGGCCGCCACGATCCCGCCGATGGCCGCGACATAGCCGATCGAAAGGTCGATCTCGCCCAGCAGCAGCACGAAGATCTCGCCGATCCCCAGCATGATGAAGACGGAACTCTGGGCGAACAGGTTGACCAGGTTGATGGGTTTGAGGTAGACGTGGTTGGGCGTGATTATCTGGAAGATGATCGTGACCGCAACGAGGGCCGCGACCACCGGCAGCACGCCGGCATCGCCGCTCTTGACCCGAACGAGCCACGCCCTCATGTACTCGCTGAGGGTCTGGGCAACGATCTCGGGCGGGATCACATCCACCGCTGCGGCGGTTAGGTCTGGCGCGGCCTCGGCCTGTGCCCCGATCTCAGCGGAAGTCTTGCCGCCGAACTCGTCTCCGACTCCAGGCATCGCTTAGTTCCTCCCTAGGCTGGAGCCGGAAGTGCCGACCTCGCGGGCCGACCCGCCGGTCGTCATGAAGTCGACCGCGCTCTGCCTGTCGAAGGCCGAGACGCGATCCTGGGCGACCATTCGGCCCAGATGAAGCACAGCGATCCGATCGGCGACCTCGAAGATGTCGTTGAGGTTGTGGGAGATGACCATCACGGCAAGACCGTGGTCCTTGAGCCGCTTGATCAGGTCCAACACCATCCGAGTCTGGGCAACGCCAAGAGCGGCGGTAGGCTCGTCCAGCAGCACCAGCTTGGAGTTCCACATGACAGCCTTGGCAACCGCAACCGACTGGCGCTGGCCGCCTGACAGGGTTGAAACGGGCTGGCGAATGGATCGCACTGTGGTCACGTGCAGGCCGGCGAGTGTCTCGGCGGCAGCGCGCTCCATGGAGTCCTCGTTGAGCATGAAGCGGTTCAGCCTCTCGCGGCCAAGGAACATGTTCTGGACGATGTCCAGGTTCTCGGCCAGGGCGAGGTCCTGGTAGACGGTTTCGATGCCAAGTGAGGCCGCGTCCCTCGGGCTGCGGATGTGGACCGGCTTACCTTCCCAGAGCATCTCGCCGTGGTCGGGTGGGTGGATTCCGGCGATGGTCTTGGTCAAGACCGACTTGCCTGCGCCGTTGTCTCCGCAGAGGGCGGTCACCTGGCCTGCTGGGAGGTCCAGGTCGACCCCGAACAGCGCCTGGACCGCGCCGAAATGCTTGCTGATGCCCCGCAACCTGAGCAGGGGCTCTGCGTCACTCGACGCTTTGGCAAGTGCCTGCCCGCCTGGGCCTGGAGCACTTCCGAGCTCCCCCGTCCCAGTCACTGTCATTGCCATGACTCCAATCTGCGGTCGCGCTGCTCCGTCGCGGTGCTTGTGTGCCCATCCGAGATCGCAAGCCAGCGGGATCCTTGCCTGGTCGTTGATATCGAAGAAGTCATTCGCGGCCCAGTGTCATCGGGTCGCGTCCTGGGTGTGCCGTGTCGCACCCACGAAGTGCGGGTGCGACACGGCGAGGTCGCGATGTTGCGATGCGCTAGCGCGTATGCGCTATCGCGGCCAGCTTGTGACTAGGAGATGCCAGCGGCGGTGCAGACATCAGCACCAACGGCGGAGCAGAGGTCCGTCACGCTGATGAACTTGTCCTTGATGACGGTGGCTTCCATGTTCGCGGCGTTGACCCAATAGGGCTTGAGCAGAACCGCGGGCTCGGTGGTGGCGGTGTTGGACGGGTCAGTGGTGGTGCCATTGACGAGGGTGGTGGGAGGAGTCTGGCCGGCGCGCAGGTAACTG
>Ga0182027_10004530_pt1 | contig 21495 bp, 19 predicted proteins | sample 712E1DmetaG_FD_121300 | JGI IMG/M metagenome (GOLD analysis project Ga0182027, IMG submission 121300) | Permafrost microbial communities from Stordalen Mire, Sweden - 712E1D metaG (Illumina Assembly) | ecosystem: Environmental > Terrestrial > Soil > Wetlands > Permafrost | place: Sweden... | reverse complement strand
GCAGCCGGTCATCACCATGATCGAGGGCGCGCCGCCCTATCAGATCGGCTATGGCTACGGCTACGACCCGATGTCGGTGATCCCAGCGGGCGCGCTGGAATTCGGGCGCACGGACTATCGCAATATGCGCTTCGGACTTGGCGTCGCGCTGACAGGCGACGGTTTTTACGCCTACGAATTCGGCGACACCTTTCACGGCAACGACTGGTGGTACGATGAATTCGATGCCGACCTGGGCGCGGCTTGCGGCCCCGCGCAGCGAGTGGCGATCACCGGCGCGCCCGCGGCCACCGAGCACGTGCGCGATGGCGGCTTTGAAGCCACGCTAGCCACGAACTGGAGCCTGTGGGCCGACAACACCACGGGCGCGGCGGCGGCCATGTCGAGCGACAGCACCCAGCCAGTGGCGGGTGCGAAGTCGGCAAAGATCAACATCACCAGCGCAAGCGATGCGACGGACTGGAAGATCCTGTTCTCGCAAAGTGGAATCTCGGTCGTGCAGGGCGCGTCCTACGACCTGGTCTTTTCGGCGCGTGCTTCGGCTGCGCGGACCATCGGCCTCAATCTGCAGAAGGGCGCGGACGATTGGCGCAGTTATGGTCTGTCCCGCACCGTCGACGTCGGCACTTCGTGGACCAGCATCACGGTCACCTTCGAGGCGACCGAGACCGCGAGCGACGGCCGTCTCGGCTTCGAGGTGGGTGCCAGTACGGGCACGGTGTGGCTGGACGAAGTTTCGCTGCGCGAGCACCCGGCCGATGTCTTCAAACGCGATTTCCAGCGCGGCGCCGTGGTGCTGAACGGCTCGCGTGCCGAGCAGACCGTCAGTCTGGGCGCGGGCTTGTCGCGCTTGACTGGCACGCAGGCGCCCCTCTATCAGACTATTGTCGACGACGCCGACGCCGCGTTTGCCGCGCCCACGTCCTGGCAATCGGCCACCCACGACAGCGGTCTATGGATGGCGGCCGGCCCCTATTTCCACGACTGGGCCGGCGGCAGCCACGAGCTGGCATCTGGCAGCGACAGCGCAGAATGGGATCTTGGGTTGCGTGCCGACGACACCTATACGATCTCCGCTTGGTGGGCCGCCGCGCCCGCGGCGACGGGCTGGGCGAAACAAGCCGTCTTCGAGGTGACCGCCGGTGGAATCGTCGTGGCCAGTCAGACCCTCGATGAGAGCACCGGCGGCGATGCCTGGCACGCGATCGCCACCGTCGCGCTCAAGGCCGCGGACAAGCCGCGCGTCCGCATTCGCAATAACGGCACCGGCACGCTCGTTGCCGATGCCCTGTTGCTGGAATCGCAGGCGCGTTGGAACGACGGCAGCGCCGTCACCAGCGTGACCCTGGCTGCGATGGACGCCATCGTGCTTCGGCGAGCGTCCGTGGCCTGTCCGTAGATCGGCCTTGCTGTGCGCGCCAGTGCGCGCGGACACTTCCCGTGGAGTCGGCGTGTGACAGAGAATCACAGACAGGTGTGAAATACCGTTGGCGGCTGGGTCGACCAGACACACCGGCTAGCACAATTCGGCATTTTCCAAGGCCCGACACTCCCTGACGATTGGCCCAGGGATTGAAAGGGGATCGGGCATGACCGCTTGGTCCCCTGCACTGCGATGGTTCGTGTTACGTGCGCTGTTGCTGCTCGCAACTCTGCTGGCGCCGGGTTGTGGATACGCCACCTACAATATTCCGCCGGCGGAATTGCAGCGGCTGAGCAACCTGCCGCCTTCTCAACGCGGAAACCATGTGCGCGTCTATACGCCCGGGCTCGTGCCCACTGCCACGCCCGAAGCGCAGGTTGCCGCCGCGCCTGCCGCTCTGCTTGCCGCTCCGCCGTCTGCACCGCCCTCCGTTCCGCCACCCCTTCCGGATGCGGTGGCAGGGAGCGAGCCAATCGACCCTCCGATCCCGCCAGAGGCGGTTGTTCTTTCCGACTCCCAGTCCGACCCACTGTCGCCGCCGGCTTTCGTGTCCGTGAACATCGCGCCGCCCGCGCCCGTGCATGCAAGGCCGCCACTGCACGTGCGTCCGGCTCCCGCGCGACCGCTGGGGCCGTCCTTCGGTCAAGTTCCCGCTTCACGTGCGTTTCCCGTGCATGGAGCCGCGCCGACCATTCACGGCGTCGGCGGGCATCCACACGTCGGCGGAGGCGCCGGGTTGCACCACTCGGGCGGTGGGGGTGGGGGCGGCGGTGCTGCGGTAGGTGCGGTGGTCGGGGCCGTGGTCTTGGTTGGGCTGATGGTGGCTATTGCAGAAGCCTCCCGGCCCACCCCGTTCGACGGATGGATTCGCACCTCGCCGGAGCAGACATTGCAGTTGGCCTATCAGTCTGGTTCGACGCGCGAGGTGCGACTGTGCGATCTGAAACCGTCCGATACAGTAGGTGTTCGTTCCGCGCAACTTTACGATATGGACGGCACGATCCAGCGGCTCGACAGCGCCGCAAGCACTCCCCCGAGCACGCAACCTCCACGGTTAGCCTCGCCGCCGGTTCCGGCACCTCCGTCCACGCCTACGGTGACCCCGTCACAGCGGTCGCCAGCGCCCCGATTCACCAGCGACCCCGACCCCTTCTCGTAGTTTTCGATCCGGGCGTCTGGTCGATTCCTGCGATAGTTTCCTGCGGTGCAAAGGGATCGCCGCTTTTCGATCTATTGGCTTGGCCAAACTCTCTCCAGCTTCGGAGATGCTTTCGCGTTGGTTGCCTTGCCCCTGCTTGTTCTCGATGCCACGCGCTCGGTGACCGGGATGGGCGTGGTGACTGCCGCCGGCGTGGCCGCGCAGGTCGTTGCGAGTTTGTTTTCGGGCACGCTCGTGGATCGCCTGGACAGGCGTCGCACGATGATCGTTTGCGACCTGGGGCGCGCTGTCAGCTATGGATTTCTTCCGGTGATGTGGTGGCTGGGACGGCCCGCCTTGTCGACGATCTACGTGACCGTCATCGTGGGCGGTGCGCTGTCGAATCTGTTTTCCGTCGGCTACATGACCGCAGTTCCCGCGCTGGTCAGCCAAGACAAGCTTCACTCGGCCAACGCCAAATTGCAGGGGTCGATGGCCCTTGCCTATGTTCTCGGGTCTTTGGGCGCCGGCATCATCGCCACGACCATCGGCCCGGTCGCGGCCATCGCCATCGACGCAGCCACGTTCTTGGCCTCGGCGCTTTGTCTGTCGCTCATACGTTTCGAGGTGCGCGAATCATCCGCGACCGACCACGACGCCAACCAGCGGTTTGGGGCCGGCGTGCGATTCTTGCTTGGGCATCCTTTGCTGCGCACCATGACCCTGCTGCTGGTCGTTCTTGGTATCTTCGGCAACATGGGCGTTGGCGCGGGCATCACGGACTTGATGATCTTCCACGTCAAGCAAGAGCTTGCGCAGAGCCCGCACATGGTCGGGTTGTGCGTCGGCGTGACCGCGCTCGGTGCGCTGCTCGGCGCGGTGGTTGCGCCGGCGATGGCGCGTCGGTTGGGTTCGGGCACCTGCTTTCTCTGCGGCAATTTCATCCAAGCCGCAGGGCTACTGATCATAGGATTCGTTCCCCGTGTCGGGGCAGCAGCCGGCGGCGGTTTCTTGTGGGGTGCTGGCATGATGTTGCGTGGTGTTCCCATGCACTCGCTCCGTCAATCGCTGATTCCGACCGAGCTTCTGGGAAGAGTCACCGCCATCTCGTGGACGGCCATCTTTGGTGCTTGCGCGATGGGCACGGTGATCATCACGCGGGTCGCCGCTCGTGTTGGTGCCGGAACGACCATGGTCGGCATCGGAGTGGTGGTGGCCATCATCGGATCGGTTGCCTGGGCCGGACCGATTCGTCGTGCTCCAGGATAGAGACGGGTAGTGCTAGGTGCCGTGATTGACGATGAACACTACAACGATGCTTCCGCGGCTGTCGTCGTAGCCGATGTTCAGCACGCGGGCATTGGGCAGGGTCGCTTCCGCCGTGCGGAGGTTCTGCGCCTTGTGCGGATCCCAGAAGCCGTTGTCGGGACCCAGTAGACCGCGCTCGCCAGGACGAAAAAGAGAAGCGTCGATCGGCGTGTGCGAGAGAAAACCGGGCCAGTCCACGGCTGACATCTCTACCTTCACGGCGACTAGGTCGTCCGCCCCCTCTCTCGATGTACGCCAATCAGTTTGGTGCTGGCGGGAAATGCTATTGCGACTTTCTTGCCCACCGATTCGAGGGTGTCGCCTTGTTGCTCGCTCATGTCTCGCCTTGCCTTCGACTTACACGCAAAAGACGTCAGGGCAGCAGCAAGAACCGCCATCGCGGCAATGGGCAGCCCTCTGTTTCTGTGCGTGCCGAAAGAGAGAAATGGCTTCATGGAGACCGCTTCCCAGCCGGACGCGTTGCAGTAGGGCTACGCCTTGCGTGCAACGGCCTTGAAGAAGGTGTAGCAAAAGGTACCGCCGTCTTCGGCGCTGCGCTTGAGATCGGCGATGCCTTCGTCCCAGGCTGCCTGGTCGATGAGTCCGAGGCGCAGGGCCGGCTCGGCCGCGCCTTCGACCATGGCGATGAAGGTCTTGCGGGTGAAGCCATCGACCCAGCACGGGCGGCTGCTGTCGGCGTACACGAAGCGCGGCGATACGTGCACGTTGTCTAACGTGAAACCTACCGAGCGCAAGAGCGGATAGAGCCGGCGACCGATGAGCGCGTCTCCGCCCGCCGCCGCCTGCGCCTGATTCAGACACTCAATGGTGCGTTGGGCGCGTGCGCTTTTCGGGTGAAAGAAGGCCGAGCCGTGATCGCCCTCGATCACGGTGAGCGAGCCGCCTGGCCGCAACACGCGCAGGAGGGCATGGAGCGCCTCTTCAGGCCGGCGTAGGTGTTCGAGCACGAAGCACACGAATACGTGATCGAAGCTGGCGTCGGCGAAGGGTAGCGCGAAGAGATCTGCTTCTTGAAACTCGACATTCGTGAGTCCCTCGCTCGCAATCGCCGCGCGCGCCAAGGCCAGCGATTCGGCCGACACGTCCACGCTGACGAAGCGAGCCGCCGGACTTCGCCGGGCCAGAATACGCGTCTGCGCGCCCACGCCGCACCCGGCCTCCAGCACGCGGCTGCCGGCGTGATACTGCGTATCGTGATGAAGCAAGTCCGCCAGCGTGCCCGCCTGATCGGCCAGGCGCGTGGCCTCTACTTCGGTGTAGCCGTGGACATATTCCTGCGACGTCATGGCCGCGAATGTACCAGCATCGAAACTGGAGATCCGTGGCAAACTGACCGGAGATGTCCCTTGAACGAAAGTCCTTCCAGAACCTCATCGGCCGCCATGCCACGCTGGAGATCCGGCGCTTCGGCAGCCCAGGGGCCTTTCTCGTAGAGCGCGGCGCCGCCGAGGATGCCGACACGGTTTTGCTTCTTGGCCCGGAGATTCCGCCCGACGTGCGCGAGGGCGATGAGCTTGCCGTGTTCGTGACCTTGGACTCCGAGGGCCGGCCGCTGGCCACGACCAAAGTGCCCAAGCTTGCTCTGGGCGAGGTCGCCTTCCTCACGGTCACGGCCTGCACGGAGTTCGGCGCCTTTGTGGACTGGGGCTTGCCCAAGGAATTGCTGGTGCCTTTCGCGCAGCAGACGAAAGAGCTGCGCGTGGGCGATGCCCATCCTGTTGGTCTGTACATCGACAATACCGGCCGCCTGGCGGGAACCATGCGCATCAGCGAATTGCTCGGCGAGGGCAGCCGCGAATTCGCGCGCGGCGAATGGGTCGAGGGCGAAGCCTGGCGCCAGGATCCCGAGATCGGTCTGTTCGTGATTGTGGAGCGCGGCCTCGTGGGCCTTGTTCCCAAACACGAGCCGCAGACACTGTCGCGTGGTGAAGCTGCCCGCTTTCGCGTGACCCACGTGCACCCCGACGGCAAGATCGAGCTGTCCTTGCGCGCGCACGCCCACGAAGAGCTGGAAAGCGACGGGGAAAAGATCCTGCAATTCCTCAAGCGCCCAGATGCGCCCAAGCTGGGCGACAAATCCGATCCAGAACTCATTCGTGAACTCTTCGGCCTGAGCAAGAAGGCCTTCAAACGCGCGGTGGGGCGCCTGCTGCGCGAGCGTCTGGTCGACGTCGACGAGCAGGGCTTCGTGCGTGTCTTGCCCGGCTAGTTGCTGAGCGTAACCGGGATGTCGTCGGCGGTGCACGCGGCAGTATCGAGCGTGGAACTGACGACGAGTCCGGCGTTGAGGTTGTTAAAGCCCGTGGTTGCATCCCAGACACTGGTGTTGGCCAAACGGATCGCGTATTCCGGCCGGCCGGCCAGGGCTGGCACGGGATCTGGCAGACTGAGGAAGTAGACGTAGGTGCCGGCCACGAAGTCGCTGGGCAGGCAGAAGGTGTGCGAGACGGTAGTGGTTGTTCCAGGCGCGAATTGGCGAGGATCGTCCGGCAGCTTGGCGACGTAGACCGTGCCCGAACTAGCATTGCGCAGGATTAGATTCAATCCGCGTGGATTGAAGGGCGCAGCGTAGCCGTCGTTACGCATAGTGAACGTCGCCATGAACTGCCCGCCAATCTTGGCCTGCGTGGAAAAGCTGCCTGAAACCAGGCTCAGTCGATAGCCCAGCTTGCGTTTGGCGATGTCGATGTTCGCGCCCCAACTGGCCAGCACGTCGGGGTGGTAGTCTTGGTTGAGAAACGACCAGTGCATGGTCGCCAAGTCCTGGCTGGCGTTGCTCCAGACGGAATAGGTCGAGGTCGCGCAGGTCTCGCCGCCTTGCGGGAGGTAGAGATTCTCGGCCGCCAGGTAGGCCTTGTCCGCCGTGATGTTGTTGTAGGTGCCCATGTCCGTCGCGTCGGCGACGAAGCAATCGTCGTGGTGCCCGACGCGCGCCTTGGCCACACCCGAGAAAGCCTCGGTCGATGTCAACGCGGCCGTGCCGTAAAAGTGCTGTTTGTACGCTGGCGTTCGCAATTGGACGGGGCGCTGCAAGTCGAGGGCGTCGAGCAGCGCATTCACCACGTCTTGGCGATCGGTCCATTGCGCGGCGCTGACGGTGCCGTCGTCACCGAAGTAGTCGGTGTAGTACCACTCGCCCCAGGCGCCGATGAAACCAGCCTGCAAGGCCGCGATCATGTCGCTGTTGGCGAACAGAATCGGTTTGAGCTGCGCGATGTGGCCGAGGACTCGCGCCTTGCTCGCGTCGCCGTAAGGCTTGGTCGCATTGTCGGTGTAGGCGAAACGCAGCACCGTCTTCATGCCCGCCTGGCGGATCACGGAAAAGTCGGCGGTGATCTTGTCGAGAAACGCCTGCGTGAGATCCGCGTTCACGAAGCTGTCCAAATACCACTGGCGGTAGACCAAACTGACCGCTGTTTGCGTGCGCAGATTCTGAACCGTGGTTCGATCCAAACTCTCGTAGCTGCCCGCCGTGGTCTCGAACACGGCGTAGAAACCGCGCTCTGGGTTGGCGAAGATGGTGTCCGGATCTGCGGTGTAGGTCACGTTGGCCAGGCCCGTTCCCTCGTCCAGGCCGGTGACCGCATCTTGTGTGCTCGCGCTGTCGCGGGCGCCATCCACAACATCGCTGCCAGCAACATCCTTGCGGGCAACATCGTTGCTAGCCTCGGCTGCCCCGTCGGTGGCACGTGTATCCGCCAGCGCAACATCGGGACTGCCGCTGTCCGGAAAATACGCATCCGCCGCATCCAGCGCCGCATCCGCACCCAAGCTGTTGGCCTGATCTGGCGGCGAGACCTCGGCGACGTCGCGACTGCTGCTGTCCGCTCCCGCGTCCGGCGACGCTGGAGCTGTCGCGTCGCTACCGGCATCCGTCGCCGGAGCTTTCTTGCCCTTTGACGAGCCCCCGCAGGCGGCCAGCGCCAGCACAACCAGAAGACACGTTTCGCGCAGCGAACTCGATCCACGCATGGGCGCTCCTTTGATTGAAAGGATTTAACCACAGAGACCGGCCTCTGTGCCCTCAATGTCCTCTGTGCTCTCTATTGCTGGACACGTCGATCCCAACCAGACGCATGAGATCCAGAGCGTTTCTTCGCGTGACCACGCCAGGTCGCAATTTGTAGTCGAAAAGCAGGCGGTCGCCTTCCAGGGTGTCTTGGAAGTGCACGTTCGTGCCCAGGCTGCCTTGCGTATCGGCCAGCTCGCTCAAGGCCAGGTCGTGCGTGGTGACCAAGCCGACCGCGCCGCGTTCGAGGAGCGAGCGAATGACGGCCTCGGCACCCTCGCGCCGATCTTGCGAATTGGTGCCGTTGAGAATCTCGTCGAGCAGAAAAAGTACCGGCGGCTTGTGCGTGGCCATGACCAGCACTTGGTGCAGGCGTTTGATCTCGGCGAAGAAGCGCGAGACCCCCGCCTCCAGGGAATCCTGGGCGCGTAGGGATGCGCCGATCTGAAGTGGGGACAGGGTCATGGTGGCGGCGCACACAGGCGCTCCCGCCTGGGCCAGCACCGCGTTCACGCCCACCGTGCGCAGAAGCGTGCTCTTGCCCGACATGTTCGAACCCGTGACCACCAGCAACCGGCAACCGGTATCCAGTCGCACGTCGTTGGCCACGCGCGCGCTGATTGGAATGAGCGGATGGCCGAGGGCGCTCGCAACCAGGAAAGGCGACTCGGCTTGTTCCACAACTTGTGGGAATGGGTAGTCCGGATGCTCGAACGCGAAGGTGGCCAGCGAAGCCAGCGCTTCCATTTCCGCAATGGTGGCCAGCCAGCGCAAGGCCGCGGCGCCGTGCCGGGCTCGCCACGACTCGATGGCGAAACTCAACAGCTCGGGTAGGAGCAGAACGGCGGCGGGGATGGCGAACATCTGATTGCGCCGCGACTCCAGCCAATCTACCAGGCGCACCAGGTGAACAATGTGGCGGCTGGCCGGCTTGCCCTCGTCGGACAGGCCGGCGGTCAGGGCCGCCAGGCGCGGGTCGGAAAACGGTTCGCTATGCAGGCGCTCGATCAAGCGGGCGATCACGCGCAATTCGTAGGCGCGGCGGAAGACCTGAGCCTCGACCGCCTTGGTCAGCGGCCGGTGGCGCCCTGCCCACAGCCGCTGCACGAGCACGATCGCCACCGCAACCGGGATGGCCTCGGGGTTGGCGAAGGCGTAGAGCACGGCGAGGCCGAGCGCACCGAGCAGCCAGGTCGCGATGCGCTGCCAGCGCGGGATCCGGGTGATCGCACCGGACAGCCAATCCTCCAAGGCATCCTCGCGCACCTGCTCGCGCACCGTGCCCCCGGCCAGCCAGAGATCCTGGCGCAAGGACAGACGCGTGCTCAGATCGGCGACCGCGCGCTGCCGTTCGGCGATCTCGCTCGTCGGGGCCGCCTGGGTCAGCCAGCGCGCAAGCTTCGTCTGCCCGGTTCCGGTCCTGGCCATGCACAGAAGCGAGAAGATCGACGCAGACCCGAAAATGTCCAGGTCGGCCGCGTAGGGATGCGCGGGATAGGCGAAGCGTTGCCCATCCGGCGCGCCCTTGATGGGACGCCCGTGCACCCGCGATAGCCCATCTTCGCAATAGCGGACACGCGCCTCGTGGCGCTTGCTCCGGTGCTCGATCACGGCAATCGCGATGGTAAGAGCGACGAACACGAGGGCACTGGCCACGGCTGGCAGCCCAAAGTGACCGCGATGCGAACACGCCTCGCCGGTGAGCACGATGCCCAGCACCAGGTCGGCAATGCGCACACGCACGAGCCAAGTCAACCAGCGCCGCAGGCGCCCGAGATACCCCTGCTCTTCGGTCAAACAGCGGGCGTACGTGGCGCCGGGATCGTCCGTGCTCTTCATTTGGGCCGCATCAGTGTGCAGCCGGATCGGCCAGCTCTTCTTCAAGCTCGATCCAATCCATCTTGGCGCCCATGCGCGCAAGCACGGCGTAAAGGCCGATGCGAATGCGGAACAGGAACATGAGTTTTCCCGGCAGGCGCATGCGCAGAAGGCTCTTCTTGAGCTTTGCCACCTGCCCCATGGAAATGGCCTGATCGGGCTCGACCCTGTGCCGGCCCGGTTCGAGCAGAGGCGCGTAGAACCCGCGCAAAATGGAACGGGTAACGTCGAAATCGCGCGTGGGATGGATCATGCCGATGGCAACCAGTGCGGTTTGGATGTCCCCGGAATCGTCCGCGCGAACCGCGCGCGATAGCCGCGCGAGCCAGGTCACGACGTCGCGATCGAACTCGCGCACGCAGCCGTGATCGAGAATGGTCACGCGGCCGTCCGGAGCAAAGAGCAGGTTTCCTGGGTGGGGATCGGCATTGAAGAGTCCATGGCGGTAGAGCGTGCCGACATAGAATTCATAGAGCGCGCGCGCCGCGCGCACCCGTTCGGCGGCAAAGACCGCTGACCCAAGAAAAGCCTCGAGACCAGCCCCATCATGCCACGTCGACGTTAGGACACGCGGCCCACAAAGATCGCGGTGAATGGACGGAATCGTGATGGACGCGTGCCCGGCGTAGATTTCGGCAAAGCGAGTTTGCCGGCGCGCCTCCAGCGCATAGTCGCATTCCTCCAGAAAGCGCGCCTCGGCCTCGGCCACGAAGCCCTCGACGTTCGCGCCTGGAACGGCAAGATGAGCGAAGAAACTGCCAATCGCGGCGGTCTTGAAATCGGCGCGGATCGCCTCCTCGATACCAGGATGCCGGACCTTGACGGCCACGTGCGTGCCGTTTTCGAGAAGCGCGCGATGAACCTGGCCAATCGAGGCGCTGGCCACTGGCGTTGGCTCAAGGCGCGCGAGCAGCGCCCGCCCGCGTGCGCCGAGATCTTCGCTGATGGTCCGCTGGATGAGCGCAAGAGCAGTGGGCTGGGACATTACCTGCAACACCGACAGCAGGCGCCGCGCCTCGGGCGGCAGCGATCCGTCGACGTAGGACAGGATCTGCCCCGCCTTCATGGCCACGCCCTTGAGCTCGCCCATCGACTCGACCAATCTCGCGATCGCTTCAGGCGACACCGACCCGAAGTTGAATTCCTCGCCGCGCAGCCGGCCCGCCAGAGCGCCAACGCCAAGCCGGGCCGCCGCTGTGGCCGTCTTCTGCAACCGGCCGAGCACGGACGTGGGAATCGCCCTGCCCCCTTTGGCCCGGAGATTGTCGAGCAACTGTTGGCGGGTATCCTTGGTCATGGAGTCCTAGTCAAGCAGCGGATGAAGCTCGCCCTTCACCGCCGCCACTTTACCCTCGGCAACCGTGAACTCGGTGAAATAGGAGTGGTATCCAGGGTGCCTGATCTCCACTCGGTAGAAGCCAGCGCGGATGACCTTGTCACTCTTCATCAGGTCCGAGACGCGCCCCACAAGCGCATCGTCGAGCAACACCGCGGCGTCGGGAATGTTGCATTCCACATGCAGGGTGGCGGCACCCTCCGACTTCATCGTGGCGCAGCCGAGGGACAGCAGAATCGCAACGACGGAAATGGCCAGCGCTTTCATGATCTCAACGGTTCTCCTCTTGGGCTGACGAATCCAACGCACGCACGCGCAGGGCGAGCACATCGTTCGTGGTCTGGGTGGGCGAGACGGTCAGCTTGCCCGCGACCTCGCGCAAGAGTGCCTGCAGAAGGGCCGCGCCGCCGATGCGAGTGAAGACTCGTATCTCGGCCACATTGGCCGCCACGTGACGAACCTCGGTCGCGCTCACGGCGCCTACGCGTTTGAGTGCTTGCACAAGAGTCGGGATCGCGCCGGGATCGGCGATATCCAGCTGCACCGTCACGAAAGCTGCGGCGACCGCGGGAGCGCGCAGGGCAGCCACCAGCGCGCGCGCAGCCTGGCTAGATGCTTTTTCGAAGCACGCATTGCGGGCCAAGGTTTCGTCCGCCGCGAATCCCCGGTCTTCGTCCGTGCGATCGACCGCGGGCCCGTGCAGCGCCTGTCCACCGGCGTGGAACAATCGCGAGCGTAGGCCGCACTTGACCGACGTGCGATTCGTCGCGCGCACCATGCCCTCGCCGGCGCTCGTCGCGGCGACAAACAGAGCATAGGCGTTCTGCTTGGCCGCGCTGGCCACCAGCTGGGCCTCACCCGGCGAAGCGTCCAGCCGCGCGTTGACACCACCCGCGGTCAGGGCGCCGACTGTCATCGCAGCCACCGGGGCAGAACCAGCGACCAGCAAGAAATTCGCCGCCGGGGCGGGTGCCGCGGCCGGAGCCGGCGCCGCAGTAGCGCCACGAGCGCGCTCCAGTTCCCGCCGCAGCAGCACGGTGTCCACGTCGGCCTCGACCATCACGCGAAGCACGCCGCCGTTGGTCTCCTGTTCGATCAAACGATAGCTGCGGATGAACTTCTGCGCCGAGTTGGCCAGCGAGGCCTTGAGCTGGGCCACGCTTGTCGGCATCGGCGCGGGCATGGGCGTGCCTTCCTTGACAAGCTCGCCGAATGCCTTCTCGACGACCTGGCGAAAGGCGTCGGCCAGGGCGCGCTTTTTCGCGTTCACGGCATTGCCAGCGACGATGGGGGTTTCCGCGCGCACCACGCGCTCGTTCTGCTCGGGGGGCTGCGCGCGGGCGCCACTGGCCGCAATCAAGCACAACACGACAAGGACGCCGCTGGTCCTTGTGGTCGTTTCGCGCTTGAGCCTCATGGTGGTGCCTTCTCAAGGTAGATCACAACCGCGGATCCGGCGAGAGAATCGATCAGATCCGAAGACGGCAGCACCAGCCGGCCCTTCTCGTCGCGACGAACCGGCGTGGCGTCTTTGGGACACGCCGAGGCCGGGCGGTAGGTCGCGCTGGCCACTCGCGCTTCCTTGCCACCTGCCACGAGCGTGGGCACCATTTCGAAAGGCATACTCGCGACCTTGAGCGCCTTTGGCGCGCCCTTGGCCGGGATCAGATCGGTGAATCGGATGCCTAGCCAGAGAACCACGCCTCCATTCGACTGGTATTCGACCTTGGAAACCGCTGCGTGTTCCAGCACCGCCTTGTCCTCGATCGACTTGTCCAGCCCCAGCTCATGCAGGGCCACCTGTAGCTTTGCCTCGGCCGCGGCGCGCGCCCGCCTTTCCGCGCCCGGACGGGCGGCGTTCGGGCCAGGCATACGAATGTCCGCGGCAGAGCCGGCTTGCGCTGTGATGACGCCGGCACTCCAGTCGACTTCGGTCCCGGCCACGCTGCGCTTGAATGCCGTCGACTCCGCGGCTTGCGTCGCCGCGGTCGCCACCAGCAGCAAGATCGGCAGAAGCCGGACTACTCCCATTCGATGGTCGCCGGAGGCTTGGACGAGATGTCGTAGACGACGCGATTGATCCCGCGCACCTCGTTCACGATGCGCGACGAGATGGTGGCGAGCAGGTCGTGCGGCAACGGCACCCAGTCCGCGGTCATGCCGTCGCGCGAATGCACGGCCCGGATAGCGAGCACATTGGCGTAGGTCCGCTCGTCGCCCATGACTCCGACGGTGCGCACGGGCAAGAGCACGCCAAAGGACTGCCAGATGCTTTCGTACAGGCCAGCGGCGCGGATTTCCTCGTCGATGATGACGTCGGCCGCGCGCAAGATATCGCAAGCCGCCTTGCTGACCGGACCGAGCACGCGCACGGCCAGGCCTGGGCCCGGGAACGGTTGCCGCCAAAGCATGTCGTGGGGCAGGCCGCACTCGGCACCGAGGGCGCGCACCTCGTCCTTGAACAGCTCGCGCAAGGGCTCGATGAGCTTCAGCTTCATCTTTTCGGGCAGGCCGCCCACGTTGTGGTGCGACTTGATGGTGGCCGACGGGCCTTTGTGCGAGACGGATTCGATGACGTCCGGGTACAGGGTTCCCTGCACCAGGTAGTCGGCGCCGCCCAACTTGTGCGCTTCCTCATCGAACACGGCGATGAATTCGCGGCCGATGATCTTGCGCTTCTGCTCGGGATCGTCGACGCCAGCCAGCTTGGACAGGAACCTCTCGGCGGCGTCGACCACGATCAGGTTCATCTTGAAGGCACCACGAAAGAGCGCTTCGACCTGTACGGATTCACGTGCCCGCAGAAGACCGTTGTCGACGAAGATGCAGGTCAGCCGGTCGCCCACCGCTCGGTGGACGAGCGACGCCGCCACCGACGAATCCACACCGCCCGACAGGCCACAAATCACGCGGCCGCTCGGCGCCTGCTGCTTGACGGTGGCCACTGCCTCGTCGACGAAGTTGGCCATGGTCCAGCTGGGCTGGCACTTACAGATGCGGAACAGGAAGTTGCCCAGGATCTCCATCCCGCGCGGCGTGTGCGCCACCTCGGGGTGAAACTGCACGCCCCAGAACTTGCGACCGACCGATTCGACAGCGGCAAACGGGCAATTCGGGCTGGTGCCGACGCGATGAAAACCGTCGGGCAGCGATTCGACGCGATCGCCGTGGCTCATCCACACGGCCAGGTCTTCGCCGGTGGGAAAGCCGGAAAACAGCTCCGACGCCGATTCCAGGCGAACGGTGGCGCGGCCGTATTCGCGATGGCTGGCCGACACCACCTTGCCCCCCAGGAGCAAGCTGGTGAGCTGGACGCCATAGCAGATCCCCAGGATGGGCACATCCAGGCCGAAGATCTCCGCCGAGATCCTGGGCGCGCCCTCGTCATACACGGACGATGGTCCACCGGACAGGATGATCCCCGCCGGCTTCATGGCGCGGATGCGCTCGATGGACAGATCGAACGGGTGGATTTCCGAATACACATTCTGCTCGCGCACCCGGCGCGCGATGAGCTGGGTGTATTGCGAACCGAAATCGAGAATGAGAATGACTTGCTTGGCTGACATTTGGTCTTTGTAAGCTTTCGGCCTTACTGCTCGACGCGGTAGTTGGGCGCTTCCTTGGTGATGATGACGTCGTGCACGTGCGATTCGCGCAAGCCCGGCGTGGTGATCTTGATGAAGCGGGTCTTGGTGCGCATTTCATCCAGGTTCTTGCAGCCGCAGTAGCCCATACCCGAGCGCAGACCGCCGATGAGCTGATAGATCGACTGCGACAGGCTGCCCCGGTAGGGCACGCGGCCCTCGATGCCCTCGGGCACCAGCTTGGCCTCGGTGGTCACCTCGGATTGGAAGTAGCGATCCTTGCTGCCCGCGCGCATGGCGCCGACCGAGCCCATGCCACGGTAGAGTTTGTAGCTGCGGCCTTGGTACAGGATGATTTCGCCCGGTGCCTCGTCGGTGCCGGCGAACAGGCTGCCAATCATGACGGTGTGGGCGCCAGCGGCGATGGCCTTGACCATGTCGCCCGAATACTTGATGCCGCCGTCCGAGATAATGCGCACGTCGGTCTTGGCCAGGGCGCGCGCGCAGTCCGACACGGCAGTCACCTGGGGAACGCCGATGCCGGCCACCACGCGCGTGGTGCAGATGGATCCCGGCCCCATGCCCACCTTGATCGCGTTGGCGCCCGCCTTGGCCAGGGCCAAGGCCCCCTCGGCGGTGGCCACGTTGCCCGCGATGATTTCGGCCTTGGGGAAGGTCTTGCGGATGTCGGCGACCACTTCTTGTACGATCTTGGAATGTCCGTGCGCGGTGTCCACGCAGATGACGTCGCAGCCGGCGTGCAGCAGGGCTGCTACGCGGGCCTGCACATCCGAACTCGTGCCCACCGCGGCGCCCACGCGCAAGCGGCCGAGATCGTCCTTGGCCGCGAATGGGTGCTGCTGCGCCTTCTCGATGTCCTTGATGGTGATAAGTCCGCGCAGCTTGCCCGCGTGGTCGATGACCAGCAGCTTCTCGATGCGGTTCTTGTGCAAAAGCTCTTTTGAACCTTCCAGGCTCATGCCTTCGGGCGCCGTGATGAGGTTGGTGGTCATCACGTCGCGCACCGGCTGGTCGAGGTTGCGTTCGAAGCGCACGTCGCGGTTGGTGAGAATGCCGACCGGCCTGCCATCGCGCCCGACCACGGGCAAACCCGAGATCTCGTGCCGGCGCATGAGCTCCAGGGCCGCGAACAACTTCTGATCCGGATCGATAGTGACCGGGTCGATGACCACGCCGGTCTCGGCCTTCTTCACCTTGGTCACCTCGAGCACCTGCTCGTCGACGGTCATATTCTTGTGGACGACGCCGAGGCCGCCCTCGCGCGCCATGCAGATCGCCGTCGGCGCCTCGGTCACGGTGTCCATGGCCGAGGACAGAATGGGGATGGCCAGGGTGATGTTCGCGGTCAGGTACGAGCGGACATCGACATCTTTGGGGATGACGTCGCTCTCGGCGGGAACGAGCAAGACATCGTCGAACGTGAGGGCTTCGCGCAAAGAACTGTCAGGCAGCATCTCGGGAGACTATACATTTGCGGCGCGCGCATCAAGGGATACGCGCAAACGGGTGCAAAGACGGGGACGTCTACTCTGACCAACCCGTTCCGCGTATGCTCACCCGGGCCAGAAGCGCGCGACCGCTCCGGTCACAGCAGGGTCAGACTGATCTCGACGAGGCGCAGATGGCGACGTGGGTGAAGCAGGCGACCGCATTACCCTTATCGCCTTCGCGGATGTAGTGGCTATGTACGCCTGCACCGGGGCGTCGCCGTCGGCCTTCGCAATCTGCGGATTGCCGCCTGGAAGGAGTCTTACGGCTTAGCCTTACTCGCGCCTGGCTTGGCCTTCGCAGGCGGTGGAGGGCCATTCTGGGCTACCGCGGCCTTCACAAGCGCCTTGAACGCGCCCGCGGCGACCTTCTCACCTTCGTGGATGTCGATCGCCCTGCGCGTGTTGCCTTCCAAGCTGGAATTGAAGAGGCGCGATGGATCTGGGACCTTGGCCCCCCGGGCGAACGTGAGCTTCACGACCTTCTTGTACGACTCCCCGGTGCAGACAATCCCCTGGTGCGACCAGACCGGATTGCTCCACTTCCACTCCTCGGTCATCTCGGGATCGGCTTCCAGGATCAGCGCCCGCATGCGGGCCAGCGTTTCCCCGTGCCATCCCACGAGGTCGCGGATGCGCTCGTCGATGAGCCGAGAAGCGGGTTTCCCGGTCGTTTGCTCACCGCCAGTCCCTTGTTTCGAAGCCATCGTTGTCCTCCGTTGGTCCTCTGTTGGAATTCCTGCTCTCTGCCTTCGATGGCGAAGAATGGGCAAAGGGTTCGGGGCGAGGCTTCAAGCCATACCGAGGGAAGCTTCATGCAAGCCGCGCGATATCCATCTCGCGGCCGACAGACCGTACTTCGCGCGGGTAGGGTTAGAAACGCGCTAGCGTCACGCCTCGTGAACGGTCTTGCTTGCCGCCAGCGCCCCAACCTGTGCGCGGAAGTCGTCCACCCGCTGGAGCGTCCCGCGAAAATACGCGTCCAGGCTGTCGTAGGTCCCAATCGTTCTGGGAATCACCGTCGACAAGTGGCAGCGGTGGCAGGAAAGCAGGTCGTTGTCCTCGGAACAGGGGTGGCGATGCACCTCGCCGAAACAGTAGCGATGGGTCGCGACCAGGGCCGGTGTTCCGGTCGCCCGGTTCGGCATCGGCATCCGGTCGTCGCCACGGGCCGTCCTGAGAAACACCTTCAAGGGCGGCGAGTCCAGCCTGGCGCCTCCGATTGGCAGGACCATCTCCGGGAATCTCCCGGACAGAGACGTTCCTGCCGACGTTTCTGCCATCTTGGATCCGTGTTGGATACTCATCGCGCCCTCGCTACGAGTTGGTTCCGTAGCGATACCACGATTGGCCCCCCGAACAAGCGGGTAATAAGATCATCGGCTCGCGTCGATGGCCGGCCGAAATTCAGATGCAACGAGCTCACGGCATCTTTGTACATGGTCGATGCAGGAGGTTGTTCCGGGGTATACTTTCCTCGTGGCCGACAGACCGTACTTCGCATGGGACGTGAACGTTACCGAGGCGGAATTGTGCGACAAGCTCCGCTGCGCGGACGCGGACGCGCGCGCCCAGTGGCAGGGCTGGATCATGGCCGAAGCCCGATATCCTGATGTCTGGCGATTTCTTTCCCTCGACGAGATCCTGCGCGATTGGTCGCACATCCGGCTGCACCTCGGCCGCAAACGTGCCTTCTGGGAGTTTTTGCTCGATGGCTGGCGGGCCCAAGGACTCATCCGCGCCTAGCCGGCTGACGCCACTGCAGGTCGACCTGCTGGAGGCGTTTTTCGCGCGCGAGCAGCGCTTTGTCCTGACCGGCGGGGCAGCCTTGGCGGGATTCTACTTTGGCCACCGCGAGACCGAGGATCTCGACTTCTTCGGCACGCCAGGGCTGGATTTGCAAGAAGCGGCAAGAACGCTGGAGGTCGCATGCACCGCATGCGGCGCCGCTCTTGAATCGGTGCAAACCTTCCCCGATTTCCGGCGGTATCTCGCCAGGCGCGCACAAGAGACCTGCATTGTCGATTTGGTGATCGACCGAGTGCCCATGCTCGATTCCGAAAAGTGCATGGTCGGCCGGTTGCGGATCGACACGACTCGCGAGATTGCGGCCAACAAGATCTGCGCGATCCTCGGCCGCGCCCAGATCAAGGATCTCGTCGACCTGAAGTTCTTGCTGGCCAGCGGAATCGATCTGTCCGCCGCTCTCGCCGACGCCGCACGAAAGGACGCAGGCGTCGATCCCGCAACCCTGGCGTGGGTGCTGGACCAAATCACCATCTCACCCGATGCGAGGCTGCCCGGCGAAACCGACCCGCGCGCCTTGGACGAATTCCGGCGCGAGCTGGTCAAGACCCTGCAACGCTTGGCCTTTGCTCACACGCCGGGACTGCGGTAGCGGATCCGGAAGCTCCCTGCCTCGGCCTAGATTCATCGACCTAGCGAAGCAACGCCGGAAGGGGTGGCACCGTCAGATCCAGGTTCACCTTGCAGCGCTCGACGGGGCAGGGGCCAAGGCCAGGCGTCACGTATGCGGTACCCAGGAACTGGATTTCGATTTCTTCCCCCAGCGAGTGTGGCGTGCCCTCGGGAACCTTGAACGTCACGTCGTGCCCTTGCCACGACAGCTCCGTGTGTCGAATGGTAACCTCGTCCGCCTCGATGACCTTCGCGCCCCTGCGTCGAAGGCCAAGCGCGACAGCCCCATATTGGATGAGGTCGGATTCCGGTTGCCAGCGCAGGGTGACGGTCATTCCCCGCCGCAGGACACCGTCCACGGGCGCGCGCAGGGATAGCTGCCTGGGAGTGAAGGCATTGAGAATGGAGAGTTCGAACTGGGTTTGACCTTCCGCGATCTTCAACAAGGCCGTACCAGGTTGTCTATCGACCTTCTGCTTCGGCGTTGTGAACCAAAGCAAGCAATCGAAATTGATGGCCATCTCGCCGCCCTCGAGCTTGCCCGTGATCCTCTCGAGCGAAGTCCCATTGAACGTAACGATGGCTTTGGGCGCGGGCAGCTTGCACTTGAGCGCCTGGTCCGCGGTTCGTTCATCCACCACCATCGTGACCCGCAATGCGCCACCGCGGTCCGACTCAACGTCGAGTCGGCGCATTTGGGAAAGCGGAATCGCGGGCTTAGCGGCGCACCCCGCAGTCAGCATCGCGAAGCACAAGCAGTGAGCCATTCGCATGATGTCCTCCGCCCGCTGACTGGCGAACCACAGGACAATGCCATCGTCGGCACCAAGGAGCAACCTCTCGCCGTCGACCGAGTTCCTGCGTGCCTAGCCCAAACCATGAACGACCACTACGGCGGGGCGTCTATCTACTACGGCCGAGCCGAACACGGTCGCGGGAGCGGTTTGGCGCGCGGGTGTACTGGTGCTCGCCGCCCGAAGGCATACTTGCATAGTTGCGTATGATAGCATATAACGTGATCCGTGGCCACCACCGCTGCCCGTGCGCACGCTGATCTCTTCCGCCTCCTCGGCGACGAAGATCGCTTGCGCCTGCTCGCCTTGTGCGACGCAGAGGAGCTGACCGTGGGCGAGCTGTCCACGCTGCTGCGGCAGAGTCAGCCGCAAGTCACGCGCAAGACCCAGCCCCTGCGGGACGCTGGCTTGCTCGGCGAGCGGCGGGACGGCACGCGCATTCTCTTGCGTGCAGAGGCCAACGACAATCCCATCGTGCTGGCTGCTCTGCGCGCTGGGAATGACCTGTGCCTGGTCGAGGGGCGGCTGGCGCGCATTCCTAAGATCGTCGCCAAGCGGGAAGAGACGGCGCGCAAGCTATTCGCCGACGGCACTGCTGAAACCTCGCCCATGCGGAGTGTTTCGGTCGAACATTTCCTGCCCCTGCTGTCCGCGCTGCTTCCTGGGCACCATCTCGCCGTCGATGTCGGCTGCGGCGATGGGCTGCTCTTGCCCCTGCTGTCACCGCTTTACGATCGCGTGATTGCGGTCGATCGCAGCGCGGCCCGATTGGCCAGCGCCGCCGCGCGGGTGGCGCAGAGCGGATTGCCCAACGTGCGCCTGCGCCAGGCAGAGGTAGACGATAGCAACCTGGCGCAGGAGATCGCCAAGGCCGGTGGCGCGGATCTGGTGACCATCGTGCGCGTCCTGCAATTCATCGCCCGCCCGAGCGATCTCGTCGCCACCGCCGCGCGTTTTCTCCGGCCGGGCGGGCATCTCGTCGTCGCGGATCACGTGCCCCACAAGGACGAAAGCCTGCGCGAGCAAGGCCACGTGTGGCTGGGCTTCGAACCCGACAAGCTGCGTGCCTGGCTCAGCGAGGCGGGCCTTGAGGTCGAAACTTGCGGCCCATTGCCTGGCGCTTTCACACCACCTCTTCAATTGATCATTGGAAAAAGAATCGTAAACCCGTAACCCGTTCAATTCGCAAAGGAGCTTTCATGGATATCCGCAATGAATTTCCGGCCTACAAGGTCAAGGACATCTCCCTGGCCGAGCTCGGCCGCAAGAAGATCCGCATGTCGGAAAAGGAAATGCCCGGCCTCATGTCCCTGCGCGAGGAGTTCGGCGCGCAGAAGCCGCTCAAGGGCGCGCGCATCGCGGGCTGCCTGCACATGACCATCGAGACCGCGATTCTCATCGAGACGCTGGTCGAGCTGGGCGCAGAGGTCACCTGGACCTCGTGCAACATCTACTCGACCCAGGACGAGGCGGCCGCGGCCATCGCCAAGGCTGGCGTTCCCGTGTTCGCGTGGAAGGGCGAGACCCTGCCCGAGTACTGGGCCAACATCGAGACGCAGATCTCCGCCTTCAAGGGCGGTCAGGGCCCGAACCTGTTGCTCGACGACGGCGGCGATCTCACGCTGCTCGTGCACAAAGGCGCCGAATTCGAAAAGGCCGGCAAGGTGCCCGATCCGTCCACGACCAAAGTCGACGAGATGAAGGTCATCCTCACCCTGCTCGACAAGTGCCAGAAGGCCGATAAATCGCGCTTCACCAAGATGGCGAAAGAAATCAAAGGCGTGTCCGAAGAAACCACGACGGGCGTGCACCGCCTCTACGAGATGGCCAAGAACAACCAATTGCTCATTCCCGCTATCAACGTCAACGACTCGGTCACCAAGTCGAAGTTTGACAACCTGTACGGCTGCCGCGAATCCCTCTTCGACGGCATCAAGCGCGCCACCGACGTCATGGTGGCGGGCAAAGTCGTGGTGGTCGCGGGCTACGGCGACGTGGGCAAGGGCTGCGCGCACGCGGGCCGCGGCCTGGGCGCGCGCGTGCTCATCACCGAGGTCGATCCCATCTGCGCCTTG
>Ga0182027_10004529_pt1 | contig 21496 bp, 23 predicted proteins | sample 712E1DmetaG_FD_121300 | JGI IMG/M metagenome (GOLD analysis project Ga0182027, IMG submission 121300) | Permafrost microbial communities from Stordalen Mire, Sweden - 712E1D metaG (Illumina Assembly) | ecosystem: Environmental > Terrestrial > Soil > Wetlands > Permafrost | place: Sweden... | reverse complement strand
CCCTGAAGGATAGCAATTTCCCAGAACAGAATTCAAATCGAAAACACCCGTTTTTCCGTGCAACGATGTATACAGTAACAATTTACAGCAATTCAAAATCACAACAGTTGGACACTAGTGATGTGATATGTAAAAAAGGGCAATTGTGACTAATGCCTCGGCGTGCAATTACACCAGAAGTAATTCGCGTGTTCTGACAGACTTGAACTAACCTGCGGCACCCATAAAACACAAAACCCCCACCGCCACTTACGTGACAATGAGGGTGTCATTTTCTTCTGTGGGACAGTCAAGCATCGTCCACCACCTCTAGGCCAACAGCGCCAAAGAACAAACGCCTTTGCGAGGAGATCTCCTGCTTCGTCTTACCACTGGTGCATCAATGTAGGCGGAATTGAGAAAAAAAGCAATTATTTGACCGTTCGCTCAACGCTCCCAATTCTTCCCACACATCTCCACCTATTTTTTACAAGGCCTATTGCATCTCAATAGAAATTCTCCTAATCTGTTGTTGCTTGAATGCAGAGAATTCATCTGCCGGCATCCATTGAGCCGATTCACTATCGAAGAACTTCTAAAGAAGTCCAAGGGCCGATGTCCATGGAGTATTTTTTCCCTTTTTCTTTTTAGCCTTTGCTTTTTCCCTGTGGCAGTGGCACAGGAAGAAGTACCTGAGTTTGATGCTCTGCGCAAGAGTGAGGCACGCCATTACGAGAGGTTTTCACCCTCCTACGGTCTGCCGCCGCATCATCGGGAATATGTTTTTATCGATTGGAAGCTGTTTCAACAGAAACTCCGGGAGTGACGTTCATCGAAACGAAGAATATGATACTGGTGCGCTAATATTTTGACGCAGCGGTTTTTTTACCAACAAGCAATGCTGTGCAGAACCGTCGTCAATTCAACAACATTCTCTGTGTTCTCGGTGGCAAAAGTTTCTTGTGCCCGATAGTTACCACCATTATTTAATTTCATCACGGTCGTAGAAGACGATCAGAAAAGGGAAGAAGTCCCGCATGACTCCGGAAGAATACCGATCACTCGAATCGAGATACATCAGAAAAACCATTTCCCGCACAGACTTCTATCGCAAACTGCTTTCTTCCGGATTACCAGAGAACGAAGCGCTCAAGTGCATCAACTACGTTGACGGATACTATGACGACGACGTGGTGATTACGCTGACCACGAGCAGCGGGGACTTCCGCGGCCTGCTGCTCCGGGTGCCCAGGCCGGGCATGCCGAAGACATTTGAACCGTAAGAAAAACAACGAAGCCGACCCCTTACGGTGGCCGGCTTCGTCCATATACTCAAACTGGAGATGTGGGATGCTATTTCCCTGTCCCCTTTTTGATTCTGATGTCGCTGTTGGAGGTTTCGAGAGTAATGACATCTCCGCCGCCATTCAGAATGTATTTTCCGACAATAGCATGATCCTCTTTCGTTTTTTCGGCCGCCTCGAAATCGGATTTGATGTCGTATTTCCCTTCATTGCGGTTGTAACCAAAATTGATCCGAGCCTCAACAGTCGCTTTTGTGTCAGCAGGAAGAGTTACTTCAATCCAGCCTCCGGCAGAAGAAAGAGCGCTTTTCCCGTGAGAACCGGACGTCAATGCGGCCTGCACATAGCCGCCGGATGTCTTCGCTTCAACTGATCCGGCAATTCCCTGCAATTCAATATTCCCTCCGGACGTCTTGGCGGTCACGGACCCTTTAGCACCGCGAATGGAGACATTACCTCCGGAAGTCTTGAGCGACGCGTTGCCTCCAACGAATCCTACCTCGACGTTGCCGCCTGCTGTTCCGGCCTTTGCTTCTCCACCAACATCACCGATCGAAATCTCCCCTCCCGAGGTATATACCGAGACTGATTTTATTGCCTTTTCGACATGGATATTCCCTCCGGATGTTGCAACATCTCCATCAGCCCCGAGTGTGCCCAGCGAAATGTTCCCTCCGGATGTTTTTATCGAGGTCTGCCCTGTAAGATTGCGCGCTTCGATGTTGCCTCCAGCCGTCTTGATCGTTGTTGGACCGTCAATGTCTTTGAGAGTGATGTTGCCCCCGGAAGTCTTGACATGAACTTTTCCCTTGAGCTCCCCTTCGAATTCGATGTTGCCGCCCGACGTTCGAAGATCCACATCGAACTGTCTCGGAAGGTTTACGGTGAATGAAATGTCTGACGAATGGGACCATCGCGATTCGAATGAAAGGGTAAGTGTATTGCCGGACTGACTCATCTCCAGGTCTTTCACATCTTCTTGATCAATGCCCTCCACTTTCATTACAGCTTCTTCTTTGTCCCAGGGAACGATGGTAACATCGCCGCCGCTCACCGAGATCGTGATCGATCCTCCTTTTGTCACCTTGAATGATTTTGTTTGCGTTGATTCGGATGCTTTTACCGGCACGCAGAACATCGCACCTGCAATCAGCAGCATCACGACACTTCGGATGAATGGTTTCATAGATTGACAGCCTCCTGTATTAGTAATTGTGCTTGTTGGCGAACATACATATTCTTGTCGTTCGTGCTGGAGGAACGGAGTGCGGATTGGATGTTCCGATCTTTCAGCCGATCTTCATATTTTGTCAATTGCAGCGCATCGATTGCGGCGATACGTATTCCTGCATTTTCATCGTGTGCGAGCACTGACAGCAGCGCCGATTGGATCTCCTGATCAAATGGAAATCCGCTGAGCGCGAGGAGTGCTTCTTTACGAACGGCAGGATTTTCGTCCCCGGTCACGGCAGCCATCAATGCTTTCTTGATGATAGGACTAGCGAGCGCGTGATCATCGCCCTGCCGGGAGATCAGCGAAACCGCCCGCAATCGGACGCCAGGATTACGATCATCGGTCAGCGATTTCGCCATCAGCGCAACTACGCGCTCGTCATCAATTTTTCCCTTCACTCGCACTGTCAAGATGCGCTCTCCGGAAAGTTCGATTTCTCCTGAAACCGGATCGGCAGATATTACTTTTATGTTCTCTGTTCGCGTCGCTCCAGTCTGTACGATGCCGTCCGGTGTGGAGGCAGCTCGCTGCACATACAGATATCCTGCCCCGAATCCGACACACAGGAAAAGGAGGCTCGCCCACGCAAGCTGTGCACGCGGAGTCATCAATCCGGCAACCCATTGCAGAAACCGCTGTAGAATATCGTCTGCGGGTGAATGTTTTTGCTGCAGCGGCGGAAGCAGCGCACGGGCTTCTTTCAGAAATTCATCGGAGACAGTTGGAGCCTTTGCTTCAGCAAGCTGATGCCGCATGTGCATGAGATCTTTTTGTTCCTGTCTGCAAATTTTGCACTCGTCCAGATGCGAACGAATTTCTTCTTTCTCTGCTTCATGGATCTCGTCATAGAACGACAGGAGCAGCAATTCTTTGAAATATGCATGGCTACGCTGTTTTTTCATGGGGACTGTACTATCCTTCCTTTAGAATCACCCGAAGCCGGTGAACTGCCTCGAACAGATATTTCTTTACCGTCCCTTCCGAGCATTCAAGAATCTCTGCTATCTCACTCAGGCGATGTTCCTCATAATGCTTCAGGATGAACACCATCTTTTGCCGCGGCGAAAGCTGCTGCAGCGCCGCATCCACCTTCCTTCGAAGTTCGGCATCGGCTACCTTCTGCAGAGGAGACTCCTCTTCCGGTGAGATTCCTTCTTCGACCCGGTTGGCGTCTTCTTCCTCACCGTGGGCAGCTTCACCGATACACTTGCTCACCCGGCGGTTTTTCTGCAGATGGGTCAAACATACATTCGTTGTCAGGCGAAAGAGCCATGTTGAAAACTCGCTCCGCTCCTCAAATTTCCGAATTCCATGATGAACCCGCAGAAATACTTCCTGATAGATATCTTTCGCATCACCCGCTCTTTGCACATAGCGCGCAGCGATGGTCAGCACCTTCCGGTCGTGACGGAAGAAGAGCCGCTGCAAGGCGGCGTTGTCGCCACGCTTCGCTTCCCGAATCAGTTCTGAGTCACTTTGAATGGCATTCATCATGTCTATTGATAGGACTTCGGCAGGTCGAAAAAGGTTGGGGAGGATTGCAGTGTTATTCCAAATCTATTTTTTTTGACCGCATTTTTTTGGTCATTCCCCGCATGGTCTTTTCGACCACTCGTCTTGTTGCAGAAGATTTTGTGGGCTTGGTTTTTTTTCGGATTTTCGGCACCATGAGCGCATTCCTCAGCAGATCTCCGAATTTCTGTAGCGCCACAAGCCGGTTTGCATACTGGCTTCTAGATTCTTGGGATGTGATCGTGAGCTTCCCGGACTTGTCGAGGTACGTGGCGAGTTTCTGCTGCAGTCGGTTCTTGCTTGCCTCATCCATCGCTGACGAATTCGCAAGATCAAATATCAAGCTCACTTTTGTCGACAGTTTGTTGACATTTTGTCCGCCGGGCCCGCTGCTTCGCGAGAACCTATACTGAATTTCATGAGCTGGTATGACGATTTTATTGTTTATTCGGATTTCTTCGTCCATTCGAAACTCCCGATACAATCACAAGCTATAATCACAGATTTCCCAGATTTATGGATTGCGCAGAATGATGCATCAGATGTTTTTGTCATGCAAGCATACCGCGGCGTCCATTTCATGGATTCTACTACCAACTCGATATGGCCGCACTCAAAGAGAGCCTGACTTTTAAATAGAGCAACGGCGGAAAGATACCATTTGAATAGCCATGAACTGTATTCATCAAGAATAAAACCACGCCCGGAGTGACATAGACATCACAGCTTAATGGTTCAGAACGACCCAGAATAAAACCGGTTCCACAGTGCAGATCGCAGCCAAGAGTATAGTCCAAGGAACTCTCAGAGGTTTCTGCCAACCCTATCGGAGCAGAATAGTGCCAAGATGCATATACAAGTCCAGCCCCCAGAGAGTAGTAGTTTCCGATTGAAGAGTATGCAGCCGGCACATACGATCGATATTCCATGCCGGCTTCAATTAGTGACAAACCGTCTTTAATCGGAAACGAAGGATTTGATGTCCGGTGAATCGGCGTGTTCATATAAGAACCATAATACTGCAGCCAGTAGGATCTTTCAGTGAAACCACCGAAAGTCACAACATACTCTTGGGGACCATACTCTTCTATTGACTTTTCAATTCCCGTAGCATAGCCGATACCGAGCCATAGATAGCGGCTCTCAGGGTCGAGACGATTGGCATACGATTCAAACGGATCATCTGATAGACTGTCACTGTCAACACTCTGGGCTTGTGTCAGCCGAATGCCGGTACATAAAATGAATAGGGTATAGAGAATGATTCGATTCAATAATCAGCCCTGACCTTCTATCAGCAATCACCTAAATATTGCGTGACAGTGTTTTGAGCCTAGTACAACGGCATTCAGCAGCGCAGCACTGTCCGCACAAACGCTTGACACAGAAGACGCAGATACAACGGATTCGAACGGATGAACTTCTGCACCGAGATATTATAGAGAGGTCGAATCCGTCATGCGAATACCAAACCCAGACTAATCTCCGAAAGATATTCCCATATCTCTTGCCGTCAGAACGATATCGGATGTCAGAGGAACTGTCTTCAGTCTCTTTGTAGCATCTTCCAGCGGCACATAACGAACAGTCGGCGGATCGAGTGCAACCATCACGCCGGACTTTCCTTCATCGAGTGCACGCACTGCGGCAGCGCCAAACCGGAGAGAAATAAGCCGGTCAAACGTGGTCGGAGTTCCACCCCGAAGCAAGTGCCCCAGGACGACACAGCGGGCTTCCTTCCCCGTAATGCGCTGCAGTTCTTTTGTAACAAATTCCCCGGCACCGCCGAGACGCTCAGCCCGCCCGACTTCTTTTTCGATCACGGATGTGCTGCCTCCCACCGGCTTGGCACCTTCCGCAACAACGACTATCGAAAATTTTGCTCCGTTTTTTGTTCGCTCATTCATTTTATCGGCAACTTTTTGGATGTCGTAGGGAATCTCGGGAATCAGAATCGCATCGGCCGTCCCGGAGACGCCGCATTCGAGCGCGATCCATCCGGCATACCGGCCCATGACCTCGACAACCATAATTCGCTGATGTGCCTCCGCCGTTGAGTGCAAGCGGTCGATACACGAGGTAGCGAACGAAACCGCCGTATCGAACCCGAAGGTGATCACCGTCTGACTCAGATCGTTGTCAATGGTCTTAGGAACCCCGACCACACGCATTCCTTTTTCCGCAAAGACTTTCGCAATCGAGAGTGAACCATCTCCTCCGATGGCGATCAATGCGTCAATCTTATATTTTTTGAACGACTTCATGATCTCGTCGCTGCGGTCTTTTTCGTACAGGCTGCCGTCTTTGTGTTTCGTCGGATAGCAGAGCGGATTTCCCTTGTTGGTCGTACCGAGAATTGTTCCGCCGAGATGAGTGATACCGCGAACGGTTTTACGGGTAAGCGGCACCAAGCCGCCGTCCGGATATTCCTTCGGAAGCATCAGCCCATTATAGCCGTCCCGAATGCCGAATATTTCCCATCCCCGATTGATGGCGGCGATGGTCGCCGCGCGAATAACAGCATTAAGACCGGGTGCGTCGCCGCCTCCCGTATTGATTGCAATGCGTTTGATTCGAACAGCCATTGGATACCTCTTTCCGAGAATGATTGAGATACAAAGACATCAGGTCTACAAAATGGCAAAGAAAAAACTTGCAGTTGATTACAAATCCTAACGCTGCGTAGCCGCAACCAGATGATAGGATCGCAGATTACGCAGATTGATGGATTGCGCAGATATATGCATCAGAAGCGACACGATCGCGTCAACCTATACAAAAAAAATAGAACACGGATAACACTGATACGACGGATTCGAACGGACAAAGCTGGAACTTCTGCACCAAGATACTACAGAAAAAATCAAATCCGTGTAGATCCGTCCTATCTGTGTCATCGGTGTTCTATGATTACGCCGGGCTTCTTTGGCGATTCTTCCAGCGCGTGCACCACAGCATCGGCGACAGCAATCCGCGTGCCTGTTACATCAACCCTATCGTCCGGATACACGCGGTTCGTCAGTAACACAACAAATATTTGTCTTTCGGGATCGCACCACACCGACGTCCCTGTGTAGCCGGTATGTCCAAAAGATGCGCGTGAGAACAACGATCCGGCGGATGACTCGCCGTCGTGATTCGTTCCCCAGCCCAGCGCGCGCGTCGAGGCCGTATCCGGCTGCCAGCGAATAAATTCTGCAACAGTCGAAGAATCCACGATGCGAATATCATTCACTCTTCCATATCCGAGCATCAATTGACAGAACACGGCAAGATCGCCCGTCGTCGAAAAGAGACCCGCATTGCCGGAAAGGCCTTTCAATCCAGCTGCAAGCGGATCATGCACGAATCCTTGTGTTCCCGGTTTTGCAAGTGTAGGCAGGCAAAACTGCTTCAGGGAATCAGGCGGCGTGAACATGGTGCGATGCAGTCCCAACGGTTTGGTGTACGTCTCTTCATAGAATTGGTACATCGGTTCATGTGTCACTGACTCCATCACCTTCATCAGGGATACCATATTCAGACAACTGTATTTATATTTGCCGCGCGGAAATTTTTGTTTTATCGAAAAAATAACATCCACAATTTTTTCGGGGGTCTCGTCTTTCTTCGGCGTATAGTATTCCGGCATACCGCCATTATGGAGGAGAAGGTTTTTCACCGTCACATCTCCCTTGCCGTTCTGGGCAAATGCCGGAACGTACGCGGATACCTTTTCATCCAACAGGAGCCGCCCGTCATTGACCAGTTTCATCGCACACATGGTGGTGGCAAAGACTTTTGTGCACGATGCAAGATCGAACATCGACGTCGTCTGCACCGCCGGCGAAGACGGATCATACGTGAAATGCCCGTACGCTTCTTCGTACAGAATGCCCGTCGGCGTTCCCACGACAACACATGCACCCGGATACAACGTATCGGCTATGCCCTTTAGAATTATCGAATCGATTTCATTAAACTGCTGTCCATACATCGTTGACGCGATGAGACAGAGAGCGAAGTAACAGAGGAGTCTTTTCATTGAAGCCATCACCTTTCTCGTCCGGAAAATTTTTCTCTATGGCCATTCTTGCTGCTAAATATGCCAACCATCCGCCGCAATTGCAACGGCCATTCATAATTCATAATTCTTGTAAAAGTTCATCAATTTTGCTATGTTATACGAGTTACTAAGTCCTCCGGGCCCTTAGCTCAGTTGGTTAGAGCAGCTGACTCATAATCAGCGGGTCGCAGGTTCAAGTCCTGCAGGGCCCACTGAAGAGCCGCTGAATCGAAAGATTTGGCGGCTTTTTTGTTTTTTGCAGCCGCTGAAATCCCCAACAAATACCGTGATCTGAAACCTCGGGGTTACAGTCGACTGATCACTTTCCCACTGACATGTTTCGACCGCCGGGAAGGAAATTCCGGCATGCATCTCCTCAAACGCGGTTCCTATTACTACATCTGCTTCAAGAATCAGGATGGCAAAGAGGTTCGGACCACCACCGGCAAAAAGACTAAGGCCGAGGCGACCGAATATCTGATCAAGTTCAGGACGGAGGAATTTGAAAAGAAGATGAAACAGGAAAGAAAGCTGTTGTCTGTTTTCATGAAAGAGTTCGAGCGACACTCTCAATGCGAACATTCACCGAAAACAACCTCATCGTATCTGACTTCGATGAGAGAATTCCAACGGGTCATAGGGGACCGAGAACTAAGTCAGTATGGAATTCGTGACGTTGAAGAATTCATTCTCCAGAAACGAGCAAAAAACTCACTTCATTCTGTGAGATCGTATCATACTCATCTCTCGGCAGCCTTCGAGGTTGCCAAGCGGTGGAATTATGTTGAAGAAAACCCTTTCCGAAAGGTCAAACGGGTCCGCGCACCACAATCTCTTCCAATCTTTCTTACGAAAGCAGAATTTCAAAAACTTCTTCAATTGACGGAAGATGGCGATCTCAGAGACGTGATGGTTCTTGCCGTCACTACAGGGATGCGGCTGGGAGAAATTATCGCCCTGAAAAGGGAAGATGTGAATCTGGCCAACTGCACAATCCTCATTAGAAACACAGAAGAATTCATGACGAAGACCAAAATGAATCGGGCTATCCCAATGAGTGCCTCCTTGGCATCGGTGCTCAATCGCCGTATGGCAACAGAACAACACGGAAAAGTCTTTCAGCCAAAGGGAAAAAGATTCGATGCGGAAACAGTCTCGAAAGGGTTTAAAGAGATTGTGAGAAAGGCTGAGTTGAATGACAAAATCCACTTTCATTCGTTGCGTCATACCTTTGCGAGTTGGCTTGTTCAGGGTGGAGTTTCCCTATATGAGGTTCAGAAGCTGCTCGGGCACAGCAATATTGCCGTGACACAGATATATTCCCATCTGCAGCCAGAAACGCTTCACAACACGGTAAACAAAATTACTTTGGACCTCAATTAACCAATTCAAGCGAATATCCGGCAGCAGGGATCGCGTTCTTTCCTCCTGCCGGTATTTATTTGTATAGTAGATTTGCGCAAAATGAACCGCCGCCCGTCGCGCCAGCGGAGGGCGGGGTTAGAATGTATTATAGTATCATTAAGGTCCAAAATGGTTTCAATCACCTTGATAACACTGATTGAAATCGATGCCTCTGCTCGGATCGGTACTAGGTTTTGCTCGAGTTAGGACCAGATTCTGCTCCACTTGGTACTAGATTTCTGAACTTGTTCGGATTCAAGTTCAGCACTTCCAGTATCCGACCTTTCGTCCCCTGCTGATCGACTGCATATGAATCAAGGTAACCGAGTGTGATTCCCAGTTCATACAGTGCATTCATGCGTGTGCGCAGCTCAGTTTTCTTCCGTGCACGAACCACCGCGCCCAGCCGGAGCTTCCATGCCAAGCCTTCCTGCTGAATTCTGATTTCCCATGAGTGAGATTCACCCGCATGTTCATCTCTCCGTTTCATTTCACCTTGGTGCATCAGATATTCGATGAATCTGACAGCAACCACATCCTTCCCCGGAATGAGATCAAAGATGTTAATTGGTCGAAGAAGAAAATAACTATCTACTTGATCGACGAGCACGGGATTGGGGATTATTTGCAAGGCCTTGCCTCCGTTAAGAATTTCAAGTGCAATCAGCGGAGCGATATCCTCGACATGCCGATAATCTTTATTCTTCTCCTCCCTGCTTTTTTCGTAAACGATCAGCCGTTCATTCATCGCCAGATCGCGTAAAGCGTTTTTCGCAACCCGGCTCCCCTGAGCACTGAATTCCATTCCACGATATGTTTTGGACTTATCAACACCATAAGCTACAAGATATTCAGCCGTTTTGATTCTCAGCACTGGTAGTGAGTCAGGAAAATGATATCGTGCATTCTTGGCAGGTATCACTGAAGGCATATTGCCTTTGTAGTCCGTTTGATATAACAAGACCTGAATTGCATGCAAGGCTCGCTCCTGTGCATATGTCAGATCAAAGCCAATCGTTGTTATACCCTTGGCTATCGCGTCACGACCAATGTCGGTATCTTTTAGCTGTGGGATGAAGTCTGACTGGCTTCCGAACTTTAGGAGAGCTGAATGTGCGGTGATTTTGATTTTTTCAGAATCCATCGCCAACCTCCTTGAAACCGAAAAGCCTTTCACTGTCGTCATAGAATCCGATCTTTCCAAGCAACGAATTTCTCTCTGCCTTTACTCGATTGATTTCAGCCCGTGTTGCTTTTCGAATTTGTCCACTTTGACCATTGATTTTCTTTTCGAGCTCAATCTGCTTCTGCAATAAATAATTGTATTCCTTTTTCTGTGCATGTATCGCCGGATTTTTTGGCAATCCTCTCACATTAAGACCGGGAAGCAAGTGGATGTTTGCGAGCGTGACCGCAGACGGGGTTGCCGTCTGCGATTTTTTGCGATTGTTAAGGACAAATTGGACGTAACTCATGATATTCTCCTTTCGTTATGAGTTGACTTTTGAATTTGCGACATATTGCATCACCGATTTAGCACGGATGAAACGGAATTCCATCGTTCCTTTGAAGGATTCGAGTTTGTTCTTGCCGAAGACTGCTTTTATGATCGGTGTGTCTTGACTCATGTAATTGTTAAGATCTTTCGGGGTGAGCAGAATAACCAGATCGGCGTTGTAGCCATACTTGCCGGTCTCCATGATGTCGTTGATCGTTCTGGTCTTCTTACCCTCGGAGGATTCATCCCTGCCCTGTTTTCGGAACTCGGCAGTCGCTATCACAGGAATCGCGAACAACTTCACCAGCATCTTGACCTGATTTGCGCGGTCGATGTTTTCCGTTCGAATTGAACCGTTTGAGCCGTGATCCTCATCCAACGGCACATTATAGAGTCCGTCGATGAACACCACAAGGTTTTCACGATTCGGGTGCATCTGTATCTCGTTCTGGATACGGGCCATCGTCAGAAATGCAGTCGATTCCCTGATCTCCAGCCGTCCCTGCTGATACCAACCAGCCAGAACCGAGTAAGCCGCATCCAGGACCTGTTCATCCTGAAGGCCAGAGGGCTTGAATCGAACATCATTGATTTTCATGTCGGTCAGATGTGCCAACATCCGATTGACTATCGTTTCACGGCTATCATCCATCGAATAGAACGCGCAAGAGACATCCTCATTCGATTTCAGAACGTCAATCATCAAACTGACCATGAGTGCTGTCTTCCCGATATTCGGATCTGCTGCGATGATATACAATCCGCTTTGCAGGCCGCTGAGCACCGTGTCGATTTCGGCAAAGTCAGTCAGCTGATATCCGATTCGCTCTCCGGCTACTCGTTGACTATCCCGTCCACGTTTCTCAAGAAGGAAGTCGTCAAGATTCTCTTTGCCCGGCTCCTTAGCCCGCCAGTAATCCGTCTGCATTTCGGACATTTTTTTCTGCAGAGTCCGCAATGCCTTTTCAGGTTCTCCGTTGGCAATGAGCTTGTGGGCAGTGCTCGCCGCCTTTCCTATTTCGCCTTTCAATCGTTCGGCAGCCCGCTTCTCCTGGATCTTTTTATATTCCTCAGCGAGCAATTCATCCGAAAGACCGAGCACAGAAGAAATACTTTTCAACACTGCAACTGTTTCGCGTGGGATATCGAGGGTATCAGCAAACTCAAGACATTCGGTGATAGCCGCTTCACGTCCCAAATCACTCGCGATCACATGCTTGTCGAAAATGCGCCTCGTCAACCACGAAGAACCGATCTCAGCAGTCTTGACCAGCGACTTGAACTTATCGGCACCTTCCGCCTTCACATACTCATCAGGATCTTTGTGAGGACTCATCGACCGAGAATCTACTACAAACACCCTGATATCCGAACCAGAAAAAAGCCTGACCGCTGCTTCTGTGCTTTGCTTGCCAGCGCCATCATTATCAAGTGCGAAAATCAGTCTTTTGATGCCTTTGGCCTTCAGACCATCGATGTAATGCTCGGAGAAGGCCGCCTGTCCTATGGCGACAATATTGGGAATGCCCACAGCCGGTAAATACGCTGCATCAGGATATCCTTCCACCACGAGAAGCTCATCGGTTTTGCGGATTCGATGCAATCCAAAGAGATCTGACTTCTTCAAACCCTCTGTAGAATCCCAGCGGTGGAAGTTTCCATTAATCTCAAAACCGAGGGGCTCATGTGCACGCTTCAGGAACCCGGAGATCATTCCATGCCGATCCCTGTAAGGCAACGCCAGACGAAATCCATCACCGAAAGCACCCATAAGATCCAGAGCGTTGATCTGATCCGGCATCTGAGGCTTCAACGTCAACAGGTGCGTTCGGATCTCATCTTCTGTCGGCCAATAGATCCAGTCAGTCTCGGGAAGCTTTGCCGCGTCGTATCCACGCACCTTGATGAGATAATCCAGCGCGATCTGACCGGCAGGACCATACAGCTGGCGCTTGCCTTCCTCAAACACCAGCTTGTAGAGTTGCGCACGTTCGTTGTATTCCCGTTGCGCGTCAGACTGATTAGCCAATGCTGCGTCAAAGTTCTGGAGCATATCCGGATCGAACTGCTCTGCGATCCAGCGTGAGGCTCGGAACCGGTCCAAGTTCTCGACCATCGCCACGAGGTCAACGATATCACCACCGATTCCGCAATGGAAACAATAGTAAAGTCCCTCATCCATGCTAACGCTGAAGCATTGATGTCCTTCCGAAGGATGTCCAGTCGGACAGTCACCCTGCAGACGCGATCCGGTTTCCTGCAGACCGAACTTTGTAATGAGTCCAAGTCGGTCCAGCACCTGTTCGATCGTGACCTTGTTCTTTAGCTCGGCGATGAGCTCTCCCAGACTTTGGGAGGGGGCTTTTTTGAGATTGTTTGTATTCATGATACCTTCGCATCCTTTCTGTTGTTGGCCTGCCAATCGATACCAAGGCAAGTAAGTTTTTCAGCAATAGCACTCGAATCGACCAAGGCAGATTCAATACCGCGCAAACCATTCATAACCACCTTCACCAGTTCTGGGTGTTGATCGGCACAACCGTCGCATATCAAACCGTCCAAGATGGCCTCCAGGTATTGTGATGCGTCGGCTTTGAAGGGCCGGCAACCCGCAAGCACCAGAGCGCAGAGAACTCCGAATGATGAAATGCCCTCTTTCATTTCTCCTACGAGAACGCTCATCCACCGGGGTTCCGCATGAAGACAGAGTTCTGTGTAAAAAAGCAGAACCAAGAGAGTATGTTCTGGAGTAAAGACCTCGTTGGGTTTAGATGTATCGAATTGAAGATACTTCGACAGCTTCCTGGGAAAATTATTGCGGAGCTCGTCGATTTCAGCGTCGTTGATGAAGCGTTTCATAAGAAATCTCCTTTGTTAGTATTTCCCAACCCGCCAACCGATGTCAGCGGACTGGGAGATGGTTTTATGCTATTGGTTTTTGTGATTGTGCAGCGTTGGTTATTCCAAGCTTTTGAGCATATTCTTTGCAGTCGCAATAATCCCAGAACTCACTGTCCATTTTGAGATACGAATAAATTGCTACACCTCGAAAAGTCTTTTGACCATTTAGCCATCTTTGGATATTGGTATTTATTTTCTCGAATACTTTCGTCTGTCTTACAACGATACTCTTCAGATTATCAAAAATAGATGCCACTTCTGTATAACCGATCAGTAATCGTATTTCCAAACGGTTCGAATCATTCAGTTTCCATTCGACGAAACGTTTTTTTGAATTATATGCACGAATAAATTCTTCCATATCTTGCTTGAAAGCAGCTGGTATGACAGCATCCGTTTGAATCACAACTTTAAATGCGTAATAATTTGTTGGACATTCAATCACGCAGGCATAATGTTTTTTACGTCCATCAAACTGTATGAGGATGTCTTTTCCTCGTAAAGTGTATTGTATGTTATGGTCTTTCAGACCCGCGAGAAACTTCGTTTTTGTTTCCATGCTAATCACCCTTATTTTATTCCCTCCAGCGGCACCCGCACCTTGCGGGCACCGCCGTCGGAAAATTGTTATTTGGATTGTGAGATTTGTTCAAAAACGCGTTGCCGGACCTGCGTTGCCAACTTCGGCTTCGCGGTGAGCAGGTTGTAAGTTTTGTCACCGCTGTCTTTCACGATATTCAAGAAACCAGCTGGAACATCATCACCGGGCGTATCGCGTTTCAGGGTGATCAGCTGTTCACGGACACCAGTCTTCGAATCAACGAAGTCGATGACCTGCCGGGCAACCGAAGGTGTCATCCGTTTCACATACGCCAGCTCACGCACGGTCTTGATGTTGGCTTTCACCGGTGTTGTGTTCTTCGCGAACGCTTCGGTGAGTTGGGTCCTAAAAACGATCAAGTCCTGCGTGGCGGCAATGAGGTCGGCTTGCGCTTGCAGTTTTTTCTGCTGGAAGGACTTCTTCTCTGCCGGCGATATTGCGACGAGCCCCCCTCGCTTTACCACGGTTCCGGTCTTCAGTTTGACGAGCCTCCCTCGCTTTACCACGGTTCCGGTCTTCAGTGCCACTCGGCACATTTGTATCTCGGCTCTGCGATGTTCGATGCGTGTGATCGCTCCTTTTATCTTGCGCTGGAGCAGACCGACCACGGACTGCGGGACAGCTTTCACGGTTGTGTTGATCGACTGACGCATGATCTGCTCTTGCGTAAACGACTTACCGGAAAACATGGCTTTATAGAGCATGGCGGGTGTTTTGCTACGTGCCCATTTCCGGATCGCTTTATCCGTCTTGGCGTCGGATTTGACAGGCGGCAGAGCTGCAGCGGCCTTGGCGATTGAGCCGTGGTTGCGCTTCGCTTCCGGCAGTGTCTTGCCGAATGTATCGAAGTTATTAATTGAGCCACCGTTAGTGGGTGCGCCATTGCTGTGTGATTCCTTAGCCATGATTGGCTCCTTAAATGAGTGTTTGATAATCGGGCATTTGTGCTGCCCTACCCTAATAGAAGGAGTATTCAGGTTTTGGAAGAAAAACGGTGGGATGTGCCGATAATTCAACAAAAACGCCAACTCAGAGGTTGGCGTGTTATTCAGAAAATATTCAGGTGAGCTTTACACGGTGAGGGCGATCAAGGATCGACGGAGGAATTCATCGCTTGTCTTCTCAAAATCAGATCTTTTCTTAGTCGGCTTAATCTTCACTATTTCATCTATTAATTCGCTTCGAGTAAGTTTATTAATGCGTCTTAATTCCCCTGGGGACATAATCTTATCAATATTCTCTTGGGCAACGAAGTCAACCTTATTGAGAAAGTCATCATGTGATTTAACACTCCCATCTTTTTGGACCGTGTCTTCGATAAATGATTCCATGGTTTTAGGAGTGCCGTCCTTATCTTTCATATCTTCAGCCAAGAGCTCTTTTTCCGACCGTTTCTTATGCTTTATCCTATCTACCTTGTCCTCCACCCCAGAATAGACATTCCATAAATTATCCATTTTTACTTTGACTTCGATCCAAAACTCCTGACTGCGGAATGCTCTGCACCATGTCGGTTGAGATATGCCAAAATATTTGAACAGTTCTTCTTGCCTGGGTTCTGAGATTCCTGTATCAGTTGCATATTCAACATATTTTTTGGCCAGGTGCGATATCGAAATCTTTTTCCCGGCAACTGATTCAGCAATTGGCTTCATCCCGTGTATTGATTCATAAAACTTTTCGATCTTTGCATCCTGTTTCTTCAACTCCCCGTGGATGCTTTTCAAAATACTGTATATCGGAGAATCTTTCTTTTGGAGAGAATAACTAAACATTTGTTCGATTAGTGAGTCATATGCATAATATTTTTCGATTGCTCGATCATTTGATTCTTTGATCTTTGTTTCCGTCATTTTTGCGGTAGTCTTCACAACAGCCGTTACGCGCTCAGATTCCGATATCTCTACGGGCCATCCCTCATCGCCTCCCAAAATGGTAGCAACGGCTCCCACCACGATCGGATCACCATACCCCCCTCGGCTTGCATACTTCCGTTTCTTTTTGGTTTTTAACGGGGTTCGAGAATAAAATACTATTTCCATGAAGGCTCCTTATAAAATTGCATATGCCATGGCTGCCGTAATTCCAATCAAAGCGTTATCTTCTTCAGCTATTGAGACAGAGAGGTTGTGCACCGAAGCAACTTTCAAATAGTTCAATAGTTCATAACCTATCCGCATCTTTTCCACACTCCCGTGCTGCCAGTAAAGATTTTCAACAATTCTCTCACCGTATTTATCAAAAAACACTTCGGCTGATAGTCCTAACTTTCTATTCGACGGGCTATCAAACAAGTTCACCAAATCATCAAGGTAGTAGCCCCAATATTCTGCCAGGTCGTCGTCATCAAAATAGGAATATACGGTCCCAAAGTTCTTCACAATTGAATGGTCGAACTTCTTATCATCTTTCGGCCGTATACCAACTACCAAATATCCCCCGTCGTTTTCAATCCAATCTCTTATTTTCACCCAGTGATGGCATCCATACAATCTGGTGTCATCGGAATCTATCCAATAGTAATAATCATATGATCGCTTTGACGCAAGCACACCCCAGTGAGTCCCCTCTACAGCATTTACAATTATGGGCAAGCCTCTCTTCAGAAATTCATCAATATGCTTGCGGATATCTGAGGCATTTCGGGATTCAAAAAGATATGGAATGCACCCACATCTGAGTATAGCCTTCTTCAACGATGACAGACTTGTTCCTTGGAGCAGTGCCTTGTATTTGGAAACTCCTGTCTTTTGGTGCGCATCAGATTCCGAAATTGGGATTCCTAAAAGAAGCAACGAATGAATCAAAGCGCGTTGGGCGCAATTTCCCGCCCATGAACTCTGATAATCGAAACCACTAATTTCTGACATATATACACCTTAAATACTTGTTCCTGTTGGCGAGAATTTTGCCACCGACACAGGCATTTGGTCCTCTGAGATATTCAGCCTGAATGCAATTGCCACCGTTTTGAAGTTCCGCCTTCATTTCCTCAACTAAAACAGCTGGTAAACCGGCAAAGAATTTATTTGGGCCGGAAAATGTTAATGGGGATTTTGTGTCCATCGCGGAAATCCTTTGCAATAGTTTTGAGTATTCTTAGCCTCTGATTAGACTCGACCTATCCACCAGCCTTCCAAGTAAATGTCCGACCAGCATCAATTGATACTTCCTCCCACATCCTGTTTGTATTCACTCTAAATACAATGGTCTTGATCTCCTTTGTCATCTTCCGGACCTTATCGCGATACGTAATGATGATCTGGCCATTCTTCTTGCCCTCTATCGACATAACGTCTTCAAACGCAGTGATTTTCCCAAAGGTTTTTGCCGGAATGGCTCTTACGAATCCGGCTATGGGTCTTACTTTAAGCTTGCCCGCGATCTGCCATCCACATACTATTTGCTTTGCAAAGCGATAGGCTCCGATCACTGATTTCTTGCCATCAAGATAGTCTTTCAGAGATTTCTGAAGCGTTCTCGTTGTGCAAACGATAATGCCTGGGTCTTTCTCCTCGTATTCATAGCCGGTTGAAGGACCAAAACAAAGTATAGGGACAACCGGCATCGAATCTCCGATTCCGGCTATATGAAACAGAAATCTGAGCTTTCTCCACTCATCTGCCTGACCGATGTAGCTTTTCATGTTCGTGCATCTTCTTCTCAGGTTGATCACAGGATTCTCTATTTTGATAATCCCTTTGCCTTGTTCGACCGATAGGATATCTTTCGTGAGACTGAAGTCCCTTATGTAACCGCCTATTCTTTTCACTTCCATAATCATGACGCATGAATCTGTGAGCAGGATGGCATCACACTCATCTACATGAGATTCAAATGGAGGAATGACGCGCTGGACTATTTCGGCTTTTAATGATTTCGCTACAGTTGCCGCACCTCGCAATGCAGCATCTTCGGTTGCCAATCCCTTCTTATGCTTTTCTTCCGTTTCGAACTTTATCTCATGAATATTCTTGAAAGCCATCGTGCATTCCTCCTTCTTAAGAGATCATCTCTCCGGCTCGTCTGCGGTTGTTCATTATATGAATTCGTTGCTCCGATTCCAATGAAAAACGGTATAAGACGATATAATCAAAGGAGTAACAATGACCACCATAGACTGGTATAAAACCGGCAAGCCCCGTATGGCGGCTGCCGCAAAGCAAATCGGCATCACGCCGGAAGAACTGCTGTCGCTGCGAAATAAAGTTAAACAAGAGGATGTAAACGAACTGATCTCCGCCATACTGTCGTTGTTTGATGCACTTACCACGGTTTGGGAGAACAACGGCAATATCATGGCTGACGCGGTCAGGGATAGCGTGGTGGAGAATCTGTCCCAGCTAACAGGATATACATATGCAGAGATTGAAGCGGTTGTGGAGGGGATGGTGGAGAAGATCCAGTAGACCTGCCATCCCCTTTCTCAATGCCCCATAGCCGGCACAACCAGATTGCCGACGACTATGAGGAGGACGATAAATGCTATTGCGAGGACAACCAGTGTTTTCTTTTTCATGCTGAAGAACCAACATCTTCCTCCCCCAATCTTCTCTACATCCACAACATCACCCGACAACTCAGACGCCTTTCGCCCCAATTATCCGCGCCGGCATTGTCCCAGATTTACCTCCACGCGTTTTCCCCTGTTCCTTGATAACAATGGAAATGATATCCTCTGCCTTCAATTGGTGCGCCTGCCTGATTCCAACAACCGCATCGAATTGACTATCCGCTCGTCGTTCTTCGGTATGTGTGCGTCCGCGCTTGCGGTATGTGATTGTGTAGGTTTTCAATTCTTCCTGTGTTATGGATTCATTACTCCATGGCTTGTCTTTTCATTTTTCTTGTCTCTCTTCGCCGCCTTCTTTTCCTTCATGGTCATTGCTGGTTTCTTCTTTGAGTCCTTCTTAATGTCTTGATTTTTGCTCATGACTTTGTCCTTTCTATATTAGTGTATGATGTTAACCCCATCTTGCTTAAAAAGACTCAAGTGCAAAGCCGTTGATCTTGGATTCCAAATTATTCCCTTATCGCCTACTGAGCACTCAACGACATGAGTTACTTAGGAGGCGGCGGGCTATTTCACTCTAAAGAATCGCACCAAATAACCGACTAAACTGTTTACTTCACCCGTTATTCTTGGCGAGAACAGAGGTAATAATATCCAACCACACACCATAGGAATGCTACCGACTACAAAACCTACAACCCCAATCAAGAATATCAAGAGCATAATACTTCGGCGACCCCAATCACATGGAAGCCATGCGCTTGCGAGTTTCCCAGCCAATTGGGCACTTAAGCTTTCGAACTTTTTTCGTTCTTCTGCTGAAAGGTTACCGTCCTTCAACATCTCCCGAATTTCCTCGAAAGAATTCTTCATTTGTTCGACTTGTTTGTCATCCATTGCAATGCCTTCTTTCCGCCGCCTACCGGACTGAGCCGCCTGTCGCGTCCGGGTTCAGTGAATTGCTAATTATTTTTAAGCGACATACTCGTCAGGCAGGTTATAGGTCCCTATTCGAGTATGAATGTCTGGGCTCAAATACTTTGAGGAAGCAAAAAGTTGTGGTGGCGGATTGAGAAAATACTCCACCCGGAAAGTGCCATCAAGGTTGCAAAGCTGTCGATAGAAGTAAAGGAGCAATGAGAATAGAGCCGCGACAGAATCCATTGCATTGCCCAATGTGGCCTTACCATAGTGCTTGGAACGTTCATGTTTCACTTCATTGTAAGCCTTCCACCAATCCAATTTTTCTCCTCGAACCCAAGCATCCCATGGTTTGGAATTCAGACTAAAACGAGGGATGTTCATCTCCATAGTTAAAAATAGTGGATAGTGTTTAAGAATAATAGTTTTGTAATCGACCATATCTTCGCACTTTGACTTGCTGGACAACAGCTGGCATAGCTCCTTTGCGATCACATCAATTTCAGATGAGCTGGAAATCAATATCCTGGCAAATTCGATAGAATGGACGTGGAAGTTTTCCGGCACAAACTCCACATAGCGGCTCGATTTTAATAAATCGTCTTCGATTGCCAGAAAATATTGCCAATATGGTGGATTCAAGGGATTCATGTGTTCATTCATTGTTGCACCTGGTGGCCTGATCGAGAAAACTAACCGACTTTATACGTTTTACCGCGTCCGCCACGAAGTGCGGGCGACGTCAGGTTGAACGACGTGTTAGGTGGAAAAAACACAACGACTAATTGAAAACATCATTTGATTTCTGCCGGATTTCCTGCAAGAAAATGTCTCTTTGCCGTTGATTATAATAGGTTGCGGTTCTCTCAGCGCCAATAATATTGCCCAAATGGAAGAGCCCTGTTATAGAGACCGAAACAGCAGTGAGAAGATAATTTGAACTGCTGCTTTTGTCATGTTGATATGCTAGATATGAAGCGAAACTGAATGATGCAACAAAGGCAAATGCTTGAAGCGCATCAACATAGTGACCGCTGTAAACCTGGCCACCGCCAGGAATAAAAGTTGATAGCAAGCCTGCAACTAGTGGGCTTTTGTGAGGTATTTCTCCCGACCTTGACAAGGTTTGTGAAAATTCAGCAGAAAGATTTCTTATCTCCGATGACAGCGATTTGTTTGCCAGTTGATCATAGTAATGGCTAGCCGTCTTCCATTCAGACATTTCAACGGCAACCAATGCCAGACAGAACAGTGATGAGTCGTTTTTGCCGTCTTTACTCGCGTCTTGAAAATAGGTGATTGCTTGAGGTGGGACATTCATACCCAAATAGTTTAGGCCAAGTCCAATGTAGATTGAACTTCGGATTGAATCTGATAATTTGTAGCTATTCAAGAGACTCGAATACGTTGATACTGATAGTTGGTATTTTTGGCTCAGCCTATATGCTTTGCCTATCTGGGCTAAGTAGTTCTCACTGAAAAAGTCGGTTTGCTATGAAACATTTATTGTCGTTGTACGTCTAAACGCATAACAGAAGCAAAGGTAAAACGTTTATGCGTGGAGAATCATCAAAGCAAATGAGT
>Ga0182027_10004528_pt1 | contig 21498 bp, 28 predicted proteins | sample 712E1DmetaG_FD_121300 | JGI IMG/M metagenome (GOLD analysis project Ga0182027, IMG submission 121300) | Permafrost microbial communities from Stordalen Mire, Sweden - 712E1D metaG (Illumina Assembly) | ecosystem: Environmental > Terrestrial > Soil > Wetlands > Permafrost | place: Sweden... | reverse complement strand
GGGGCAGGGGCCCTATTGTTTGGTCTGGCGGACTTTGGCTGGGGTCGACTGGTTCCAGATCGGAATACGGAGTCCCAGTTGCCGGAGAAGTTGTCGCGGGCGGTCTTGCTATTCTCGCCGGTCACGGTGAAACGGGGCTTGAGGTAGTTCATGGGACGCCTCCTGAACTGCGGGGTTATCCAGGGATTATGCGAACAGGGGCTTCTGGCCTCCCAGGCGTCTGACCAGGGAACACCAGTTGGTGGTGGTTAGGTGAATGAAGAGGATGCGCCAGGCGTCTCCCGGGTCCGCCAGGAACGAGTATGCCCGATAGAGGATCTCGCACGGGGTGCTCGCCGGGATGTCCAGGTGATATGCTAGGTCAAGTCCAGTGGGGCAATGCGTCGGGGCGAGGTGGAGTCGGTGGGGTCCCCAGGCCACCCGGTGGATCCGACGCCCGCAGGGCACCTCAAGGAACGGGGTCCGGGCCGCGAGAGCTATGCTGACCGGAGTACTGCGGACCCAGAGTGTCCGTTCGAGGAACGTGCGATCTTCGTCGGAGAGGCGCCGGAGTGCCTCATCGTCCCGACGGCTCAGGGCGATACACCGGTAGAGGGTGCCGATGCTGAGGTGACACAAGACCTCTGTGGGGTTGCCGGGAGTCCATGCGTCGAAGGTGGAGACGGACGGGGGGAGCTGGACTTCGAGGGTACCATAGGGCGGGACCTCGACCCAGCCCCTCCGCCCCCCGATGAGCCCGATTTTCCAGGCGTTCGCCAGGAAGAACGGCCCGAGGGCACCCAGGATCGTGGTCAGCGGTCGATACGCCACCGGCCAGAAGGGTGAACAGAAGTCCTGCCGCGGGTCGCGCATCATGGGGTTTCCTTGGACGTCAGGGCTCGGCAAGAGAGGGAATCTGGGCCAAGGGACGCCCCTCGGTCTGGATCGCCCGCCGAAGTCCGCGGGCGTGTGTGGCCCTCACCCACGCAGTTGCCTCCGCGTTCCGGCAGATGAGCAGATTGGGAAACGCCAGGAAGGGGTCGAGGTCTCCATAGTAGCGACGGGCCAGCCGGAGGAGCGCCCCGTAGGAGTCGAGTTGTTCTCCACGCTCGAAGCGGGTCCTGGGCTCGATGAGGGCGATGTCGATGTCGAACGGCCTAGCCTTTCCGGCGGCCACCGAGCCGAAGACGAGGATCCGGTCGGCGTAGGGTAGGCGCCGGAGCTGCTGGAGCACCTCGTTGAGGCGCGTGATCCCGGTGGGGGCGGACATTACGCCGCCTGCGCCAGACGTCGATGGATGCCACGGAGGGCCGTGGCGAGCGCCGGAAGCGTGCGGACAATCGCGGTGCAGGACTGGCTGACCATCATGTCCACCGGGTTCGGTCCGGCGGCAGCCCGGAGGTCATCCACGTAGCCGAGGATCGGGATCCCCCGCGGATAGGCATAGCCAACCTCCCAGGCTGTTCCGGGGTCCACCTCAGGTCCGTTGAGGATCGCGACGAGGCACTGCGCGATCGCGAGGCCCGCCAGGTCCGCCCGGAAGAGGCGGGTAGCACCGCCCCGTCGGGGCCCGAAGATCCCGGCATCGCGATGCGGCACGAAGGTCTGGAACCCCAGAGGGGTACACACGTCCGCGACCTTCTCCACCAACCGGCGTTCGCTCGGGGTGAACAGCGGACCGGCCACATAGAGGACGGGAGGCCGTGATGGCGGGGGAGGGTATCGACGTGTGAGAGACATGGGAACTCCGGGTTATCGGGGCGACGCGACGACGAACTGGGGGATGCCCTCCGGGGTACGGATCAGGTGCTGTCGGAGATAGTCCAGGACGAGGCGGACGTCCGCGGGATCCAGCGGGATGTTGCCCCGCTGGCAGGCGGCCAGGGCATGCGGCGACACCGTGAGCGGCGGACGCCGGAGCTCGACAGTGATCCAGCGTCGCTGCAACGTGGGCCAAAGGGAGAGTCCATCCCCATCAAGGAAGACCCGTCCGTCGATCCGGATCAGGACATGCTGCGGCCTGCCGGTCGCGTCGCGGAGATCGAGGATCTCACTGTTGGGGATGATCTCGTGGAGGGCCATGGCCAGGAGGCCGCAGGCCCCCGTCACCCAGGTCCCTCCGTGGGCTCCCGTCCGATCGAGGAGGGCATACGCGGCGTGAGTCCGGAGGACGGCGCGGAGACCGTCCCAGGCCCGGAGGGGGCGTGTGCGGGAACACATAGTCATAGGGCCTCCAGGAGGCTACGTCGTCCTGCCGGGCATTCGCGCATTCAGTCTGTCGGCAATCCGGTGGCATTCGCGCCGCGTGGATCGCACGACGGCCGCACGGACATTGGTCGCGGGTGCGACGGTATAATGACCGGAGTTGACGTGCACCACGAGCCACCTTCTCATGCCCATCCTCCCTCTGTTCCCTCTTCAGCGTTCCTGTGACCTCTTCCTACGGGGAGGCGGCGAGGGGATCCATCTGGAAGTCCGTCCCGCGGCTGTAATGATAGCGCGCGATGAGGATCGCCCCCTGGGCAGTGGTGGCGAGGACCCGGACCCAGCGCCAGCCGGGCTCGAACCGGAGCACATTGACGTAGCCGGGCGAGAAGAACCGGACGCGGAACTCCTGCGTGGGCGCCTCGATGTGCGGAGCCCGGAGCAGGATGCCGGACGGTTGGGATCCGAGGTGCAGCGTGCACATGATGCGCCTCCGTGGACAACTGGGGAATGCTGCGGGGGGCCGGCGGCCTTGTCTCATGGGGTGGGCGGCGCGCCGATGAGGCGCGCACGGAGGGTGCGGTACTCGGGGTCGGCTTCCCATCCGGAGACGGTGCTACGCACACCGTTCAGCGTCCGTCGGTCGTCCGCGTTGGGTGGGTGGACGATTCGATAGCGGGGGTCGGCGGTGGAGCCGCAGAAGTCCGTGGGCCATCCAAATTGGTCGATGGTTAGGTCCAGCCGTTCCGGCGCGTGATCGAGCCACCAGTGTTCGGCCCAGAGGAGGTGTCCGTCCAGGACAAACGCCGCATCCCAGCGCCCGTCCCTGCGTTGCACATCGTGGTACACAATCTTCCGATCAAGGTCGGTCAAGAGACCAGGCGAGGAGTCCCGCGGGGCGGCCAGCCACTCGAAATGCATGAACGGGATGCGGCAATAGCCGTGGACGGGCACCCAGCCGGGCTGCCGGGCAGATCGGAGCAGCCGGAACAGGAATAAGGTGGTGTGTCGGCAGACTCCTTCGGCGACCGGTGTCCGCTCGTCCAGGCGGGGGAAGCGGTTCGTCTGATACGCCCGCCACTTGGGCTCCAGGAACGTGCGGAGTGCGGGGAGGGCCGCCGTGAGGATGGGGAGCATTGGTCTCACCCGGGTGCGTCCACCTGAGGGGTGCGGTTCCTCATGGTGGGCCCACCCTTGTGTTCGAGCGTTCGGGTGGTCGGGTGGTCGCGAGACGCGTGGGTGGTTCCCGCCATGACTCTCCAGAGCGGGAGAACGGGAGTCCCATGGCTTCGCGGCACAGAAAACCCCGCTTGGCGCGGGTGTCTCGCGGGGTCTCTGGTGTGGTGCGGACTACGCCGCTTTGGTCTTCAGCTTGCCCGCATTGTCCTGGATGAACTGCTCGATCTCCTCCTTCATCCCCAGCAACGCACGCCATTGCTCGAGGTAAAGTGTGACGGGAAAGCGCCCCAGTCCGTAGACGGAGACGCCGCCCTTTTCGCTCACTTTGAGGCGAGGCCGCTCGCCTCCGCCCGCTTTGAGGGCGGTGTTCTCGGCGCGCAGTCGGGCCAGTTCCTGTTCTTGGGTTTCGCTCATGGAGACTCCTTTGGTGGGGGTTAGTGATCGCACCGGGCACAGCCCGGGCAGTGGACGCTCGGCCCGCGATGGCGAAGCGCCTGGACGAGGTGCATCCGCTGGGGGGCGGTGGCACTCCGCAGGGTTCCCTTCGGGGTCAGGCGCATGGTTGCGCCGTAGGGGTCCTCCCAGAACGTGCCCAGGAGGTGGTGGCATCTGTAGCGGGTCGCCAGGAGGTACTGGCCCCGGTCGATCCGTCCGGACGGGGTGAGGTGCGTCGCGTCGATCGGATCAACAACGAGTGTCTGCATGTGCGCGTCCTCTGGTGTGCGGTCTGCTCGTGTGTCGAGCGGTGGCCTGGATGGTCTCGCGGCGCGGCGGACCCCCTTTGCCACACCCCGCGGCCTCCAATGCGTGTGCCAGCCGGTCGAGGCGATCCCAGGTGCCGGTCCGCTGGGTCCGCAGGATGCGCCCGCTGGGCCAGTGGACAAGAGTCAGGCTGGGTCCCGGTCCGAGTGGGACCAAGGCGAAGTGCCCGATCCGGGTGACCGCACGGGCGTGGATGGGCCGTCGGAACGCCACCCAGCATATGTGACTCGGGTCGCTTGCGTCGGGTCCGTTCGAGGGGTCAGCGTCTTCCTGGTTGAGGCGTGTCACGATGTCGCCGAGCCCTCGCCCGATCGCGCCGGTCAAGAGGAGGCATCGGGTCCACGCCCGGTCAAAGGTGTCCAGGAAGGATTCACCGCGTCGGGTGCGCGCCAGCGTATGGGACCAGACACTACCGGATGCGCCGTACTCGAGCCAGAATCGGAACCCGTCCGGGTCGACGTCGACCACGGCGCGGTGCACCCGACGCACGGACCAGTGGACCGAGTTGAGTGAGGCCCGAAGGTCCGTGCCCGGCAGACCATCGAAGTAGCTGGTGAGCGTCTGGTCGATGCTGCGTGTCGGGAAGAGCGCTCCCTGGAACCGGAAGAGCCCGTCGGGGCGATAATGGGGGATGGACAGGAGACGTCTTGCCCCCAAGGTGAAGTCCTGCTCCCTGCGCCATCGCTCGACGGCGATGTTGCCTTTGGCCAGGAGCGCTCGGTGGAAGCATGCAGTCAGATCCCGGAGGCTGGCAATCGACCGGGTCGTCCCGCAGTTGGCGAGATGGCCCCCCTGCAGCAGTTCCGAGACCCCGGTTCTCCCCCAGGGCCCGAGCACGGTGTAGCGTCGGCCGGTCGCGACCATCACCCGAAGGACCTCGAACGCCTGCTCGAGAGAGTAGGGCGCGGGCCAGGGGCGTTCTGGCCGGACGAACTCGATGACCGACACGCGGGCGGAGCGCTGTTTTCGGGCTCGTCCGACGACTGGCATGGCGGACTCCACGCGGTGTGCGGCTATCACTCCTGCCCGAGCAGGGCGAGGAGCCCCGCCTCGTCGAGAATCGGGGTTCCAGCCTTGCGGGCTTTCTCTAGTTTGCTGGAGGACCCCGCCGGATCCTTCGCGACCAGCTGCGTGACCGTCTTGGCCGAATACGTGTCGGTGAAGGTGTGGCCGGCCGCTTCGATCAGGGCCTGGTAGTGGCTCTTCGGCTTGCTGAGGGCACCGGTGATACAGATCACCAACCCGCCCGGAGCCTTCGCCTTCGTGGGGACCGGATCGGCGAGCTGGACGCCGTTCGCCAGGAACTTCTCGATCAGGGGCTTCCGCGCCTGGAGTTGCCGGTGGATGTTCTCGGCCGCGTTCGGGAGATGCACTTGCTCGGCTAGGCGGAGGAGCTTGTCCGACAGCCAGTCCTCCAAGCGGTCGAACTCGCCGGGGGCGGCAGCCTGCACGTTGGCCACGGCGCGCTTGCCGAGCCCGATGACCCCGATGCTCCCCAGGAACACGGGGAGGCTCAGCGTTCGCCGCTTGTCGATCTCGTCCAGGAACCGATCCGCGCGGGATTCCCCGAACCGCACCTTGCCGCTCATCTGGATCCCGGCCAGGGCATTCCGGCGCGTGCGGAGGGTATAGAGGTCCGCGGCGTCTCCGATCTTCAGGTCGTCCACCAGGCACTTGAGCACCTCGGCGCCCGCGCCGAGGATGTCGACGGACTTCATGTACTTGTCGATCCGTCCCGCCTGCCGCGCGGGGCAGTCCTCGTTCAGGCAGTACAGCGGGATGCCGGGTTTGCCGGAGATGGTGAGCCGTTTCGCGACGGCACCTCCGCAGGACGGGCAGGCGGTGGGGGTGAGGATCGGGGTTCGCGTGGTCCCGCGCTCCAGGACGTCGACGACCTGCGGGATGATCTCGCCGGCCTTCTTGATCGTGCAGCGGTCCCCGACCGCGATGCGGAGCCCCAGGATGTAGTCAAAGTTGTTGAGGGTCGCCCGGGTGACGGTGGTGCCTCCGAGCGCGACCGGATCGAAGATGCCCGTGGGAACGATCACGCCGCTGTGGCCCACGCTGAGGTCGAGAGCGCGGAGCACGGTCTCGGCCTCCTCGGCCGCGAACTTGAGGGCCACCTGGCCCTTGGGCCGGTGGTGGGTCTCGCCCAGCGCGAGTTGGTCGCCCAGATCGTTCACGGAGACGACCACCCCATCGATCCAGTAGGGCAAGGTGCCCCGGATCCGGGTCTCGACGTCGTAGAACCAGGCCCAGATCTCGTCGGGCGTGCCGTCCAGGGACGGGAGCACGCTGAAGCCCATCGAGGTGAGGAGGGCGCGCTGCTCGGTCTCCGTCTGGCCGAGCGGCACCCCATCGGCGTCGAAGGCCCGGAAGGCGTAGACTTCCAGTTGGTCGCTCTGCTCCCCGCTCTTCCGGCGGTAGATCCCGACCGCTGTGTTGCGCGGGTTGCTCTCTTCGTCGTCCTCGTTGTCCTCGGCGATGGCCTGCCAGTTGGCGATGGAGAGGACGGTCTCCCCCCGCACGTAGCCGTCAAACGCGGTGCCGTTCAGCAGGCAGACCCGGGGCACACGCTGGAACAGGGCCGCGTTGGCGGTGATGTCTTCGCCCGTGACCCCATCCCCACGTGTGATGGCGGCGACCAGACGGCCGCCCCGGTACTCGAGGGAGATGGAGCCCCCATCCGCCTTGAGGGTGGCGCTGAGCTGCAGGGCGGCGCGCGACCGGGCCAGGGGCTTGCAGAGGTTGTTGGCCAGCCAGGCGTCGTACTCTTCCCGGGAGGTGGCTTTCGACTGGGAGCCCATCGGGATGCCGTGTGCCCGATCGGTGAGAATGCTCTCTCGCACGGCCGACCCGACTTGGTCGAGTCGCGGATCGGTGGGGGAGAGCCGGGCGAGCCGGGCCCTGAGGGCGTCGTACTGGGCATCCGTCATGAGCGGGGCGCCAAGCTGGTAGTAGGCATGGTCGGCCCGGTCGAGCAGGGCTTGGGTCTCGCTGAGATTCTCGGCCTCGGACATGGTCACTCCTTCGCGAAAGGGTCGGCGGTGCGACACACAGGGTCGGTTAGTGATCCCGACGGAGGGCGCCGGCGGGATGAATACGGTACACGCTCGGCGGGCGGTCTTCTGCCCGGCCGCGGGCATCCATTCGGGTGGGGTGGGCTGGGCTGGAGATCCGGCGCGCGGACTCCGGGAACCGATGGATGTACGCCAGGAGATTCAGGGCCAAGCCCACCCCGTGGTGTTCGAGCCATCGCACCCAATCGGCCGGCTCCGTGTGGATCGAGGAACGCCCGGTTGTTGTGGTTCCCGGTCGAAGGATCCCAGGCTGTCGGACGCGGTCCGTGATGGTTGCAATGACCTGCGCCGGGGTGTGGGCGGCAGGCACCACCAGGAGCGTCTCCCAGCAGTTGGGGAGCGTGGCGTCGGTTCCGGGGATCTCCTGGGGCTCCGGCTGCAATCGTTGGATGGAGAGGGCGGGCAGATGGGCCACGAGATCGTGGCGGATCCCGAGGTAGTGGACCCCGCTCTCCCCGGGCACGACCGCGATGAGAAAGCTCAGGGGTGGTGCCATCTGGGACGCCGGGGTATCCAACCATCCCGCCGTATCCAGGGTGGACCACAGGGGGGGATCGGCGAGCACGACCGTCCTGGCGGCCTGGTAACTTGCCCAGGCGGCGAGGGTGGCGCCGACCGGGGCCAGGGCGGTCTCCAGGGCGGTGCTCTGCTCGGGGCGCGACGGGGGCTCGCCCACCAGGCGGGTCAGGCTCACCGCCTTGGCGATTCGGGAGGTCAGGACGACCGACGGGGTTCCCGACACCGGGGAGTGCGCCTGGACTGCCAGCGCTTCTTCGAGGAGCGTATGGAGACCTGACCGCCGGAAGGCGTGCCAGCAGGCCTCTAAGGGCTGGATCGCCGGATGCGCGGCGGGAGGCCAAGGGGAGGAAATCGGGGCTACGGCAGGAGCGGGCATGGGGGGCCTAGGGCGATGGGTGTGGCCGCCAGAGGGCGGGCAACCGTGACAGGACCTGTCACGCTGGGCTCCGACGGGAGCGGGATGGTCCGCAGGGTCGCGAGAATGCGGTCTCGGAGGGGTGGCGGGAACTGATCGAAGAACTCCGTTTCCAGATCGGCCCCGGTGAACCAGCCGTCGGAATAGGGGGCACGGGTGACGTCGGCTCCGTCTTGGTCGAAGAGATGGGCATAGTAAGTACACGCGGCGGCGAGTGCCGATGCCCCGATGTCCACCGCGAGGTCCGGACAGACCCCCTGGAGTGTCCGCTGCACGCGCTGCAGGACAGCGGGGGACACCCGTCGGGTTCGCCGCAGCAGTTCGGCAAGCACCTGGTCTGCGCTGAGGGTATACATCAGGCAACGTCCGGAGATGGGGGAAGAAGGAAGAAGCCTGGGGGTTCTCGGTGCAGTTGGTCGATCTCGGCGTGGAGATTGGCCCCGTGTCGGGTGACGAGAAGCCAGTAGATCTCGTTCAGCTCCGGGGCGCCGGGAGTCCCGTGCTCAACGGCTGGGCGAAGGTCCCGGAAGCGTTGCAATGTCGCAAGACAGTGGCTGTTCGGGCAGCCAGGGTCCTCGGCCAACGGTCCCGGTTCCCCGGCGGTGGCCACGCGGAGTCGGGCGGCCGGATAGGCCAGTCCCTCCAGGAGGTGATCGGCGGCCTCCAGCATGGTGTGGACCAATGTCGCCGGCCGCCCGGTGGGATGTTTCTCCGCGATGTCCAGAGCACAGCAGGCTCCCTGGATCGCTGCCTGGATGCTGGTATACGGATACAGGGCAGGAATCATCCCGCGGCTCCTCTTCATGTCCCTTATGCGGGTTGCGTGGCAGGAACGGGTCCGGTGAACGCCTTCTCCATGGCGAGTGTGGCCATCGCTTGGACGGAGGCTGCAGGCTCCGGACTGGTTCCGGTCAGGGCGCGCTCCCCATCCAGGAGAATGCGAAGCACGGTGTGTTCTTTGATCCGCAGGGCGGCCAGGATCTGTTCCGCGCACCGGAGGCACCACCCGGTTTGTACGAGCCAGGCCACGGCCGAGTGTCCGCAGAGGGGGCAGCGATGTTCACAGGCCTGCAGCGGGTCCGCGATGCCCCGGATGTGGATGTCCGCATCGTGCGGCGTCATGCGTTGGTGCGGCAAAGCCTGCTGCAGGATCTCGGCTTCGAGAAATGACTGGGTGCCCATGCCCGCTTCTCCCCCATCTGCGTGGTTCTGGGTGGCTTGGCGGTGGGTCGTGCTGATGCGGCCCCTTTGCCGGGGGATAGTGTACTGTCGGGCGAGGGGCTGCCTAGCGCCGAAATGTGTCGTGCTTCCGCGGCTTCCCGGAAGAGGTGCCCCTGGACCGCGGGGCTGCCCCGTCGGTGGAGACCGGTGCTGGGGCCGCCATACGCTGGGGCAGGGCGATCCATTCCCCGGACAGGCGGATGAGGGTCTCTCCGCCCAGAAACTGCTGTCGGTACCAGCGGCATCCGGCCCGCTCGGCGTGCGCTTCCAACTCGCTCGTGGTCCGGCCCTTCAGGTTCACGAGACCGTCCGGCCCCTCTCCAATCGCGCTCAGCATGCGGATTCCTTTCGAGGCCTGCGCAGGGCAGGCGTGGATTCGGTGGCCGTGTGTCCGTGTCAGGCCTGGGTGCGTGCCTCGGCGCCTGCCAACTCGTGGATCGGCAACGCCTCCAGCAGGTCGAAGAGTTCCGTGACATTTAAGGGTTTGGAAATGTATCCATCCATTCCGGACCCTAAACATTGTTCGCGATCGCCGGTCAAGCTGTGGGCCGTCATCGCGATGATCGGGATGTGTGAGGTGCTCGCCTGCTCGCGGTCGCGGATAATGCGGGTGGCCTCCAGCCCGTTCAGGATCGGCATCTGGATGTCCATCAGCACGGCATCGAAGGGCACCGCGCCGGGGCAGGTGACGGCTTCGACGGCGTCTTGTCCGTTCTCGACGACGGTGACCTGGTGCCCCCACTTCCGGAGGATGCGGGTCGCCAGTTGCTGATTTGTCTCGTTGTCCTCGGCGAGCAGGATCCTTCGTGGGTGCTGGGTCTGTCGCTGACTCTGTCCGCCACCTAGCAGGCGCCGGGTGACCTTCGGCCGGCCGCCAAGGATCTGATGGATGATGTCCCGGACCTCGGTGGGGATGGCCGGTTTCACCAGGTGCAGTGCCCCCAGGTCCCGGCATCGGCCGCGGGCTGCACTTCCATCTAGCGCGGTCAGGAGCAGCAGCCCCGCTGGTCCGGAGCGGGCGCGGCACTGCTCGGCCACCGTGAATCCGTCGATCTCCGGTAAGCCTGCGTCGAGGATCACCAGGGCGAATGGCGTCTGGTGGCCGCGATCGGCGTCGAGCAGCGCCAGTGCCGAGAGTCCGTTGTCGGCCTCGGTGGGGGCCAGCCCGAGCTGTGCCAGCGTCTCCCGGAGGCAGCGACGCGTGGTGGCGTTACTGGCGGCGACCAGCACGCGCTTGCCCTCCAAACCTGCCAAAGGCTTCAACCGAAGCTCGGGGCCCGCCTCCAGTCCGCACACGAGGGTGACGTGGAACGTGCTGCCCTGGCCCACGGTACTCTCGAGCCAAATCTTGCCCCCCATCATCTCGACCAGGGTTGTCGCGATGGTCAGACCCAGTCCGGTGCCCCCGTACTCGCGGGTGGTGGAGGTGTCGGCCTGCGTGAAGGGCTGGAAGACCGCGGCCTGTTTTTCCAGCGGAATCCCGATGCCGGTATCGCGGACCGCGAAGTGGAGCATTACCCCATCGACCTCGGTCGCGACCCGTTCGATGGACAGATGGATCTCGCCTGTGGACGTGAATTTGATGGCGTTCCCCAGAAGATTCAGGAGCACCTGGCGCAGTCGGGTGATGTCACCGATCAGTCGGAGGGGCACGTCGGGACGGACCTCGCAGCAAAGATCGAGGCCTTTCTGCTGGGCGCGGAGCGCCAGCGGCCGCAGAGTATGTTGGAGCGCCGCTTCCAGGTTAAACGGCGGGGGGACGATCTCCAGTCGGCCTGCCTCGATTTTACTGACATCCAGGATGTCGTTGAGGATCTCCAACAGCGATTCGGCGGAGCCTTTCGCGATCCCGAGGTACTCCTCGACCTCGGCGCTGAGCCCGCCGGTTTCGCTTGCGAGCACGATCATCCCAATGACCCCACCCATCGGCGTTCGGATCTCGTGCGACATGTTCGCCAGAAATTCACTCTTGGCCCGCGTTGCGGACTCCGCGCGGCGACGGGCTTCGGCTTCAGCCTGGTAGAGGGATGCGTTGTGGATCGCCAGCGCCGCCTGTTGGGCGAAGCTCTGGAGAAAGGTCATTTCTTCCGGCGTATACACGCGCGGTGTTTCGGAATTGAATGCGAGCGTGCCGAGGATCTCGCCCTTGTAGCGGATCGGCAGCCCCAGATATGTCCGGATGCCAATGACCCGGTCACCCTCGACACACAGGTTGTCGGGGTTGTCCCCCTGGTTGCCGTGATAGACCACCTCACCGGTTCGCGCGACCCGGCCGGACATGCCTTTGTCCAGCGGGAGCACGTCGCCCACCTGATTGGTGGTGCCCTTGACGGCCCGCACCCGCAGACACTGGTGCTGCGGATCGATCAGGGCGACCTTGACATGCGGCACGCCGGCGATGCGGGCCGCGACGTCGACGATCCGGGTCAGGATCGACTCCAGATCGATGCCGGAGAGCACCGACTCGGTGGCATTCAGGAGCGCTTCCAGTTCCGACGCGCGTCGGACGGCAGACTCGTGGAGCTGCGCCTTGGCGATGGCGATTGACACCTGCGTGGTGAACAGGCAGAGGGTCTGGCTGTCTTCGGCGCTGAACTGCCGCTGGGGGGTATCCGTTCCCACGGCGAGGACCCCTAGCAAACGGTCTTTGTGGAGCAGGGGCTCGGCGATCGCCGCACACACCTGTCCGGCGAGCCGGGGGTCGAAATCCCTCGCCTGGGTGTCCGGGTAGGCGTTGAGGGCCATGCCGACCCGCTGGCTCCCCACCTGCCCCGCCAGGCCTTCCCCCAGGCGGAAGGTCGTGGGCGCCTGCCCCGGTTCGGAGTCCACGGCGTAGCGGACCAGGCGTGCTGTATCTTCGTTCCAGAGCCAGAGGGCACCGCAGCTCGCGTCGAGCAGTTCTTGCGCTTGATCGGTAATCCGCCGGAGCACGGGGGCCACATCCAGCGACTGGGCGACCTCGCTAGTGAAGGCCCGTACGGCTTCCAGGCGCCGTTGCTGGGCAATGTCGCGGGTCTGAAGGGCAATCTTGTCCTGTTCGATCCCGCGCACCACCCGGATCGGGGTGTAATACGCTACCCAGGCCAGCCCACTGCTCACCACGAGGCCGACCAGGACGCAGGCCAGGATCAGCTGGAGGCCCGCCGTGCGGGGAATCCCGACCAGCACCTGGGCGACGATTTCCCCGTTGATCACCAGGGGAGCACTTCCGGTGTAGTAGCCGAGAAAGGTGGCCAGCGGTCCGGTGTCCGCCGCGTAGCTGAAACTGCGGATGGCGTCACCCGTGGGCGTGCGGACCAGGATCTTCCCGATCGGCGTGGTGCTGGTGGCCTGGCGCACGGCATCCGTGAAGAGCGGGGTTTGGTATCCCCACAGGTGGGGTTCCTCGGACAGGGTGTCGAGTCGCTGAGCGATCTCGCGGGCGGTGTCCTCCGCCCGCCGGGTTTGTCCCCCCGAGGCGTAGATGAGGAAGATGGCCGGGAAGGCAAGGCTGATCAGCACGCTCACGATCCCCACAAGAGGGCCCATGCGCCGGGCGAGGCGATGGACGATTTCTCCATCCCGGTACCGGGGACTGATCGGTGGGGTGCTGTCCGGGTGGCCCATCAGGGTCCTGGCCTTTGTGTGGTGGTCGGTCAACGGGGCTTTGCATATCCCTATCGGCGGTTTCGCACCACCGGACGCAGACAATCTGCGGCCCGGATGGTGCGGAGGACCCGGGAGGTCATCCCTGGGCCGCGCTACGACGAGCAGAGGCGTATCCGGTTAGGTGAGGGTGGGACCCAATGCTGGTGGGACGGGTGGGGCGGGGGTCTCACCCGATGCCGGGGCTCCGTCCGGCAAGGCGATCCGGACCCGGACGGTGAATCCGGCGGCATAATCCGCGAGGGGACGCAGGGGTGGGTGGGACTGAGGGGGTGCGTAGTCCGCGCAGGGGAAGCGCGCGGATTGGGCATCCTGAGCGTCCGCAAACGGACAGGGGAAGACGCGCGCTTCGCAGGTGTGAGCCAGGCACACCGGCCGGTCCGGCACATCGGAGGCCCAGATCTGCCAATCGCACCAGGTGGGGGATACGGAGGGCTTCGGGTGGCGCGGTGCCATGGGAAACCTCGTGAGCGGTCAGCGGCGGAGAAAGGCGCTGATGCGCTCCCTGACGGAGTAGGGGAGACGGGGCCAATCCAGCCTGGCCAAGGACAGCGGATAGCTCAAGCCGGGTCCAATCCGGTTGTCGGCATTCCAGGAGAGGGCATGGGACTGCTGGAGAATCTCGCACCGTTCCGGCTCGGTCGCGCGTGTCCAGGTGGTCTGCCCGCTCTCCAGGGAGTCCCCGTCCTCGTCACTGGTGATGGCGATCATGTCGGGGACACTAGCGAGCATATGGGGCTCCCACAACAACGGGTTTCTGTGTCGCGCCAGGCGAGACAAACCACGGAAAGCCGGCAGCTGCGGCGAGCCGTGGGAGACCCTGGTCCCCTAGGAGTTTGGCCAGCGTGGTGTGCCGTGCCTGGGCCAGGGCAATGAGCCGCTCGACGATCTGGAAATTCGTGATCAGTTCGACGGGCCAGGCGTCCAGGTCTCGCCAGCGCTCGCCGAACACCCCCTGGGGACCTGCAGCAAAATAGATGCCGTGGAGGAACGGGCCGACGAACGTGACGGCGCCTGGGAGCGGCCGCGGGGCATTGGCGACCGGCCACCGATTGAGGGCGATCGTGCTGGTGTGCTCCCCGTAGGGGGTGGTGGCGGCGTTGACGTAGAGCATCTCGGTCATCGAATCTCTCCTCTGGGTAGGGTCTGGCTCTGGAACCCCCGCACCTGGCGTTTGTCGCCGGTCAGCTGCTTGGCCTTCTCCGCGGTCTTCCGGCACTGCTTCTGTGTGGCGTTCTCGGGTTGGCGACAGTACCAGCCCCAGACGTCCAGCGTTTGTACGGCCGGCGCGGGCGTGGTCGAAGAACTGGTCGTCACAAGGAACGCGGTGAACCGGTCCAGCGAGGATCCAAAATGGAACAGACCTGCCGCCAGGATGATCCCGACGAAGGATCGCAGGGCGAGTTTCCAGCGTCGGTGCCTCCGGAGGAAGTCGTGGAGCCAGGGGCCGCGAAGCCGCTGGATCTCCTGTTGGCTCCAGAGGTAGATCGCGGAGGGGATCTCCGGGGACCGAGTGACGAGGGACTTTTCCCGGCAGAGCGTGCGCACCGCGTGGTCCGATGCCCGCAGGATGGCATGCGACGCGCGGGGAGTCTCGCGTCGGCCCTTCGCTCGCAGCCAGTGCCGGAAGCGGTCGTCGATCGGCCCGGCGAGCCCAGTAGTAATCGCCCGCTGGCCCCGCGTGATCGCCCGGGGACCCACGTGTCGGCCCCGGGTCGGGTCGGGCCGTCTGTTAGGAGCGAGTGGGGCAAGTGCCTCTCCCACGCCTTCCAGGACAAGGGTGGACCACAGGGTCTCTGCGATGGTCATTGTGTCCTTTCATATTTCGTGAAAAGCCCCAACTGAGGCGAGTGTGGGCCGGCGATCTCCGGGGGGATCTGTGTCCATTCGACGCCGTCCAGCATCCGCCCGCCCTCGGCGCGCGAACGCATGGTGACCCACTCGTCGATCCCCTGCCGGGCCGACCTATCATCCAGGAGCGACCGGTGCACACGATTCCCCCACTGTTTCCAGAACCAGGGAAGGCCGTGGGTGAGACACTGGTCCCGCAGGGATCTGACCCACGCCGGATGCGCACCGCGCGCGTCGAGGCCGGATTCCCCGCCCCCCACTGCCCAGGCCAGAAAGGGCAGATAGGCACCGAGGGTGATGGGGCCCAGCAGCGGCTCCGCGCTCACCCAGAACCGCCCCGGCCAGCCGCTGCCCAGGAGGAGCGGGAGGCGGCGGTCGGTCCAGGTTTGGTCCTCGATTGAGGTGCCGAGCCAGACGTGGGGGAGTGCCTGGCCGGCACGCAGGCCGGACCCGCTGGTATCCCCGTAGAGCACCGGCCCCATTCGGCCGGGGTGTTTGCTCAAGACAAGATAGGAGTGCTGAGGGCTGGCTGCCATCGCTCGGAACACGCGTCCGATGAATGCGGCGGGAACCTCGGGATGGAACAGGTCGCCCATGCTGCAGACCAGGATCCGGCGGTGCTGCCGCCATGTGGCGGGAATGCCGAGCCGGTCAGGGTGGAGGCGGATCTCCCGGAAATCCCGTCCGGGATCGTGCTCCGCCGTCAGGCGTGCGGCAAAGCAATGCGCGCACCCTGGGGAGCACGGTCGGCACCCGCTCACCGGGTTCCAGCTGGCATCGACATGCTCGATGGTGGAGTGGTCGGCCATGCTAGGAGAGGTCTCGGGTCCGGAGGGCCCTGGGGACACGCGAGTGATGCATCATGGAGTCTCCTCGGGGAATACCAAAGCGCCGGGCGAATCTATCCGCACCGGCGCTTGGGAGATACCGCACAAATTTGTCGGGAGCGCTAGCCGCTCCCCGTGACGAGGGGTGCGGGGGTGGGAGACGTCTGGGCGGTCAGGAACGCCTCGACCGACCACTCGTAATAATGGTCGCGGAGGGTCGTGAGCAGACTCGGCTCGATGACGGGGGCCACCCGGACCGGGAGGGACCGGAGCAGGGGGTGCTCGGCGGCGCGGGGCTCGGGAGCGAGCAAGCCGAGCCGAGCGAAGGTGCCCCAGGCCGCCGGAATGACCCCGGGGTCCACCGGGCGGCGGAAGTAGCGGGCGAGCCGTGTGGCGATCTCGATCGGCTCGTGCCACCCACTGGATTGCATCAGGATGATGGTGGCCGCCGCGTTCAGGAGGTATGCCCGGTGCCCGGCCGCATCGTAGACGATGAGCTCCGCCGTGGCGTCCCGCCGTGGCGCGAAGAACAGGTCAGCGCGCGTGCGGGGGTACGGGGTCGTCTGGGGGGATGGATGGGGCATCTTAGGCTGCCTTCTTGCGCTGGGCGACGGCTGCTGGGGCCTGCCGGGTTCTTCGCGAGGCCGGTGCGGCGATTACCGTGCCTCGCGCGCGGTTTGGCCGTGGGTACCACGCTCGGCCGAGTTCGCGGCTCGGGATGATCGCCTTGGCAAGTGCCTTGGCGGTCTTGACGGGCACCGCGTTCCCGATTTGTTTCACGACATCTTCTCGGGTCCCCTTGAACACATACCCGTGCGGAAAAGACATCGCGCTGGCCAGCTCGGCCGGTTGGAGCATCCGGAATTTTACATCGAGCGAGAACTGCCGGGGTGGCTGGACGATGGCCGAAGAGTCCAGACGGCTTTCTTCCGGCTTGGCCTGCGCCTCGACCAGGCCCCAGGCATCGACGCTCGTGACGGTGGGCATGGGGCAGTCGATCGAGTGGGTCCGCACGTCATTCTTCCCGTGGTTCAAGGGAACGATGTACGGCTGCACCAATCCCCCGGCCCCGTGGCTGGTCACGGTGGGCAGCGGGTCCGACACCGAATGGGTACGAGGATCTTGGCCCGCGCGCTCCCCAAAGAACGGGATTAGAAACGGCTCGACGACGGCCAGGCGGTTCTTGGTGGTAATGGTGGGTGTCGGCTCGTCGATCGACCGCACCACCTCGGCACCGCTGCTCTGGTGATCGATCGGGGTGAGGAAGGGGGTGACGAGCCCGAAGTCCGAACTGGTGGCCGTCACGGTCCGGACTGGCTGGGACACCGGATACGAGGTGTCGTTGGGCCGGTTCGGCGGGATGATGAAGCTTTCCGGGTCGGGCGGCGGTCCACTCTCGCCCGGGACAGCCACCGGCTGGGCCAGTCCGAAGCGGTTGGCGCATGTCTGGGTCGGGAGTGGCTCGTGGATACTCTTTACCCGGACATCCCCGTCATGTCGGTCGGGGTGGTTCCCGTGATACTCGACCAAGAACGGCTCGCAGAGGGCGATGGTCGACGACTGCGCGGTGACCGTCCCCATCGGATCCTCGACGGACTTGTGGGTATGGTGGGGATGCTGGGTGTGGACTAAAAACGGGGCAAGGTCCTGCTGCACCGGTCCGTCAGGGGTGATCACGGGCTCGACGACCGCGATGGCGCCTTTGGTGGCCACCGTCGGGAGCGGCTCGGCGACGCTCCGGGGAACACCCCCCGACTGTTGCTGGAGAATAAAGGGGGCTCCGGCGGAGAATTGGACAAGATTGGGCTCAGCGAGGCCGACGTGATTCCCATGTGCACACAGCGCGGGCACAGGCTCTTCCAGGGACCGGGCGTTGCCATGATTGCGGAGCATCACCAGGAAGGGCTGGGCATATTCGCCGCAGAATTTGCTAATGCCGGCCTCGATGCGCCGCATTGTGCTCGCGGCCAGGGGCTTCTTGCGGGTAAAGATGCTGGCGTTGGGGATGGCCCAGTCGATGATCTCACGCGCGCCCCGCCACTTCTTCTTGCTGCCGAAGAGGTCGGTCCCCCCGTCGGCGGAATGGGAGGGCTCCGGCCAGACGATCTTCCGGTTGTTGCGACGGGCGAGCAGGAAGAAGCGCTCCCGCGTGGTTGGGTCGCCGTAATCCGCTGCGTTCAGCACCTTCCACTCGACCCGATAGGACAGGGAACGGAGGGCCTCGATGAAGGCGCGGAAGGTCTCTCCTTGCTTGGCCTTGATCGGTCGCCCATTGATTCCCAGGGGCCCGTAGTTCTGGAATTCGCGCACGTTTTCGATACAGATCGCGTCGATGTAGAGGCTCTCCGCCCACCGGATGACATGCCAAGCCGAGGCGCGGGACTGGTCATTCATCGGCCGGCCGCCTCGGGCAATGGAGTGGTGCGTGCATTCTGGCGAAGCCCACATGAGGTTGATGCGACCCCCCGGAACGACCTTCTTCGGGTCGACATTGTCGATGGCCGTGCACAGGTGCGTGGCCTTCGGATGGTTCGCGCTATGCGTCGAAATGGCCTGATCCCAGTGGTTAATACAGATCAGTTGGTAGTCCAGACCGAGTTCCTCGCATGCCTCGGAGACTCCCGACGTGGACCCGCCGGCACCGCAGAAGAGGTCCACAACGACAAAGGATTTCTTGGAGGGCTGTTCGGTCGATAGCACGAGGGTCTCCTGTGGATCGCAACGGGTGGAAAGGATCGGAACGAAGTCAGGGGAGGGTGACCGTCAGGGGACCCGGATCGGGTGTGGAGGCGAGCAGATCCTCGTCGTCCAGCACCGCTGCCCAGTCGAGAGGGTCCGCGTGCCAGCTTGGCACCTGCGCGGGGAAGATGCCACCGCGCGGTGCGGAGAGGGCAAGAGGGTCATACCGTTCCAACCACCAGACGCCATCCAGGGGGATCCCGGCCGCGGGGAAGACGGTCTCGGCCCAGGCTAGGAGGGCATAGTCTGACGCATCGATGAGCCTGAGGCGGATGTCGAGCAGGCGCTCGAGCGCCGGGGTTGCGGCGAGGATCGTGGTCCGGCGCACCGTCGGCCCCCCGTCGTCCGGGGCCCCGTCCCCGTCCGCTTCTTCGCGGGCCTCGGGCTCGGTGGCACAGGTGAAGTATCGCCACTCCTCCTGCTCTGGGTCGTAGGTGTACGCCCGCCATGCCTCACGGTCGACGACCCATCCCGCCTGGCGGGCGTACTGGATCGCCGGCCCGCGCACGTCGAGGTCTTCGAGGGCCGCGAGGAGGTCGAGAAAGCGTCCCCCGGTTTTCTTGAGGCCAAAGAGGGGCAGGCCTCCGAGCCGGGCGATCCCTCGCCATCCTACCGGACAGAGGGAGACGGACAGGCAGTGCCCTTCCAGGCTATCTGCGCCGGCGCGCCCTCGGGGGGAGCGTCCGTCCAGGGTTCCGATGTGATACACGGTGTCCAGGGAGAGGAGGGGGATTCGCATTGGCTCAGAACAGGTTGAAGTGATCGAAGAGATTCAGTGTTCTGGCTTTGAGGGCCGCGAAGAGGGTGGGGCCGATTTCTTTGCGTTGCCAGAACGTCGCCTCCGCTCCTTGCACGCATACGTAGGCCTCATCCGTGGGGCGCTCGCAGTCCCGGGAGAGCCAGCGGTATTCAAGCCGGTAGCGTGCCGGTTTCTTGTCGAACCGCTCCCGTGTTTGCTCCGGGAGATGCGTGAGAATCAGCACGTTCCGCCCCTTCCCGTGGGCCGCCAGGGCCTGAGGGAAGTGCTCGGAATAGTCGACAACAGCCGAGGTATCCATGCGGGTCTCCTCCGGAGAAATCGGATCGAGGTCCAGGAAGGGAAGGTCGAGCGAGTGTCGGCCCGCTGTTCAGGGATTGGTCTGGACCAGCCGAATCTTGCTCGTGTCGTCGGAGAGGCGAAAGGTGATCGGATCGAGGAGGCCCTTGGCCCCGCCCCCCTTGCACGCGGGGCAGCGGATGGAGCGACCGTGTATCCGGTGGATGATGCCCCGGTCGTCGGGGGTTCTCGCGGTCGTGTGGCAGGAGGCGCAGGCCTCTTCGATCTTGTCGAGCATAACGGTCGAGGTGGGGTAGATGGCTTGGTAGTAGGTGGCCTGCTGGATGCCGCGCTCGAGGGTGCGAGACAGCGTGGTGTCCCCCGTGCTGACCTTGCAGACACCGTCAACCAACACCTCTATATTCCAATGGGTGAGCATGCTGTGCGCCTTTCGGGGGTGGTGTCCTGTCGAGGGGTCACGTGAGGTGGGGACCGGTCGGTGCGCCCGGGGGCTCTCGAAACTGGTCGGCTCCGGGCATCCTGAGGGCAGGGTCCCGGACTGCAGGGGAATCGCCTGGAGGGCTAGCGTATGGCGGTCCGGAAGGCCTGCTCGAAGGCGGCGGGGGTGACTCCTGTCACGGTTTGGAAGGCCCCGGCGAAGGGGGTGCCGCGCTGCATGCCCATCAGGATAGACTCGATAGTGCCGGTTCCGAACCGGTCGAGAAGGTACATCACGGCGACGACCCCGATGTCGTACGGGGATCTGTCGAGCGTGCCCAGGATGTTGCGCTGGGCATCCTGCTGTACCCGTTGGCGCTGCCGGGCGCGCTCGTCCCGCGACATCTCTACGTACATGGCCAGGCCTTCATTGAACCAGCGCGGGATAGAGACGCCTGCCGCGTTCGAGTGGACGTAGGCGTGCGTCAGCTCGTGCCGGAGCACGCCGTCGGTCAGCTGCTCGGCCGTCGAGCGGGCGCTGGTCCACCCGTAGACAAGGTGCACGGTACGCCGGGGTGGGTCGTAGTACGCCTGCGAGCGCTGGGCCGTCACAATGGCTGGGGCGATGGCCTGGAAGTCCGCCGGGCGATGTAGTACGACCTGTATCTGGTAGGTGAGACGGATGCCGAGTGTGCCTTCGATCTCTCGCATAGCCGCGGTGACCGCAGTGGCCGCCGCCGAGACCTGGCCGCTGTCGGCGTCCAGGTACTGGAGCGTGAAGCCGTCGAAGGTCTGGGTCCCTGCCCCCGCGCTTGTGGGACACAGGAGCCCCAGGCCGAGAATCGCCGTGATGGCCAGCAGTAGTCCAATCGTGCGTCGCACCGTGTGCCTCCTGTGGGTCTGGGTTGCCGGGAAGTCTACTCGCCACAAGCAGAAAAGACCATCCCATCTCGGCAGGATGTCGGTCGCGCGTTACCGGGGCCGCCGCGGGGACCCCTGGGGTCGTGCCGAGGACCGCTGGGGTGTTCGTACCCGCGTGCCGGGTCGCCGTGCCCGCCGTCTGGCCTGCTGTAGCCGCTCCCAGAGGGCGGGGTCGATCGGGAGCGGGGTGACCCGCCCGGTCGCCAGATTCACGAAGCCTCCATGGTAGGCGATCCCACCCCGGAAGAGACGGCTCAGAAGGGCTAGGCCGTGCTGGGCGAGGGTCTGGTTGATGAAGGGGTGCTGCCGCTCGAGGGCTTCCGTTGTGGTCTGCGCGCTGCCCGCAGGGCTGCCGGCTTGGGATGCGGCCGTCCCCGGGGATCCTCCCGTCCGGAGGGACTTCTTGCGGGCATCGATCTACTTGCGCTGCTCGGCATCGAGCGCGGCCCGCTCTTGGTCGTATCGCGCTTTGAGGTCCTTCAGGTTGTTCCCTGTGGTCAGGAAGAGCTCGGCAAACTCCCGCAGTTGCTGTCTCAGGGACTGATCCAGCTCTTCGGCCGTCCCGGTCGCCTTGAAGGCGTCCCGGAGCACCGGGTGGACGGGGTCTTGCCCGGTGTGGAGCTTGCCGGGAACCACCGTGACCACGAGCGTATTCCCCTCGCTCTTGCCGACAAGGATCAT
>Ga0182027_10004527_pt1 | contig 21499 bp, 18 predicted proteins | sample 712E1DmetaG_FD_121300 | JGI IMG/M metagenome (GOLD analysis project Ga0182027, IMG submission 121300) | Permafrost microbial communities from Stordalen Mire, Sweden - 712E1D metaG (Illumina Assembly) | ecosystem: Environmental > Terrestrial > Soil > Wetlands > Permafrost | place: Sweden... | reverse complement strand
TGGCAATTGATCCATTATATTTTTCTGCAGACTTCGCCTGAAGTGCAAATATGGCGGATCTTTCATGCTTTCCCAGTATTTGGCTAAAAAGCCATAGGTCTGTTACGCCATGTAATGGATGGTATTTTTTTAAACTGGTTGGTTCATTCGCTGGAAAAGTCGCTATTTCCAGTAAACGACTTACCCAATTTGCGCCTGGTTTATCCACATATCCCAACGTAATCACTTGATGTGTTTCTAATTCTTTAAGCACATCTAGGTAATCCTGCAAATTTTTCTCAAAGTCTCTGGCATTATCACTGTCTGCTGCCCCCCAAAGTTCAAGCTGCCCCTCAGTTAAGGCAATTATGGTTCCTGAATATTTTTTGGAAATTTCCAAAAGCTTCTTGCGCTCGGCAACGTCACGCTGCAATGCAATCTGACTATCGCTAAAGAAAGTGTCATCGAATTCTTCTAATACATGCAGTTGTGTATCGGTAAAGACTTCCGGCGTATTTCCAGAACCGCTTTGCATGACAATTGCGCCCACATTAATTACATAATACTGGATTGCATCATGTCGGTTCGGAACAATCTGCGAGCCGTCAGCGGCGATTAGTGTAGCGTCTTTAACAGACATCGCGGACAGATAGTGTGAAGCGAGTGGCTCATTAACCGGATAGGCACAGCGGATGTTTGCCTCAACTGCTTTGGCGGAATCGACTTTGGCGCGCAGAACATCCAATTGATTCGAATACGCTAAAAGCAGATCGCGCGCCTTCTTTCGTTTTTCATCCAGTGTCTTTCTTCGCTCGCCTGCGCTCGCACCGATTGCCTTGATTTGGGTATGGATTTGCTGGTAATCAACCGGCATGGCTTATCTCGCCCCTTTGCGGCCAAATTGCCGTTCGAGCATTTCAACCGACAAATGGATCATCGTCGGCCTGCCGTGCGGACAGGTGCGCGGCGAATCACAGCGTTCCAAATCGGAAAGCAAGGCGCGCTGCTCCTCTGCGGAGAGGCTTTGCCCGCCTTTGACCGCCATTCGTTTGCAGACCCGTGCGGCCAGCTTCTTTTCGATTTCATTTTGCATGGGCGATTCGTCCTCCTCGAAATCCTCGATGATGGCGTGCAAGGCCGCGGACGGATCACTGCCTGCGAACAAATTCGGCAGTGCGCGTACTTGGAATGTGTTCGTCCCAAACTCTTCGACCTCAAAGCCAAAGTGAGCCAGTATGGGCAGTTGATCGTTCAATAATTTTGCGCTGGCTGGGGGCAGGTGCACGACGGTGGGGGTCAATAAGGTTTGTGATGGGATTTTCTTCTGATCGTGTTGAGCCATCAATTTTTCGAACAGGACGCGTTCGTGTGCCGCGTGTTGGTCGATCAAATAAAGTCCATCCGGCCCTTCGGCCACCAGATAGGTTGCGCCGATTTGCCCGATCAGCCTCAGCAAGGGAATTTGCCCACTGATCGCTGACTGCTGATCGCTGAAAGCTGAACCCTGACCGCTGACCGCTGAAAGCTGATTGCTGAAAGCTGATTGCTGATCACTGGAATGTGCGATCGTCCAATCCAATCCAACCTGCCTGGTTTCATCGCTGTGTGTACCCCACAAGGACGGAGAGACTTGTGGGACAGGTGCATAGGCCAGCAGGCCGCGTCGCACTGCGCGTTGGACGAAGCCAAAGATTTTATCCTGGTTCCGGAATCGCACTTCGGCTTTGGCAGGGTGAACATTCACATCCACTTCTTCGGGTGGGATCTCGACGAAGATGGCCGCCAGCGGATAACGCCCCACCATCAATAAAGTGTGATAGGCCTGGATCAGTGCGGCGGTCAACGGCGTATCCTGCACCCAGCGTCCATTGACAAAGAAAGTGACATCTTTGCGATTCGAGCGCGTCAATGCGGTCGGGCTGGTGTAACCGCTTAGACGAATGCCATCTTCTTCCGCATTGATCTCCAGCAATTGCTTGGCAACGTCCACTCCATAGAGTGCGGCTAGGATTGCCCGCCGGTCACCGTCACCCGAGGTTTGCAGAGTGATGTTGTTTCCTTCCGACAGCTTGAAGCGTACCTTCGGATATGCCAGCGCATACCGCGTGATCAGTGCATCGATGGCGCGGCGCTCGGTGACATCCGTCTTCAGGAATTTCAGGCGCGCTGGCACGTTATGGAATAAATCCTCGACGCTTACAACGGTTCCTGTCGGCGCGCCGGTCGCTTCGACCTTGCCTTCGTGTCCGCCCTCCACTCGGATCTTCGCGCCCGCCTTCGAATGTGCGGTCTTCGATGTGATGGTCATGCGTGAGACTGACCCGATCGCAGCCAGCGCCTCACCACGGAAACCCAGCGTGGAGATGTGGAACAGGTCGTCGGCGCGTGTCAGCTTCGAGGTCGCATGTCGCGATACGGCCAGCGCCAGTTCGTCCGATGCAATGCCGCTCCCGTCGTCGGCCACTTCGATCAGCTTGCGCCCCGCTTCTGCAATCGAAATCGAAATGGTTTGCGCGCCCGCGTCCAGGGCGTTCTCCACCAGTTCCTTGGCCACGGAGGCCGGGCGTTCGATGACTTCACCGGCGGCGATTTGTGAGGCAACTTCGGGGGCGAGCATGCGAACGGGCATAAAGCGATTATACATTGATATATGTTCTTCCCAAAGTCGCTTAACCACTCTATGCTAAATCCTGCTCTTCTCGCTGGAAGCCCTCACATCATCCATCCTTATCATCTAACTTGAAAATAGCACATTTTCATGCTTGGTGGTGTAACCATACATGAAGACTATTCCCATGAACCATTTCCCATTCCCCATTCACTATTTCCTTCCTCCCCCGATCTCCCTTCTCTAATACCGAATAACGAGTACCGAGTACCGAATAACGATTCCCCGGTTTACTTAACCTGCCAGGTCTACTACAATAGGCGGATGCGTTTTACCACCATCTTCTTCGACCTCGACGACACGCTCTACCCGGCCTCCTGCGGCCTGTGGCCTGCTATCAAGGAACGGATGAATTCCTACATGGGCGAGCGCATGGGCATTCCGTCCAATCAGATCCCGCGCTTGCGTGAAAAATATTTTCGCGAGTATGGCACCACCCTGCGCGGCTTGCAGGCCTACCACAAGGTGGATGTTCAGGATTATCTGGCCTACGTTCATGACCTGCCTTTGAAGGAATATCTGCACCCGGATCCGGTTCAACAAAAAGTGCTCGCTTCCCTTCCGACCCGCAACCTGATCTTTACCAATGCCGATATGCCTCACGCCCGGCGCGTCCTGCGCCAGTTGCAGATCGAGGAATATTTTGCGGATATCGTGGATGTCAATCGCATGGATCCATACTGCAAGCCCAGTCCGGAAGCCTTTAAGATTGCATTGAATATCGCTTGTGAAAGCGATCCGTCGAAGTGCATGATGATCGATGATTTGCGGCACACCACGCGCGCCGCAAAGGATTTCGGTTTGTATGCGATCTTGTATGGTTACCCCAGGGGCGCCTCCGCTGCCGATCTGGATGCAGACGCGCGGTTCGATGATTGGCCTCAATTATCCGCTTTATTGAATGGGAGTTGACCATGAATTCAACGGCAATCCTGGTGGTCTTATTGATCCTCGTTCTTGTGATTCTGGCCGGTAATACCCTGATCGCGGTGGCTTTCCTGCGCGGTAGAAAGGATAATTTCAAGGGCCTGCGCGGTCGTGATCAGGCGGCCATGGATGAACTTCACCGGCGCGTGCAGGAAATTTCCAAAAAGAAGGATTGATTTGACAAACCGTTTATAATCTTCCTACAAATTCTCAACAAGGGTTTCATCATTTTTTAATCCCGGCATGATAAGGTTTACCCAAGATAAATGGCAACGGAGGAGTTCGTGACGAAAATCTTAAAAGTTATTCTGTTCGTTCTGGTCGGTGCTGCACTTTTGCTGGGCGGCTTTTCCGGCGGATTTGTGGTGGGACATATGTTTCCGTTTACCGGGTTACCCTCGGCCCTGTCCGGCGTTCCCACGGTCTCACCAGATGCGCAGGCGGCCACCCCGCAGGATTTGCAAACCTTGTTCAAACCGTTCTGGGAAGCATGGCAGCTCATTCACACTAATTACGTCGACCAGCCGGTGGATGATACCAAGCTGCTGGAAGGCGCTATTACAGGCATGGTTCAATCGCTGGGTGACGCGCACAGCGAATATATGAATCCGCAGTTTTTTAAGGATGCCACCAACGAGCTTAATGGTTCTTATGAAGGCATTGGCGCCTATGTGGATACCAGTGGAACGGTCCTGACCATTACCAAGCCCATCCCCGGATCTCCAGCTGAAAAGGCCGGTATACTGGCAGGCGATCAGATTATCGCAGTGGACGGCGTGGACATGACCGGTGTCAATCCGGAACAGGTACGCGCCAAGGTGATCGGTCCCGCAGGCAGCACGGTTCATTTGACCGTTCATCGCTCCGGTCAAACCGCGCCGCTTCAATTCGATATCGTACGTGCCCAGATCAACATCCCCAGTGTGAGCGGTAAGATGCTGGATAACGGCATTGCCTATGTTCAAGTCATGGACTTCGGCGCGACCACGACCGGTGAGTTGAAAACCACCCTGACCACTCTGCTGGCTCAAAATCCCAAAGGTCTCATTCTTGACCTGCGTGACAATCCCGGCGGTTACCTGGATACGGCCGTGCAAGTGGTCTCACAATTTGTGGATCACGGCGCGGTGGTCTACGAACAGACCGGCGATGGTAAGAAAAAAGAATACGATGCCCAAGCCGGTGGGTTGGCGCTCAAGATTCCGATGGTTGTGCTTATCAACAGCAACAGCGCCTCCGCCTCGGAAATTACGGCAGGCGCACTGCAGGACGATGGCCGCGCCAAACTGATCGGCGTGGTTTCGTATGGCAAAGGTTCCGTGCAGGTTCGTGTTCCGCTCTCGAATAACGAAGGCGCCGTGGCGATCACCATTGCCCACTGGCTGACCCCCAAAGGCACGCTAATTGACAAGAAGGGTCTCACGCCGGATATTTATGTGCCGATGAGCAATGCGGATATCAATGCCGGGCGCGACCCCCAACTGGATGTGGCCTCGCAAACTTTGCTGGACATGGTCAACGGAACTCCTATTCCGACTTCTATGCCGACTCCTATGCCGACGGCTAGTATCCCGGCATCCTCATCACCATTGCCTACGCCATCACCTACATTACCATCGCCATCTCCCTCACCATCGCCGTCCCCCTCACCATCACCCTCACCCACATCACCATCGCCTGCTATTGTGGAATGTCCACTAGCTATGGCTTCCCGTTTAACACCAGGCCAATCTGCCAAGGTAATGGCTCCTCTATACTTACGCTCGTCACCTGGAATTCAGAATAATTGGCTTGGAACTATTCAAGAAGGAACAATCGTAGAAATCCTGGGAAATCCTGCTTGCATTCCATTTGCTGATGGCGCCTATGTCTGGTGGCAAGTGAAATTAGCTGATGGTACTATTGGCTGGTCTGCGGAAGGAACACTCTCGGGAAAATTCTACTTCCTTGAACCCGTAAAATAACAACATGCTTATCAGCTGCGATATATCGCTTTCTGGAGATAAAAATGTTCTTTTTCGATCCAACGTATCTATGCTTCATGGCGCCGGCATTCATCCTGATGATGCTGACCTCCTGGTATGTCAAATCGGCTTATAAAAAATGGGGCCGCGTTCGTGTGCGCAGCGGTCTGACCGGCGCACAAGCCGCCCAACGGCTCATTTCGAGCGGCGGACTGTATGGCGTTCAAATTCAGGGTATTCGCGGCGAATTGACCGACAACTACGATCCGCGCACGAAGGTTCTGAATCTTTCTCAAACCGTGGCGAATGTGCCCTCTGTGGCGGCGGTAGCCGTAGCTGCGCATGAGCTTGGCCACGCCATGCAGGATTCGGAGGGTTACTTTCCCCTGCGTTTCCGCGCCGCCCTTGTGCCGGCTGTGAACATCGGCTCCTGGCTGGGATGGATCATGATCATGGCGGGCATCGTTTTGACCACCATGCTGAATGCCTCCTCCCTGGGCATCCAGATTGCGTGGCTGGGCGTGTTGGTCTTTTCCGGCGGAGCCATCTTTGCACTGGCCACCCTGCCGGTGGAATTAAACGCTTCGGCGCGCGCCAAACGCCTTTTGGCGGAGACCGGTATCATCGCTGGCCAGGATGAAATCGCGGGTGTGAATAAGGTTCTCAACGCCGCCGCGCTGACGTACGTTGCCGGGCTGGCATCGGCCCTCCTCCAATTGCTTTACTTTGTGAGTATGGTCAGTGGGCTGGGTGGACGACGGAGAAGCTGAAGGAACCCCGCTATAACATAACGATTCACCGCCTGCAGGCCATTCCCTGCAGGCGGTTTTGTGTATAATCACTATTATGCGAAAATTCGTCATCGTGGTGGTCTTATTTCTGGGGATCACATTTGTTGTTCTCTACTTTTCGCAGCTTGAACAGATCCTTGCCACCCTTCAACGTGCAAATCCGTGGTATCTTGCCCTTGCCATGGTTATCCAGGCCATCTGGTTTGCCGTTGTCGGCCTGACCTATCAATCCATCTATTCACTGCTGGGACTCAAGGAAAGCCGCCGTCACATGATTCTGTTGGCGGTCGCCGCCAACTTCGTCAACGTGGTCACCACCAGCGCGGGGGTCGGCGGCATGGCGTTATTTATCAATGATGGATCGCATCGCGGGCAATCCTCCGGCCGGGTCACTGTGGCGGGTGCGCTTTATCTGCTCATTGACGAAGCGGCCTTCCTGTGTGTTCTGGCGCTCGGCACGGTCATCCTGGCGCGCCGCAATCGTCTGAGCGATGGTGATATCGCCGCAGCCTTGACCTTGTTGGCGATTGCCTGTGTGCTTGCTATTTTCCTTTATCTTGGGTATCGTTCTGCGGAATTATTGGGGAAGGTGCTGGCCTGGCTGGCGCGCCTCATTAATTCGATTTTGCGGCCTTTCCTGCGCCGCGCATACTTGAGCGAAGAACGTGCCCACAGCTTTGCTGCGGAAATTGCCGAGGGGCTTTCGGCCTTGCCGAAGAAGCCCACTTCTTTGATTCCTCCTCTATTACTTTCGCTGCTTGGAAAAATATTGTTGATGGGCGTATTGACCTGTGCCTTTCTCTCCTTCAATGTTCCCTTCCGCGTCGGGACCATCATCGGCGGCTTCTCCATCGGCTTTTTGTTCCTCATCGTTTCGCCGACTCCCTCCGGCATCGGCGTGGTGGAAGGCGTGATGGCGCTGGCGCTTCGTTCATTGCGGGTAACATGGAACATGGCGGTTCTTGTCACTCTTGCCTATCGCGGCGTGACGTTTTGGCTGCCCTTGTTGGTAGGAATTGGGGCGTTCCGATTGATCAATTCAAGAAAATCCAAAGATGTTTCCACAGCAGGATAAGCATCTCGAAGGTTGGCTGTGAAGCCACCCTCGCCCGCCATAACCCAATAGCCATGGCCCAACAACCATGTTCCATGAACCACTTACCATTCACCAATTACCATTCCCTATTCTCCATTCACCAATTCCCACATTAAGATTGAAGTCAAAGATCATGTCCCTCGATTCTCTCATTCGACTTTGGCACACAAATCCGGATACTGCCCCGAATTTTTCCATCTGGCGGACAACCCCTGCACGTCCCGCACAGACGCATCCTTTCCCGGACGATCTGCCCGCCGCGCTTCGGGAAACGTTGTCTCAGCGCGGGATCGTTTCCCTTTACGATCATCAACTGGAGGCTTGGAATTTCATACGCGCCGGTGAAAATATTGTCCTTGCCACCGGCACCGCCAGCGGCAAGACACTGGCTTATAACCTGCCGGTCATCGCCTCACTGCTTGCCGATATGGAGGCCCGCGCCCTCTATCTTTTTCCGACAAAGGCATTGGCGCAGGATCAACTTTCGGGTCTTCATCAATTGCAGTCTTCGATCACAAACCTGGAAGCTGCCATCTATGACGGGGACACGCCTCCGTCGCAGCGCGCCTCGATCCGCAGGAATGCGCGCATCATCCTGAGCAATCCCGATATGCTTCACACCGGAATTCTGCCTCATCACACCAACTGGTCTGACTTCTTCCAGAACTTGCGCTTTGTGGTCATTGACGAAATGCATACGTATCGGGGCGTGTTCGGTTCGCATATCGCTAATGTCATTCGCCGGCTCAAACGCGTCGCAGGATTCTATGGCGCCGCGCCGCAGTTCATTCTTACATCCGCAACCATTGGCAACCCCAGGGAACTTGCCGGACGATTGATCGAGTCGCCCGTTGAGTTGATCGATCATGACGCTTCCTCGCGCGGCGAACGATACTTCCTCCTGTATAACCCGCCCGTCATTGACGAATCACTTGGCTTGAGAAAAAGTTCAATGATGGAAAGTGTCCGCCTGACCCGCGACTTGCTCGCGAACGATATTCAATCCGTTGTGTTTGCGCGCTCGCGGCGCAGTGTGGAAATGATTCTGAGCTATTTACAAGGAGCATCGCCTCTGCACCCCTCTCCCGCTTTTGGGAGAGGGTCGCGCAGCACGCCGCAGGCGAACGGGGGTGAGGGTGTTCGTGGTTATCGTTCTGGCTATCTGCCAAACCAGCGACGCGAGATCGAAAAGGGCTTGCGGGATGGAAGCGTGCGCGTCGTGGTGGCAACGAACGCCCTGGAACTGGGAATCGATATCGGCGGGCTGGGCGCGGCGCTGCTTGTCGGGTATCCCGGCTCCATCGCAAGCGTTTACCAGCAAGCCGGGCGGGCGGGACGTGGCGAAGCGCCCGCGCTATCGGTGCTGGTTGCAACCGCGAGTCCGCTCGATCAATTCCTCGCCCATCACCCCGATTATTTCCTGGGTCAATCGCCCGAACAGGGGCTGATCAATGCCGATCATTTATTGATACTTCTCAACCACCTGCGCTGCGCCATGTTCGAACTGCCTTTTCAGGCCGGCGAAACGTTCGGATCACTCGCTGCCGGGAAGGTAAAAGAGTTCCTCGACTTTCTCACTTCAAACCAGGAAGCACATTTCTCGCAGGAGAAATATTTCTGGATGTCCGATTCGTATCCGGCCGCGAACGTTTCGCTGCGCACTGCCTCGCCCCGGAATGTGATTTTACAGACCGCTGAAACCTCCGATAGCGCGCCGCAGGTCATCGGTGAAGTGGACCTCGCCAGTGCCTATTGGATGGTGCATCCTCGTGCGATTTATATTCACGAAGGCCAGCAGTATTTTGTCCATGAACTGAACCTGGAAAAGAACCTCGCCACGCTCACTGCGGTCGCGCTTGATTACTATACTGAGCCGCAGAATCAAACCGAGATTCAAATTCTTTCAAGCAGTGCTCAAGCCGCCGTCCGCGGCGGCTATGGCTGGGGCGAAATTCAGGTGACCACCCAGGTGGTCGGCTTCAAGAAACTGCGCTGGCTGACGCGCGAGAATCTCGGCGAAGAACCGCTCGACCTGCCGCCGACCGAATTGCAGACCACCGGTTTTTGGCTTTCGCTTTCTGATGCAACGATTGAGACTCTGCGTGCCAGCGGAGCCTGGACCAATGATGCCAACGCTTATGGACCCGATTGGCCGCGCATCCGCCTCGCTGTGCGAACGCGTGACGGGTTCCGCTGCCAGGTCTGCGGCGCGCTGGAAAGCGGACGCGAACACGATGTGCATCACAAGATCCCATTTCGTGTGTTTAAAGGGAGTGCGAAGTCTCCTGACTTCGCGACTCAATCTGGAGATTTGGCTCTTCAGCAGGCAAATCGACTCGATAATCTCATCACGCTTTGTCCATCTTGTCATCATAAGGCGGAACAGAATGTCCGTATTCGTTCGGGCTTGGCTGGGTTGGCCTATGCCTTGAGTCAACTGGCTCCCTTGTTCCTGATGTGCGATCCCGGCGACCTCGGCGTTCATACCGACGCGGCGGGGACAGTCCTCGGTCAGCCCTCGATTGTTATTTATGACCAGGTTCCTGCGGGTATCGGGTTCAGTCAAAAGCTGTACGAGATTCATGCTGAATTGATCGCGCGCACGTTGGAATTGGTGGGTGAATGTGGATGCCAGGATGGCTGCCCCTCCTGTGTGGGACCGGGCGGTGAGAACGGTTATGGAGGTAGGCAGGAGACGATTGCAATTTTGAAGGAATTGAGATTAAACAAGGGATAAAGCAAACCCGTAATGAATGATTCTAAGAGAGCGTTAAGCATCGATGCCGATATTGGCTTGACGCTGATTCCCCGCGAATGGTAAGATGATTGTATGTATTTAAGAGGCAGTAAATGGAGCATGAACCGTCGGCAAAAGCGTCCGAACTGGTTCTTCATCACGATTCTTTTGTTATTGATCGCCGGTTTTACATACATAGATCGTTTCATTATCCCAACGGTTCAATCGCCGTTTGTGCCGACCGCCACCTCCACGCCCCCGCCCGAAGCGTATATTACCCAGGCGCAGGATCTTTTTAAACAGGGCAAATTGTCGCAGGCCATTGACGCGTATAAGCAGGCGCAGGCCCTCAAGCCGAATGACCCGTCCATTTATATTGCGATGGCGCAGGTCCAGGTGTTGGCAGGCGATTACAAGGACGCGCAGACCAATGCCGAGGACGCGATCTTGTTGAATGCGAACCTTTCGATGGCACATGCGGTGCGCGCCTCGGCGCTCGACTGGCAGGGAAATTACCTGGAGGCCGAAGCAGCGGTCAAACGCGCCCTGGAATTGGATCCGAACAACGCCGATGCACACGCCTATTACTCGGAAATCCTCATTGATGAGTATCTGACCGGCAGCGGAACGATAACCGATGTTCTTAATACTGCGATTACCGAATCGAAAACGGCTCTGTCTTTGTCGCCTGATTCCCTCGAGTCGCATCGCGCCCGCGGTTATGTTTTTGAGGCCACCGGCAACTACGAAGAGGCCATCCGTGAATATCAAGCGGCGGACGCCATCAATGACAACATCGAAGACGTGCATGTTCAGCTGGGGAGTAACTATCGCGCCTTGGGCTCCTACGATAAAGCTGTGGAAGAGTTCACGAAAGCCAACACCTTGAACCCAACCGATCCCAGCCCGGACCTGTACATCTCACGCACGTATGCCCAGGTGGGCGATTACTCCAAAGCCGTACAGTATGCAGAAAGTGCCGTGAAGGCCTCCCCCTCGGATCCCAATTTGATCGGCAATCTCGGCGTCATGTATTATCACAACATAGATTGGCCGGATGCGGTCAAGGAATTGGCATTGGTGGTCAATGGAGGCACATCGGATGACGGTCAGAAGATCACGGCGCTTCAGTTCACCACCGATACACACGTTACCGAATATTATTTTACGTACGCATTGGTGCTTGCTCACCTGAACCGTTGTGGCGAGGCCTTGCGAATTGCGCAGTTGGTTCAATCCCGCGTCCCGTCGAACGATACCGCCATGACGAATGCCGCTGCCGCTATCCAGATTTGCCAGAAGAATCTCGCCTCGTCTCCCACTCCGCCGGCTTCGGCCGCGACTTTGGAGGGAACCTTCACGCCGGTACCGCCTTCTGTAACCCCCACGCCATGAATATCCCTCCGCGCCGTCCCATTTATAACCGCCGCACGGAATCCAATGTTTATCGCATGTTCTTCTGGGCGCTCCTTGTGTTAGGGGGCGTGTGGCTGCTCATTCAATTAAGAACTGGAAACATTAAGTCCCCCTTCCAGCCGATTCCCACACCCACGCGCACCTCGCAGTCCTATGCCTTGGAAGGCGATGCACAATTTACAGCCGGCCAGTTGGACGATGCGATTACCGCATACAAGCAAGGCACACAGGTTGATCCCACCAACGCCGAGCTATGGGCCAAACTGGCCCGCATTCAAACGTATTCCTCGCAGTTTCTTCTCAGCGATGCGACAAAGAACACCCGTCTGCAAGAGGCGCTTGCCTCTGTAACGCAAGCCGAATCTCTCGCACCCGACGACAGCACTGTACATGCCATTCGCGCCTTTGTGCTGGATTGGAATGCAAATCCCTCATTCGTCGGGGATAAGCAGGCCCAGGACGATCTGTTACAAGCCGACCAGGAGGCCATCCTGGCCCTGCATTTGGATAACACCAATACGCTGGCGCTGGCCTTCTACGCCGAGGTTCTGGTGGATGAGCAAAAATGGACCCAGGCTGAGCAGGAGATCAAGCAGGCCGTGGATCGCGACCCGACCCTGATGGATGTTCATCGCGTTTATGCGTATGTGCTTGAGTCGCTGGGAGAATATAACCAGGCGATTCAGGAATATGACAAGGCAATTGCCATAGCGCCGAATCTAACCTTCCTATATTTACGCGCCGGGGCTAATTATCGCAGGCTGGGGTTTGCCAGCCCCAACGATGCGGTTAAACAACAGCTATTCAGTAGCTCTTTGGATTATTTTGCCAAGGCGGTGGCCATCAATAAGCAATTGGGGATTCAAGACCCCGTGCCATATCTTTCGATTGCCAAAACCTATTCACAGGAAGGCGAGTATTTTATCGCCGCCCGTAACGTCCAGGTAGCAATAGAGTTCCAGCCTGCTAGCCCGGACCTTTATGGGCAGCTGGGTATCATTTATCAGAAATCGCGCAACTATGAAGGCGCCATCCCGGCCTTGAAATGCGCCATTAAGGGCTGTACGGCTCAAGAATCCTGCGATGGACGCGGCGGTTGCGGCAAGAGCGATGTGCCCGCGCAGGTCCCCGGCCTGCCATTGACGGACAGCACATTGGTTTACTACTACACGTACGGTTCCATCGTGGCGGCTTTGAGCCGTCCAGATGCCAATAATTGTCCGGACGCCCTGAGCGTGTTGGAAGAGGTAAAAGCCAAATATGGCAGCGATTCGACCGTTGCCGGAATTGTGCAATCGGGCGAGGCGATCTGTCAATCGCTGGGAACCGCAGGCACCGTTATTGGGGCTACGCCAACTTCGATACCGATCCAGACGTTTTCTACCTCTACTCCTTATCCCACGGCTAATCCGGCGACCCCTGTTGTTCCCTGACAATTTATATCAGAGTTTCGTTAGAGGAGCATCGTTCCTCTTGACGTAGGTTTGTGAATTCGGTATCATACAGTTAGCACTCCATAAGAGAGAGTGCTAATTTCATGCTTGCGAAAGACAAAATTTTCAGGAGGTCTAATATGGCAAATAAACTCAAACTCAAACCTCTGGGCGGACGCGTGATTATCGAACCGATTGAACAGGAAGAGATCACTGCAGGCGGGATCATCCTGCCAGAGACCGCCAAAGAGAAGCCGCAGGAAGGCAAAGTTCTGGCGGTGGGTCCGGGTGATCGCGATGAAAAAGGCGAACGCATTCCCATGGACGTGAAGGTGGGTGACAAGATATTGTTCGCCAAATATTCCGGCACCGAGATCAAAATGGGTGGCAGGAAACTGCTCATCCTGCGCGAAAGCGATATTCTCGCGGTGGTCGAAAGTTAACTCTGGAGGTAATAAACCATGACTGCAAAACAACTTGTTTTTTCGGAAGAAGCGCGCCGCAAACTGAAGAACGGCATGAACGTGGTCGCCAATGCGGTGGGCGCGACCCTCGGCCCGAAGGGCCGCAACGTGGCGATAGACCGCAAGTTCGGTTCCCCGACCATCACGCATGATGGCGTGTCTGTAGCCAAGGAAATTGAACTCGAAGATCCATTCGAGAACATGGGTGCCCAACTTCTCAAGGAAGCCGCGACCAAAACCAACGACATTGCGGGTGACGGCACGACAACATCCACCGTGCTTGCGCACGCAATTGTGAATGAAGGCCTCAAAGCCCTCGAAGCCGGTTACAATCCGATGCTTATCAAGCACGGCATCGAGATGGCCACAGACTCGGTGGTCGAAGAACTCCGCAAGATGTCGGTCAAGATTGACACCAGGGAAGAAATCGCTTCGGTTGCGACCAACTCGGCCGCCGATGAAAAAATCGGTGGTTTGATCGCAGATGTGATGGATAAGGTTGGCAAGGATGGCGTAATCACGGTTGAAGAGTCCAAGTCTATGGCCGACGAGACCGAATTCGTTGAAGGTATGCAATTCGACCGCGGTTATATCTCATCCTATTTCATCACCAACGCAGAACAAATGGAAGCCGTTATTGCGGATACCTACATCCTGATCAACGAAAAGAAAATTTCCGCCGCACAGGATGTTGTTCCGCTGTTGGAGAAACTCGTTCAACTCGGAAAACGTGAACTCCTGATCATCGCAGAAGATATAGATGGTGAGGCGCTCGCCACACTCGTATTGAACAAACTGCGCGGTATGTTGAACGTGATTGCCGTCAAGGCTCCCGGATTCGGGGATCGCCGCAAAGCCATGTTACAGGATATTGCCACCCTGAGCGGCGGCACAGTGATTTCTGAAGAGACGGGCCGCAAGCTCGAGACCGCGACCATTCAAGACCTTGGACGCGCCGAGAAAGTGGTTTCCGATAAGGAGAATACGACCATCATCGGCGGCAAGGGTGCCAAGAGCGCCATCGAAGGCCGCATCAAGGAAATCCGCGCTGAGATCGATAAGAGCACCAGCGATTACGACAAGGAGAAATTGCAGGAACGCCTCGCCAAACTCAGCGGCGGTGTTGCGATCATCCGCGTCGGCGCGGCAACCGAGACTGAAATGAAAGAGAAGAAACACCGCGTGGAAGACGCTCTCTCTGCGGCGCGTGCTGCAGTGGAGGAAGGCATTGTCCCCGGCGGTGAAATCTCTCTGATAAACGCCGTTGCCAAACTGGATAAGATGTTGAAAAGCAATGACGATGATGAAGAGATTCGCGTCGGCATCAATATCGTCAAGAAGGCGCTGGAAGCACCGATCCGCAAACTCGCTTCCAATGCCGGACAAGATGGCTCAGTCATCATTGATACTGTCCGCCGAACCGCCATCGAGAAGAAGGACAAGAACATTGGCTACAATGTCTTGACCAACGAATATGTCAACATGATCGAGGCTGGCATTATTGACCCGGTCAAGGTTGTACGCGGCGCTCTGGAGAACGCCTCTTCGATTGCGGCCATGATCCTGACCACGGATGTGCTCGTCACCGATATTCCCGAAAAGGAAAAGTCTATGCCCATGCCTCCGGGCGGTGGTATGGATTACTAAACCTTTCAACTCCATTATGGGACACGGCCATGTCGTGTCCCATATTTTTTTAATTGGTATAATCTGGAGGATGTTTTTCCGTTTACGCAGGACCTTGATCCCCTTAACCCTGGTGCTTATATTTGGCCTTTCCGCCTGTAGTTCGTTATTTGGAACCAAGCCTGCTCCCACGCCCGTCGAGTCAACCGCCACACCTTTGTCTCCAACCGCCACTTCGCAGGCCATGGCCGCCACGATCAACGGCGAAGGTCTCACGGTTGTGGAATATACTGCCGAACTCGCTCGTTATAAATCCGCCCAAAAGGCATTGAACAAGGATGTTTCAGACTCAGATGCCGGCAAGGCGGTTTTGGAGGATCTGATCGCCCAGATTCTGCTGGAACAGGGCGCAAAGGCCGCCGGACATGAAATATCGGGGTCCGCCTTACAGTCGAGGCTGGACGCGTTGGCTGCCCAACTTGGCGGCGCGGATAAACTAACGCAATGGGAATCCGAACACGGGTATACCGATGCGTCTTTCCGGATTGATTTGCAGCGTTCGATAGACGCGGCCTGGATGCGGGATAAGATCATCGGCGCTGTCCCAGCCACGGCAGATCAGGTGCATGTCCAGCAAATTCTGCTCTATAATGCAAATGACGCGCAAAACGTCTTGCAGCAGTTGAAAGGCGGCGCTGATTTCAGTACACTGGCAGCCCAATATGATCCCAACGCGCACGGCGATTTGGGCTGGTTCCCCAAGGGTTATTTGTTTGACCCGAATGTGGAACAGGCCGCCTTCAGTTTGCAGGTCGGGCAGATCAGCGATGTGATCCAAACGAACGTTGGGTACGACATCATCAAAGTTTTGGAACGCGATCCACAACATCCTTTATCGCCTGACGCGTATCTTGCCATGCAGGAACAAGCCTTGCGAAATTGGATCGCTCAGCAAAGAGCACAGGCAAATATCGTGCTGGCGCCCTAGATTTCAAAAGTCATTGCGAGCGCATGCGAGCGCAAGCGAAGCAATCCCCTCGCGAAACAGGAGATTGCTTCAGCGGAAATACGCCGCTTCGCAACGACATGAAAACGGAGAGACTCCAATGAGTAATTATGACCTCAACGAACAGCCCACCCGTCAGCCCGGCAGGTTGCGACTCAATCCATGGGATATTTTATCCATCGTGGTATTGCTGGTCACGGCCTGCATCGCCGGTTATTATGTGTTGATCTTCCTTAATCCAAGCCAGCCGTTGAATCCGTTTCCTCCGCCGACCCCGCCGTTCCAACTCCCCACTGCGACCATCACAGCGATCCAACTCCCCGCCACCTGGACCGCGACCAACCCTCCGTTCATGACCGCCACCGATACGCCTCCGGCAACCTTTACCTTGATCCCCACCGAGACTTCCTTCTCGCTCGTCCCGCCAACGAAAACGTTGACACCTACAGCTACTCCGAAGGCGCCATTTGCAGCTACAGTTACGTATATCAGTAGCACCATCATTTATCCTGATTTGGGTTGCAATTGGCTTGGTATAGGAGGAACAATTGTAGATTCTAATGGCGCTGATATGATCCCTATGCTCATTGGGCTTTTTGGCACACTAAATGGTCAGCCAGTGCCAACAAACTCGATAACTGCTAGTGGTGCTTACCCTGCATACGGCAGGTCCGGTTTTGAATTTAACTTAGGAAATATTCTTCATCTCACTACACTCCCCGTTGCTTCGAATCACACTTTGTATCTGCAAGTGTTAGATCAGTCTGGACTCCCTCTATCAGACAATGTTTATATCAATACTTATAACGATTGTTCAAAAAATTTAGTACTCGTCCGCTTCAAGAAACGATAAGAATAAACTGGCGGCCAAATGGCCGCCAGTTTATTCTTTAAACCTCTATATTCCAGTGTTTATATTTTGGATTTTTTGCGCGCAGCAGATCGTCGAATAGTACCCGTAATTTTGCCGTGATGGGTCCCATCTCGCCGCGGCCAATCGGACGATAATCCACCTTGGTGACGGCCATGATCTGCGCGGCGGTGCCGGTCATGAAGAACTCTTCCGCAATGGAAACCTCTGTGCGGTCAATGGAACGTTCGGTCACTTGCAGTCCCATTTCATTGCGAAGAAGTTCGATGACCGACCTGCGGGTGATGCCTTCCAGGATATTATCCGTGATCGGCGGCGTGATCACGACACCGTCCCGCACCATGAAAACATTCATGGCCGAGCCTTCAGAAACGTGGCCGTTTTGATCCAGTACCAGCGCCTCGTCGAAGCCGGCGCGGTTGGCATCGGTTTTGATCAAAGCCGAGTTGGCGTAGGCGCCCGCCACCTTTCCGCGCGCCGGGATCATATTGTCGTCAATCCGCCTCCAGGATGAAATGGTCACATGCGCGTTGGTATCGTTCTTGACATATTTCTCGTAGGGCATGGTGAAAAGGCAAAACTCGTCTTTAAGATCATGCAATTTCACGCCAATCCCAAGGTCAGACTTATAAAACGTCGGGCGCATGTAAACATCCTGCTGGTAGCCATCCAGGCGCAATAACTCCAGCGTGAGCTCGATCAAACTCTCTTCGTCATAACTGGTTTGCATCGCCATTATGCGCGCCGAATGCAGAAGGCGATGATAATGATCCCGGGGACGAAAAACGAAGAGACGTTTCTTCTCTTCGTTCCAGTAAGCCCGTATGCCGCTGAATACAGCTGTGCCATACAAAAAGCCGTGTGTGGCTATGTTGATTTTCGCATCCGCAAGCGGGACAACTTTTCCCTCAAAGAACGCATGCTTCGAGAGATCCACAAGACACCTCCAAAAGGGAAATAGGACCAGTTCTTACAGATGAATTATAACCGATTCAGTCTTCTTCTTTCTTGTTTCTTGACGGCAGGCGCTCGAAGAAAAGACGCGTCGCCTGCTTTCACGCCAGGATTTCACGACAGCCATCGAGAATGTGGACCTCGATACGTATGATCGCAAAGTCGTCGCCGATTACACGCGCAAAGACGGGAGTCTGAAAACCATCCCTGCCCAGAGAAAAAAACTGGAAGCGGTTTTACGTTATATCGTTAAAGCATTTGAGCCGGGGAAACGATATAGCGAAAAGCAGGTCAATAAGATCCTTGGCCAGGTTCACGAAGATACGGCTTCATTGCGGCGCGAATTGGTCGGTTTTGGATTGATGCAGCGCGCAGGCGGGGGTGGAGAGTATTGGCGAACCGAGTCGTAGGGGCGGATGGTCATCCGCCCATTTTTATTTTGTACGTGATTGAAGCGAAAATATTTCATCCCCTGCCAATGAAGAGTTCAACGGCATTGCATCCAGCGACATCACTTTGCTGTTGGCGAAGAAACCGAAATCAAAGGATGTGGGTTCGCCTGCTTTTTTGCCGGGAACGGGGATCAGCCGTGCGGTGAGCGGCTTATCGAGACGCAGCGCCAGGGCCGAAAGATCGAGCAGGAGCGGGGTGATTTGTTCAACAGTCGTATCGCCCGGCAGAGGCACGGTATCTAATCCGGTGCCACATACTGCCGAATAAAGCAGGACATCCTTTACGCTCAACGTTCCTTCCGCCGCGCGTTGGGCCAGGGTCGCATCTTCAAGTACGGGCATCAGCAATCCGCTGAAACCCGTGTGCGGAAAATCGGCGCGTTCGATGCACTCGGTCAGGATGGCGGCCGCCGCCAGCGAACCGTGCAGGCCAATCTGCGGCACGCCCATTTGTTCAAAGGCTGTACCCAGCGACTGTGCCTCGGCGGGAAAAGGCGCCAGCGAAAAATCGATCCCGTTGAATCGGGTACCGGGTTTTCCTGTTTTCGATAATTTGTTTGAGATTCGGGCGAGGATTTTGCCGTGCTTTTCGATCTCATTGATCAATCGTCTGCGCCCATCGTCAACCGTCCCCGGTCTGCCGTCTCTGGCCGAAAATGCCTCCACTGCCAAATCTGCCGCTTCGGTCGCGATGGCAAAGGCAGGTGTATCGCCATCGTGATACGCGGCCGGGAAGAACGGTGCGCCCGCTTTGACGTTTGCCAGCGCCGCGAAATTGAAATTGGCAAATCCGCTGCTTTGAATCGTTGAATTTCTTTGAATGATCTTCGCACAGGCCTTGATCGCGGCCAGATCAATACCGCCTGCCTTATCCGCCATCCATCCGCCGAAGGCAATATTATTGGAGGCCGCAATCGCTTCGGGAATCACCTCATAGCTTCTAAGACTTCCGAAGTCTCCAAGACTTCGGAAGTCAGGTAAAGCCGGTCCCAGCGAAGCGAATCCGATGTTTGCCTGTTGAATTACACCGGTAAGCTGTTCCGCAAATTTCGGAAGGCTATCAATTTGTTTTGCACCCAACATTTTTGGGAATGGGATTGTCGCCAAACGGACAGTTTGTACCTCATAGCCTGCCGCTTCGTACGTAGATTTGGTCATGGCAAGAAATTCCCCAGCCTGTCTGATGATTTTCTCATCCAAAGGATATTTGGGGTTGCAGAAGTAAGTGATGGAACGAATTTTCATTTCTCTTGTCTTTTCCAAACTTGAAACGAGTCCGTCGTGCTCTTGGTGTCCTATGCCCTGTGTTCTCTCAGGGTTGTGTTTAATTTCTTCTCTGTCTCATTACTTCAAACATCAACACCGAACCAGCAGCTGCTGCGTTCAATGATTCTATGTTGCCAGCCATTGGAATCTTCACAAAGGCATTTGCGAATTTGCGAGCCGGTTCACTGGCTCCCTCCGCTTCGCCGCCGATAATCAACGCCAGCGGTGGACGGAAATCCGTCTCCCAGCATGATTGACCATTCATATCTGCGAGAAAAACCTTTAAACTTGCTGACTTGCTGACTTGATTGATTTCATCCCAATTCATCGTGTGCATCGGCAATCGGAAATGCGCGCCCATCCCGGCACGCAGGACTTTTGGTGCAAAGGCATCCGTTGTTTCGGGCGGGATCAACACGGCTTGCACGCCAGCGGCGTCCGCGCTGCGCAGTAATGCACCGAGGTTGCCGGGGTCGCGAATTGAATCGGGAATCAAAATAAAGTTTGGAGATTCGGGAATCGGGATTCGGAAATCGTTGAGAACAGCAAGTAAGCCTTGCGATGTTTCGGTTTCGCTCAAAGATTGAAGCAAAACACTTTCTACTTTCTCTGCTTCAATCTTCTTCTCTTCCAACTTCTCAACTAATTTTTTCCCCCGCTCGCTTATTTCATCCGAATACAACACAAACCGAAACGGCCAATTTGCCGCATATGCCTCCTCTACCAGCCGCACGCCTTCGGCAAGAAATGCCCCCGCCTCGCGCCTCTCTTTTGGGCGGCCTGTCAATGCGCGGGCTAATTTGATCTTTGGGTTTTGGGAGGAAGAGATCATGCAAGTCCTACAAGTCTCATAAGTCAAATATTCTTACAAGTCTGACTTCTCAGATTTGTCAGACTTGTAAGACTTCTCGGACCTGTCAGACCATACGGTCATAAACGCTCTTATAGTTTCACTATCGAATAAAACCAGTCGAATCAATTTGATCCCCGATTCGTGATGAGAAAAATAATTTTCGATGGCGGAAAATATCACATCCGCGGCGCGGTCTTTTGGGAAGCCAAAGATGCCGGTTGAGATCGCAGGAAAGGATATGGATGAACATTTCAATTCATCTGCAACTTCCAGTGAGCCATTGACCGCCGCTGCCAATTTATTATCTTCATCACCACCTGCACTCGCACTTTGAGCGTCGCCCCACACGGGACCGACAGCATGGATCACATATTTCGCAGGCAGGTTTCCGCCGGAAGTCCATGCCGGACGCGCATGCGAGACCGTTCCATGCTTGCGAATCCATTCATCTGATTCCTGCTGGATGATTTCTCCTCCGCGTCGGACGATGGCCCAGGCCACGCCGCCTCCGTGCGACAAATGCTCATTCGCCGCATTGACGATGGCATCTGTCGTTTCAGTGATGAGGTCGCCCTGAACGATTTGGAGGGTCTGGCTGGTGGATAGAACTCGTTCCACGAGAACTTTGTTCACGCAACTATTTTACCCCGTTAAATACGTAGGGGCAGGTTTTACGCCTGCCCCCATAATGGGACAATCTTATTTCGTTTTTGCCACTACCGCCGCAAAGGTGTTTGGATCGCGGACGGCGATGTCTGCCAGCATCTTGCGGTTGAGGGTGATGTTCGATTTCTTCATCGCCGATATCAGCCGGCTGTAGGTCGTGCCATTCAGCCGGGCCGCCGCGTTGATGCGGGCGATCCACAACTTGCGCAGGTCACGCTTGCGGACTCTGCGGTCGCGCGTGGCATACCACAGACTCTTGAGCATGGCTTCGTGGGCGCGCTTGAACAAAAAGTGCTTGGCGCCGCGCTGGCCTTTGGTGATCTTCAGAAC
>Ga0182027_10004525_pt1 | contig 21505 bp, 14 predicted proteins | sample 712E1DmetaG_FD_121300 | JGI IMG/M metagenome (GOLD analysis project Ga0182027, IMG submission 121300) | Permafrost microbial communities from Stordalen Mire, Sweden - 712E1D metaG (Illumina Assembly) | ecosystem: Environmental > Terrestrial > Soil > Wetlands > Permafrost | place: Sweden... | reverse complement strand
GACAGCTTCCATCTGACGCTGCGGGATGGCCTGTGGGCGGAAGGCAAAGGGCTGCGAATCTGGCCGCCAGTTGAAGTGGCCGGAGTCGCAGTGCCCGGTTCGGTGGCTCCCAATGCGCCACTCATTCGGCTGGAGGAGTTCCAGTTTCATGCGCCAATCAACTATAAGCCGGGCGAGGCGATACATATTTCCGTGGTGCAACTGAAGGGGCTGGAGGTGGATGTGCCGTCGCGGCCACATTTTGAGCACCATGCGGAGGGGGAGAAGAGCGCAATCGGAGCAGGTCTGGGAACCGTCGCCGGTAAGACAAGCGCGGGCGCGGGGTTGTTGCGCTTTCAGGTGGAGAGCCTGGAGTGCAATGGAGCGCATCTGACCGTGGAGACGAGCAAGCCAGGCAAGCTGCCGCTGGAGTTTGCTATTGCTCACCTGAGACTTACGGGGATTGCGAACGGCGCGGCGATGGGCTTTGAGGCGGAGCTGACCAATCCGCGGCCGGTGGGGACGATTCACACATCGGGGAACTTCGGGCCATGGATGGTTGCGGATCCTGGTGAGAGCCCGCTCATGGGGAACTACAAATTCGAACACGCGGACTTAGGTGGATTCAAGGGGATAGCAGGGATTCTGAGCTCGACTGGGCACTACGAGGGGACGCTGCGCGAAATCGTGGTGGATGGGGAGACGGACACGCCGGATTTCCAGCTAGCCCACTTTGGGACTGCGTTGGCGCTGCACACCAACTTTCATGCCAGGGTGGACGGGACCAACGGGGACACGTGGCTGGAACCAGTGGAGGCGACGCTGGGAAACTCACACTTCTGGGCGCAGGGACAGATTGTGCACGTAGCTCCCGCAGCGGATGGGAGGGGCGGGATGCGGGCCGGCGGACACGACATAGCGTTGAAAGTGAATGTTGACCGGGGCAGGATTGAGGATTTTCTGCGGCTTGCGAGCCACTCGGGGACGCCGCTGTTGACCGGCGCGCTGACCATGAAGGCGGGGCTTGAGATTCCGCCGGGACCGGACCACGTGGACGAACGTCTAAGGCTTGCGGGCACATTTGCACTGGGCGATGTGCAGTTTATGAGCGTGAAGATCCAGGACCGCATCGCGGGGTTGAGCGCACGCGGGCAAGGCAGGCCAAAGGATGCAAAGAATGGCGGCCACGCTGATGTGCGCTCAACAATGAATGGGAGCTTCAAGATGGCAGACAGAGTGGTAACACTGTCGGCGCTTGAATACACGGTGCCGGGAGCGGTGATTGACCTGAAGGGAAGTTATGCCGTGGAGGGCGGGAAGCTGAATTTTGCGGGCACCGCGAAGATGGATGCCACGGTATCGGCGATGGTTGGCGGATGGAAAGGACTGCTGCTGAAGCCAATAGATCGCTACTTCCAGAAGGACGGAGCAGGGACGGAGGTTCCGATTCATATTGAGGGGACGCGCGAGAATCCGCAGTTCGGGATTGACTTCAACCGGATGAAAGGGAGTTCGGCGCAGCGGCCGGACGAGCCGCATTGAAGAGCTGGACTTCGAGGTCTTTTGCCTGATGCGATCAGTGGCATGGACAGGCATGATAGTTTGGCTTGTGTTGCACCGTCGCCGAAGTTGACGAGCTGCGGAGACAGAACGAGGAGATTCGAATGTGTGCTGCAATTCGTAGAGCAAGGAAGATCGGGAACTGCGCCCTGGCCCTGATATTGGTGACCGTGGTGCTGACGGCAGGAGGACAAACCGCAGCTGTGAAATCGGCTCCCAGCAACCCATCCCAATCGGCGGAACATGACTGGTGGAAGAATGCCGTCATCTATGAGATTTACCCACGCAGCTTTCAAGATACAAATGGCGATGGCATCGGCGATCTGAATGGAATTACCGAGCGGCTGGACTACCTGGAGGAGCTGGGGGTGGATGCTATCTGGCTGACGCCGGTGTATCCATCGCCGCAGGTGGACTTCGGTTACGACATCTCGGACTACAAGACGATTGATCCGCAGTACGGCACACTGGCCGACTTCGACCGGCTGGTGGCAGAGGCGAACAAACGTCGCATCCGGGTGCTGATGGACATGGTGATGAACCACAGCTCGGATCAGCACGAGTGGTTCGTTCAGGCGCGGTCGTCGAAAGACAACCCTTACCGGGACTGGTATATGTGGAACGACGGCAAAGTCGATGCAACCACGGGCAAGCCAGTGCCGCCGAACAACTGGCAGTCTTTATTTGGTCACTCGGCGTGGCAGTGGGATGAAAAGACCGGGCAGTACTACTATCACAAGTTCTACATTCAGCAGCCGGACTTGAACTGGCTCAACCCCAAGGTGCACCAGGCATTCGAGGACATCGTTAGTTTCTGGCTGAAGCGCGGCGTGGGCGGATTCCGATTCGATGCGATCACAACTCTATTTGAGGACCCGAGCCTGGCCGATGAGGGCGTGGTGAAGGACAAGAACGGGAAAGTGATCATCAACGCCTACGGCGATCCGCAGTTGGACGGTTCGAAGACCGACAACCAGCCGGGGCTGCACCCAGTGATGCAGGAGATGCGGGCAACAACGGACAAGTTCGATACCAGTGCGTTTCCCGGCACGCGGGTTCTGATTGGCGAAACCTACCTGCCCAACATTGAAGAGCTGGCCAAGATGTACGGGCCGCCGGGAAAGCCGGAGTTTCATTTGCCAATGGACACGCAGGTGGCGTTTATCAACAAGATGGACGTGGCACAATTCCGCGCGAAGTTAATCGATGCGGAGACGCATCTGAGCGCGCATGTTCCGCTGCTGCTTTTTGATAACCACGACAATCCGCGTGTTGACTTGCGATATGGAGACGGGGTTCACGACGAGGATATTCAGCGAGTGCTATCGACGATTCTGTTCGCGAGCCGCGGGTCTGCGTTGTTCTATTACGGCGATGAGATCGGGATGAAGACCACGCCGCCAAAGCGAAAACAGGACGTGAAAGATCCAATCGGCATTACCGGCTGGCCGAAGGAGAAGGGCCGCGACGGCGAGCGCACACCGATGCAGTGGGATACGAGCACGAACGCGGGGTTCACCAAGGGAACACCGTGGCTGCCGGTGCCGCCGAGCGCGGCGACGATCAACGTGGCGATGCAGAAGAACAACGCGAATTCGCTCTTTGCGTGGTACCAGAGCCTGATCCGGCTCAAGAAGACGGTTCCGGCCTTTGAGAGCGGCGCCAACATCATGCTCGACACGGAAAACAACAAGGTGCTGAGCTGGATGCGGCAGGCACACGGATCGGCGCAGGTGGTGGTGTGCGTCAACTTTACGGCGGAGCCGGAGACGGTGAACTTGGCTATTGGCGGTGCGGGTGTCAAGTCGCGGCAAATGAAGACGTTGCTGAAGACGCCGGGAGCCGCTGATCCTGCGTCCCTTGAAGCGATTGAACTGGGTCCATTCGGGGTTTACATCGGGGAGGTTCAGTAGCGCAGGCAACTTGATTTCGCGCCAGCGTAACACTCCGCGTGGCAACAAGAGATCCCTTTCCGCCTGCTACGGCGGCTCAAGCGACACGTTGTGTATGGGCCCTCAGAACTTCGTTTGGATCTACGAAGCTTTTTTTAGCAGTTCCTGCTCGGCGCGGAGCCAATCCTGCTCTGCAAACCCATCCTGGTAACCGCGCTGCTCCCAATAGGCTCGGGCGAGCTTCTCGATTTCCTCACGGGGCGGCATTGCCGACCTTGAGGGTGAAGCGGCTTTCTCTTTTTTTGCGGCGGGTTTGCGCGGCTTCGCGGGGGCTGTCGCTTTCTTGACTTTCTCGGCCATAGAAAAACTCCTCCGTTTGTTTCGCGACCTATTCGCGGGGTATCTACTTCAGAATACAGAAAATTCCGGTTCCACGCGATACCTGATTGGATGCGCGCGCCTTAGTTCTCAACACGTGAGACGAGAGCGCGTAAATTCAAATTGCATTCATAATTGGCGGCGAATTGCCACACCGAATTCCTTGCCCATAGACATCCGGTCGTGTTTGACTGGTTGCCGAAGGTGAAGGTCACGTATGGGATACATTCTTGCACTGGACCAGGGGACTACAAGTTCCCGCGCAATTCTCTTTGACGAGGCGGGGACCATCGCCGCTACGGCGCAACACGAGTTCGAGCAGTTCTACCCGCAGGCGGGATGGGTGGAGCACGATCCAACCGAAATCCTGACCAGCCAGCTTTCGTGTGCCGTGGAGGCGTTGGGCAAGATTGGCGCGCGGCCGCGGGATGTGGCGGCGATCGGGATCACGAACCAGCGCGAGACGGTGGTTGTGTGGGAGCGGGCGACGGGGAGGGCGATTCATCCGGCAATTGTGTGGCAGGACCGGCGCACGGCGGCGCGCTGCAGCGATCTCGAGGCAGGTGGAGTTGGAGAGACTGTTTCTGCGAAGACCGGCTTGGTGCTGGACCCTTATTTTTCCGCTACCAAGGTGGCGTGGATTCTGGACCATGTGCAGGGAGCGCGGGCGCGGGCGGACAAGGGCGAGCTGGCGTTTGGCACCATTGACAGTTGGCTGATCTGGCACCTGACCAGCGGGAAGAGGCATGTGACCGACGTGACCAATGCCTCGCGGACGCTGCTTTACAACATTGTGAAGGGCGAGTGGGATGAGGAGTTGCTGCGCATCTTCAGCGTGCCTGAGAGCATGTTGCCGGAGGTGGCGTGGTCGAGCGAGAAGGTGGGCGAGGTGACGACCACGCTCGGGCTGGGCGGTGTGGCGATTGCGGGGATTGCCGGAGATCAGCAGGCCGCGCTATTCGGGCAGTTGTGCTGGAGCGCGGGCGAGGCAAAGAACACGTATGGGACCGGGTGCTTCCTGCTGCAGAATGTGGGAACGGAATTCGTTCGCTCGAAGCATCGGCTGATTACGACGCTTGCGGCGAGCGCGGGCAAGCGGCGGGAATACGCGCTGGAAGGGAGTATTTTTACTGGCGGCGCGGTGGTGCAATGGCTCCGCGACAACCTCAAGCTGATTAGCTCTTCAGCGGAGGTTGAGGCGCTGGCGGCTTCCGTGCCGGATACGGGCGGAGTTGTGTTTGTGCCGGCATTTGTGGGGTTGGGCGCGCCGCACTGGGATGCGCACGCGGCGGGAATGCTGATTGGGCTGCGGCGGGATACAAAGCCGGGACACATTGCGCGGGCTGCGCTGGAGGCGATCGCTTTCCAGGTGGCGGACGTGCTGGAAGCGGTGCACAGCGAGACGGGGACTCCGCTGGCCGCACTGCGCGTGGATGGCGGCGCATCAGTGAACGATCTGTTGATGCAGTTCCAGGCCGATGTGCTCTGCGTACCGGTTGTGCGGCCGCAGGTGACGGAGACGACTGCTCTCGGGGCGGCATATCTCGCGGGGCTGGCGACGGGATTCTGGGCGGGACCCGAGGACTTGCGAACGAAGCGGCAAGGCGACAAGCGGTTTGAACCGAAGATGACGGCGAGCGACCGGGCGGAACGGCGTGGGCTCTGGAAGAAGGCCGTGGAGCGCGCGAAGGGCTGGAGTGCATAAGGAAATCGCGGCGGAATGCAGGTTGCGGATCTATTGGTGAACCTTGTGCGCCGGCGGAGCATCATCTTGATCAGGTAACAACGAAGGTTCCCTCTTTATGGAGGTCGAGATGGCGGCAGTGGTCTGCAGTCATGTTGCGGAATACCTGAAAAATGTGAATCCGCAGACGAAGGGGTGCCAAGAGTGCCTCAAGTTGGGCCAGAAGTGGTTGCATCTGCGCATGTGCCTGGAGTGCGGGCATGTGGGCTGTTGCGACTCGTCACCTGGCCGTCATGCACGGGCGCATTTTCATGAGACGCAGCATCCGCTGATTCAATCCGCCGAGCGCGGAGAGAATTGGCGCTGGTGCTATATCGATTCGGTATATCTTTAGCTCGCTAAGCCAACTCCACTTCGATTTTCTTGGCGTCTACGTCGAGCTTCACGATTTTGAACCGGCGGATCTGGCCTTCGGCTAACGGTTCGGGCTTTGATGAGGCGGCTGGGGCGTTGCCTTTCCAGCGAGCCTGCAACATGGACGACAGGCTGGACAGATCGGTCCTGGCGGCGCTTTTTTGCTCCGGCGCGGCTGGTGCGGCAGCGGCGGCTTTCGTTCGGCAGGTGGAGCGGATCCCATCGCCAAGTTCGACGATGGTGAGCATCGGTGACAGCTCGACAACGCGGCCGGAGACTACGTCGCCTACTTTCCGCTCGGCGATGTACTCGTCGATGTCGGTGGGAACGAGCTGCTTCATGCTGAGCTTGATCTGGCGCTTCTCCGTGTCGATGGCGAGGACTTGCGCTTTGACTACCTGGCCGGTGCGCAGGGCATCGCTGGGATGGTTGAGGCGGCGGTCGGCGACGATCTCACTGATGTGGACCAGGCCTTCAATTCCATCGGCGATCTGAACAAAGGCGCCGAAGTTCATCAGCTTCGTGACCGGGCCTTCAACCTCTGAGCCGACGGGGAAGTTGCGCTGAATATCGAGCCACGGGTCGGCGAGGGTCTGCTTGAGGCCGAGTGCGATGCGGCGTTCTTCCGGCTTGACGGAGAGAATGACGGCGTCTACACGGTCGCCCTGCTTGAGAAGGTCACTGGGGTGGCGAACCTTTTTGCCCCATGCCATCTCCGAGATGTGGATGAGGCCTTCTATGCCGGGTTCGATTTCGACAAATGCTCCGAAGTCCATGAGGCGCGTCACGGTGCCCGAGACGCGCTGGCCGGCGAGGAAACGCTGCGGCGCTGTTTCCCAGGGCTCGGCCTGGAGCTGCTTGAGGCCCAGCGAGATTTTTTTGGTTTCGGGGTCGATTTTGAGGATGCGAAGCTGGAGTTGCTGACCGACGGTGAGCACGTCCTCGGGTTTGTCGACGCGGCTGTGAGAGATGTCGCTGATGTGGAGGAGGCCGTCAACGCCGCCGAGATCGATGAAGGCGCCGTAGGGCATGAGGGTGCGGACGGTGCCGGGGAGCGTGTCCCCTGCCTGCATGGCGGCGTGGCGGGTGGCACTTTCAGCGCGGGCCTGCTCTTCAAGGACGACACGGCGATCGACGACTACGTTCTCGTCGGTGACGTCGAGCTTGGTGATGCGGCAATTGATCTGGGTGCCGACCAGCTTTTCGACCTCTGCCGCGTCACGGGCGCCGCTGCGGCTGGCGGGCATGAAGGCGCGGACGCCGATGTCGACGCTGAGGCCGCCCTTGATGACTTCGGTCACGGTGCCGACGACGGCGAGCTTTTCGTTGAAGGCGGCTTCAAGGGCCGTCCAGTCGCGGGGCTGGGCCACCTTGAAGCGGGAGAGCTCGTAGTAATGTTCCTCGTTGCGGCCGGTGACGGAGACGGGAACGGTGTCGCCGGGCTTAACGCCCTCGGCGTTGTTCTCGAAGGCGGAGCGAGGCAGAACGCCCTCGGTCTTGTAGCCGATGTCGAGGAAGACCTGGTCGGCGGAGAGGGAGATGACAGTGCCCTGCAACTGCTTTGCGCCGGGTTCCGATTTGTGTGTGTGGCTGCGCTCGAAGTCGCGGAGGAGGTCGGCGAAGGATTCGGTGGGTTCTTCTTCAACGACTTCGGGGACGGGCTCGGGGACGGCGGCGGGCTGCGGTTCGGCGATGGCCATTGCAGCGGGCTCAGCGATCGGTTCCGTGACGGACTCCGGAACTGGTTCGGATACGATTTCCTGGGAGGGCAGCGATTCGGTGATGTTTTCTTCGGTCATGGCGGGTTATGGTCCATTCTCCCATGTTTGGGTGGGGTTGGGTTGGCGACCCGGCGCGAGTGGACATTCTGCGTGCGTTCGATAGAGAATGGTCGGCACGCGGGGGAACCGATGAAAACATCATTTGGCATGACAAGGCGGGATTTTGTGCGTTTGGGAGCGGGCGCTGCGGTGGTGGGCGCTGCGGTGAAGTCGACACTGCTGGAACCAGCGGGTTTGGCCGCGCAGGCGCCGCCAGACGCGCGTAAGATTCGGTTTGCCATTGTGGGGACCGGGATTCGAGGGTGCAATCTGCTCAGCTCGGCGCGCAACGTGCCTACGGGCGTCTGCGTGGGCGCGGCAGACCTGTACTCGACGCGGCGCAGGGCCGGAATCGAGGCCTTCGGCGCCGAATTCCCCACCAGCGGCGACTACCGCACTCTGCTGGACCGCAAGGATGTGGACGCGGTGCTGGTGGCTACGTCGGACCATCATCACCGGCGGGTGACGCTGGATGCGGTTGCGGCAGGCAAAGATGTGTACTGCGAAAAGCCGATGTCGCACAGCATCGAAGATGGATTCGCAATGGTGGGAGCGGTGCAGGCGAACAAGCGCATCTTTCAAGCCGGCAGCCAGCGGGTCAGTTCGGTTCTGTACGCGAAGGCGCGGGAGATCTTCGCGTCGGGACGGCTGGGCGATGTGCACGAGATCGATGCGCAGTGGAACCGGAACACGCCCGGCGGCGCATGGGTTTATCCGATTCCGCCCGACGCCAGCCCGGAAACAATCGACTGGAAGGGGTTTCTGGTGGATGCGCCGGATCGGCCATTCGATCCCAAGCGCTTCTTCCGCTGGCGCTGCTTCAGGGACTACGGTTCGGGGCTGGGCGGCGACTTGTTTGTGCATCTGCTGAGTGGCATCGGGGTCGTCACCGGGATGAACACGCCAGCCAATCGCGCTTACTCGACCGGCGGAATCTACCACTACAAAGACGGCCGCGAGTTCCCTGACCTGCTGGAGACGGTGTTTGATTTTCCGTCAGAGAACGGGGGCGTGCAGGTTCATCTGCACTGCAATCAGGCCAACGACGACGGCGACGAGGGAATCACGTTCTACGGTTCCACCGGGACAATGGTGATGACGGGCAAGACGGTCACGTTCACTCCGCAAGATGTGCGGCCGAAGTTTGAATCCTATGGCTGGGGCGGGATGACGGAAGCGCAACGGCACAAGGGGATGGAGGATTGGAAGGCCGCGCATCCGGAGCCGCTGGCGGCACTGGGCGATGCTGAGAGCTTCACGCTTCCGCAAGGCTATGACGATACCGCCGTCCACATTGCCAACTTCTTTAATGCCGTGGTGACGCGGAAGCATGTAGTGGAGGACGAGGTCTTCGGCAACAATGCCGCGATCGGTTGCCACATGGCCAATCAGTCATATTTCCACCGCGGCGTGGCCTCTTGGGACGCGGCGGCAAAGACAATCAAGGTCTAGGTTTCGAAGAACACAGGAGAATGGATCATGGGTTATACCTCGCGCAGGACATTCTTGAAGGCAACGTGCGCTCTGGCGGCTGCTGCTTGTGTCGGAGCTGATTCGCTGACGGCCAAACCACTCGACTTGCCGCTCGGGCTGGAACTCTATTCCGTGCGAGATCTGCTCGCCAAGGACTTTGAGGGGACGCTCGCCAAAGTGCGGTCGGCTGGATACACGGTGATGGAGGCTGCGGGCTACTACAACCGCGCCGCAGCGGATTTTCGCAGGGCAATGGATAATGCCGGCATGCGCTGCGTGAGCACGCACCATGCGCTCAGCGTGCTCGAGACCGGGCTCGACGAGTCCATCGAATACGGCCACACGCTGGGCCTGGAATACATCGTCTGCTCGTCGTCGGGCGGCATGCACCGCGACCCGGCGGCGAAAGGCGCACCCACGCTTGATGACTGGCGCTGGATTGCCGGCGAGTTTAATCGCATCGGCGAAAAGGCGAAGGCTGCCGGCATGACCTTCGGCATTCATAACCACACGCCAGAGCTTGCTGTGATCGACGGCGTGCTGGTGTATGACGAACTGCTGCGGCTCACCGATCCCAAGTTGGTGGTCTTCGAGATGGATGCGGGCTGGGTGTATGCTTCCGGGCACAACCCCGTGGACTACCTGACGAAGACGCCCGAACGCTTCCAGTTGATGCATGTGAAGGACATGGTTCGCCAACCGGACGGCAAGGAGTTGATGACCGTGCTGGGTAAAGGCAGCATGGACTATCGCCCGATTTTGCATGCGGCCACGGGGCTCAAGTACTACTTTGTAGAGCAGGAAGCGTTTGAGATGGAGCCAATCGAAGAGCTCCGGCTGAATGCCGAGTACATGCGCAAGCTGAACCTATAACGGGAGTTTCGTTCCCAGTTTCGCTTCCTCAGACTGAAATAAGATCGTGTCTGAGGGAGCGTGACCCATGGGAAGAACTCTGGTTGCGATCACGGGAGCGTCCAGCGGCATCGGCGCGGTGTTCGCAAAGAAACTTGCCGCGAACCATGATCTTTTGCTCATCGCGCGTCGCAAGGAGAGGCTCGAAGCGCTGGCGGCTGAACTAACCGCGCAGTATGGATGCGAGGCAGACGTGCTCGCCGCTGACCTGGCCGATGCCCAGGACCTGGCTGCTGTTGCGGACCGCATCGCAGGCGAGCGGAATCTGGCTCTGCTGGTGAACAACGCCGGCTTTGGCGCGCGCGGCCTCTTCTGGGAGTCGGATCTTGAAGTACAGGAGCAGATGCATCGTCTGCACGTGATGGCAACTGTCCGACTGAGCCATGCCGCACTGCGCAATATGGTTGCGAGGAATGCCGGTGGCATCATCAACGTGGCGTCGGTAGCCGCTTTCGTGCAACGCGCCGGCAGCGTGAGCTATGGAGCCACCAAGCGCTGGATGACTGCATTTACCGAAGGGCTGCACCTTGAATTGAAGGGCATTGGATCCTCAGTCAAGGTCCAGGCGTTGTGTCCCGGTTTTACATACACGGAATTCCACGCCACGTTGGGGATGGAGCAACAGAGCATAGCGCCGCCGTCTCTGTGGCTGCAGCCGGAGTTTGTTGTGGGGGAGTCACTGAAAGCATTGCAGCGGGGGAAACCGATTGTGGTGCCGGGGTGGCGTTATAAGGCGATTATGGCCCTGGTCTCGAAGCTGCCGACACCGATGCGTCTTGCTTTTGAGACGGCTGGATCGACGAAGAACTCGCGGTGGAAGTAGGTTGCTCGTTCGGGGTGGAGCCTCGTCCGCGGTGGATGCCTGGTGCGTTTCAGGTAGGCTGGAACCATGGATATCTTCGACGAGAAGCGGGCAGAGCTGGAGCGGCATGAGTTCATGATGGGTGTGGAGCGGGGCAGGCTGGCTGTGGCTCTGGACTTGCTGACCGACTCCCTGATTATGGTGGGGCAACATGGCGTTTACTGCGCCTCGAGCCGCAACCCGTCAAAACCGGCGTTGGATTTGCAGGCGGTGCTGGCTGGCATGGATGGAGCCAAGCAACTGATCCAGTCGGTGATGGAGGAAATGCGGAAAAGCAGGGACCAGGGACTAGGGAACAGGGAATAGAAGGGCCCGCTGGCTGAAGACTCTTCTATTCCACCCGACCATCTGTGACGAGCTCATGGCGCCCGGGAAACCGAAATGCGGTATGCTTAAGGAGCGCGCCCGTAGCTCAGCTGGATAGAGCGAACGCCTCCGGAGCGTTAGGTCGGGAGTTCGAATCTCTCCGGGCGCACCATATTTACCTCATTGCCTTCCCCCACAACCACATTCGAGGACTCACGATGACAATTCGGGCCGTTTTGCGGCTTCTTTTTCTTGGGTTTAGCTGGCTCTCAACCTTGAGCGGTGTGGTTGCTGCGCAGGATGCGGGAGGGGCCTCCGCCGACGGGAAGGCTGATCTGAAATTTGTTGTGGCTCTGAGCCGGCACGGGGTTCGTTCGCCCATTGGAAACACCGATCTGCTGAATAAGTACTCTGCCGCACCGTGGCCCAAGTGGGATGTGCCGCCGAGTTACTTAACGCCGCACGGCTACGAGCTGATGAAGCTCGTTGGCACGTGGGACCGCGTCAAGTTCTCGGGGAAGGGCCTGTTTGCTCCCAATGGCTGCGACGATGCTGCGCATGTCTCCATCTTTGCTGACTCCGATGAACGCACGCGTGAAACTGGCAAGGCGCTCGCCAAAGGAATGTTCCCCGGCTGTCCCATTGAAGTGCACGCGCAGGCCGAAGGCACGGTCGATCCGCTCTATCGTCTGGTTGGCGGCTTGCATCCCGGAGACTCGGCGCTGGCGGCCGCGGCGATTGCGGGCCGCATTGGCGCCGATCCAAATCATCTGACCGAGGCTTTCCGGCCGCAGTTGACCGCGCTGGATAACGTGTTGGCCGGTTGCGGACATGCGGCGCCTACGGAAACAAAGCGCACTTCCATCTTCGAGATTCCGGTTGCTCTGGGCGGAGGCTCGAACTACGCCTCGGGCTATAGCGGTCCGCTCACCGTGGCCTCAACGATGGCTGAGAATCTGCTGCTGGAATACACGACGGGCATGAGCGACGCGAACACCGGATGGGGATGTGTGGACGGCGCGACGCTGCGCGCGCTGATGCAACTGGACACGGCGGGCTGGGACTATGGATATCGCACGCCGACGGTGGCGCGGATCTACGGATCGAACCTGCTCGATAAGATTGAGCGGAGCCTGGAACAAAGCGTCACAGGCAAGCCTGTTGCCGGCGCGCTCTCAAAGCCGGACGATCGTTTGCTGATCGTCGTGGGACACGACACCAATATCGTTACGGTCGCGGGAGCACTGGGAGCGGACTGGATCATCGATGGCCGCGTGGAAGATACGCCTCCCGGAGGTGCACTGCTGTTCGAGGTCTGGCAACCGCGCGACGGCGGACAGCCCTTCGTGCGCATGGAGTATACGGCACAGACCTTGGAACAGATGCGCCAGGCGCAGCCGCTTACACTGGCTAACCCGCCGGCAGTGTCGCCGATATTCGTGCCTGGATGCAGCGGCAAGGATATGTCGTGCACTTGGGAAGACTTTGTGGCCACGGTGCGCGGAACTGTCAATCCCGCGTACGTGAGTACGACGCCCTGATCCAGCACTGACAACCCTTCAAAGAGGTTGTGCCGGCCGTCCTTGCATTTCTGCGGCGGCCGGCATTTAATTTTCACTCTGTGAAAGCGAACGAACAGAACGCTGCGCTGGTGCTGGTGGGATTCAGTTCCGTGGTGGGGCAGATTGTTCTGATGCGAGAGCTGATTGTTGTCTTCAATGGCAACGAGATCTCGCTGGGCATCATGCTGGCTACGTGGCTCTTCTGGACGGCTGTCGGGAGCGGCCTGAGCAGCCGAATGCGGCTGGATGGGAGCAAACCGCGACGGACGATGGCCGCACTCCAATGTCTGCTGGCGGCTACCTTGCCGGCGACGATCTGGGCGTTGCGTGCCTCAAAGTCGATATTTGAAACGGTGCCCGGCGAGTTGGTGGGGCCGCTGCCGATGCTGCTTACGACCCTGGTATGCCTGAGCGTGTTCTGTGCGGTGTCGGGGGCGCTGTTTGTGGCTGCTGCTCGGATCTTTGAGAGCGAGCGCGACGTGACGGCGCGCGTGGCGGCAGGTTCAGCCTATCTGCTTGAGGCCACAGGCTCAATGGCCGGCGGAGTCGTGGCCAGCATCCTGTTGTTGCGCGTTCTTAAGCCATTCCAGATTGCGATTGTTGTGGGATTGCTTAACCTTTTCATGGCTGCGGTGTTGCAGCTGCGAATGAGGCGCAGGGGTGTCGTTCTGCTGGTGGGTGCAGTGGTCTTGGTCGCGATTCCGCTGTTGATGCTAGTTGGGCCAGCGATGGACAAGGCTGCGCAGGAGCGTTTGTGGAAGGGCTTCAATCTGGTTGCGTCGCGCGACACGATCTACGGCAACCTGGCGGTGACTGAAACGGGTGCGATCCGCAGCATATATACCGACGGCGTCAACCTGGCCAATGCCCCGGATCCGAGCGCGGCCGAGGAGGCGGTGGACTACGCGCTGCTCGAACATCCGGCTCCGCAGCGGATTCTGCTAATTGGTGGGGGCGTGAACGGCGCAGTTGGCGAAGCGCTGAAACACCCGTCCGTCGTGCAGCTCGATTATGTGGAGCTTGATCCGGCGTTGATCGAGATTGCGCGGCAGTTTTTTCCTGCGCAAGCTGCGGCGCTGTCGGACCCGCGCGTGCATGTTCATTATGCCGATGGGCGGCGGTATCTCAAGACGGCCCGTGACAGATTCGATGTGATTATTGTCGATGTGCCAGACCCGCAGACGGCGCAATTGAACCGGTTCTACACGGCGGAGTTTTTCCGCGAGGCGCGCACGCACCTGGCGTGGGGTGGAGTGCTGGCAATTGAATTGCGCTCGTCGGAGGAGACGCTCAGCCCGGACCTCAGGGAGTTTCTGAGCTGCATCCGACGGACGCTTGATGAGGTGTTTCCACAAGTTGTGGCGATTCCTGGCGAGACACTTCACTTCTTCGCGACGAATGAGCCTGGTGTGCTTACTTCCGATCCGTGCGTACTGGTGGCGCGGTTACAGGAACGAGGGATTGGCACGCAATACGTGAGCCGATACTTCATTCCCTATCGCATGACGCCGGACCGCATGCGCCAGGTTGAGGAACAACTTCGGCCGGTGGCATCGACACTGGTGAATCGCGATTTTGCGCCGGTTGCGTACGCGTTCGATGTGCTGTTGTGGGGCGCGCAGTTCGGATCTGCCTATCCGGATTGGTTCCGGAAGGCGGAGCGTCTTCCCTTCAGGGATTTGTTCGGCTTGGTCGTGATCTTGTTACTGATCGTTGCGGGGCTCGCGGCCTATGCAAATGGACGGGAGAGGCAGGCACGATCGGCGGCGGTCTGCTGCACGGCAGCGACGGGATTCACGCTGATGGCTTTGCAGATTTTCCTGCTGCTTGGGTTCGAGTCTGTGTATGGGTACGTCTACCACCAGCTCTCAATTCTCATCGGGCTGTGCATGGGTGGAATTGCGCTGGGGAGTTGGTGGGCCATGCGACGCATTGCTTCAGGGCGTTGTGCTTCGTTGGCCGCGATGACGGTTACTCAGTTACTGCTTGCTGTGTCCGGGCCAGTGCTGCTCCTGGTGTTGGGGTTCTTGGCGAAGACTTCAGGGGCGGCGACGAACTGGATTGCTGCACAACTGGTCTTCCCTGCTCTTGCGGCGCTTTCAGGAATGCTGGGCGGTTTCCAGTTTGTGATTGCGGCGCAGATATTCCTTCGGGATGAAGAGGGAAAGTCGCGGCTGGGAGTGCTCTATGCGATCGATCTGCTGGGCGGATGCGTGGGGGCGCTGGTACTTAGCACTTATCTGATTCCTGTGTTTGGATTCTGGAAGACGGCTTGGGTGGGCGTGGTAATCAATCTGGTGGCGGTGGCAGCCAGCATCACAGCGGCTGAGTTTAGCGCCCGAACCTTTCCGCGGTAGACCCATGCTTAACGGGATGCATTCCTCAGAAAGGCAATCGCAGGTCCTTCGACTCCCTGCGCTTCGCTACGGTCGCTCAGGTGACAGTTCAACTTTTCATTCGGCGCTCCCATCGCGCTGGATGATAGCGTCCTTATTGATGAGGCGCTTGCTTGCGCGGACGATTTCGATGCCGCTTAGTGCTTGCGCTCACCGAAGACCACGGCGGTGAATTTGAAGATGTCGGTGTTTTCGTCCTTCCAGCAGTCAGTGTGCATGCCTGCTTTGGCGCAAGTCTGCTCAAGGAACGTCTGCCGGTTCCACTTCTGCTCTACGGGAACTTGCGGGAGCAGGAGGCCCTCGCTGTCGCCGTTCTTCATCAGGAGGCCGTCGCGGCCGACTTTGATCTGCTCGATATCGGTGACACGGCGGAGGGGCGAGAGGACGGAGATTTCATATTCGAGCTGCGACAGCTCGGAGGCCGCCACAGGACGGAAACGCGGGTCCCGCAGAGCGGCGTAAGCGGCGGTGTCGCGCACGGTGATGTAGAGGGGTTTGATGGGCGAGGTGTACCCGATGCAGCCGCGCAACATTCCTGCCTCAGTGAGCGTGACAAATGCGCCGTATTCCCGGTTCAGTGTCTCACTCGTGCTTGCGGGGGGATCATAGGGTTTATTCGTTTGCACCGCGTATTCAGCGGACTTGCGGGCCAGCGCGAGCAACTCGCTCTTCTCCTGGTCAGTGAGCGAGAACGGCGCTTCCTCTGCGGCGCTGCCGGAGGTTTTGACGAAGAGATCGGCGCTGTAGCCGACTACGCGTGAGTGATCGCCTGAGGTGTCGCCGGAGTTGGCGTAGCGAAGCACTTCGGCCTTGTTGGCGCCCATGCGTTCGGCATAAATCATGGCGGCCACAATGGGCGCGCCGCCGCAGGCCTCCCAGGTGCGCGTCTCAAAGTTGCGCGACATGCTGAAGTAGTCCCATGACTCAAGCGCATGGAGGGTTTTGTGATCGATGATCTCGGCCTGGTCGTAAGGGTGATAGTGGGAGAGATCGGAGCTGGCGAGAATGAGTGTGTCGCCGCCCTTCTTATCGGCTTCGATCATCTTTGCCAGCGCTACGCCCAGTGCGCGGCTGCTTTCGTAGCTCTGGTCGCCCATGACGATGGGGACAAGCTGGAAGTTGCCGAGGACTTTCTGCAGCCACGGCAACTGGACCTCGATAGCGTGCTCGCCACCTGCCGATGTGGGCGTGTGGCCCTGTTCGGAGAAGCGGATGGTGGAACTCATCTTTGTAAGTTGGCGGGCAAACTCCTTGTCGATGGGAATGGTTCCGAGCGGAGTCTCATACGCGTCGCCATCGTAGATGGAGGAAAAGCCAAAGGCAACATAGTGCGAAGGAGCGATGACGACGACGCGGGAATATTTGTGGCCCTTCAGAGCGGCGTAGGTCCACGCGGCCACGGGGCCGGAGTAGGGATAGCCTGCGTGGGGCGCGACCGCGGCAAGGATTGTACCGTCGACGGGCGCGGGCGTTGCATGCGCGAGCATGTCGTCGATCATGGCCGAGAGTTCCTTGGGGTCAGCCGGATAGAAGGATCCCGCGACCGCAGCCACGCGCACCTTTTGCTCTCCGGCGCCGTCGACATGTTTGATTGGAGCGGAAACGAGAAACGCCACGAGTGGAGCCATTAGCCAAGCCATACGCGAACTCCTCTTGATATTCATGGGGCTAACCTCTGGGTACGCTTATACCTGCCAGATACCGGGGATCTGATGCCGGCATTGCGGGCAGGCGCCATCCTTGCCGATCAGCAGTTTGTTGGCTGTGAAGCCGGCGCGCTCCACCAACAGTTTGCGGCATTGCGGGCAATACGTGTTCTGCGCGGGGTGACCGGGCACGTTGCCAATGTAAACGTAATGGAGACCCTCGGCGTCTGCAATCGCCTTGGCGCGCTCCAGGGTGGGCACCGGCGTAATGGGCAGATTCTTCAACAAGTATTCGGGATGGAACTGCGTGAAGTGGAGCGGCACGTCCGGACCCAGGTTGGTCTTGATCCATTGCGCGAGGCCGCGGAATTCAGCCTCGCTGTCGTTGAGCGTGGGGATGACGAGATAGACGATCTCGGTCCACTTGCCCATTTTGCGCAGAGTGACGAGCGTTTCAAGCACCGGCTTCAACTGGCCGGTGACGACCTTTGCGTAGAAAGAATCGCTGAAGGACTTCAGGTCGATTTTTACGGCGTCCATCTTGCCGTAGGCCTGCTTGAGCGCGTCCTGCTGCATGTAGCCGTTGGAGACGACGATGCTGCGGACCCCGGCTGCGTGCCCGGCATCGGCCGTGTCCATCAGGAACTCGCTGAAGACGACCGGCTCGCTGTAGGTATAGGCGATGGTGGGACAGTTGTTCTGCTTCGCAATGGCGGCGATGCGCTGCGGGGGCGCGTAGTCGGCGGGGAGTTGCTCGGGACGCGACTGGGAGATATCCCAATTCTGGCAGAATTTGCAGTTGACGTTGCAGCCGGCGGTGGCGATGGAGAAGGCAACGGTTCCGGGCAGGTAGTGGAAGAGCGGTTTCTTCTCGATGGGATCGACGTGGGCCGCGCAAACGCGCGAGTGGACCAGGGTGTAGTAGACCCCGCCGCGATTTTCGCGGACGCCGCAGTAGCCGCGCTCTTTGTCGCCCACGTTGCACTCGCGCGGGCAGAGCTTGCACTTGACCTTGCGATTCGGGAGCTTCTCGTAGAATTTCGCCTCGACGACAAATTGCGCGTCGTTCTGCGTTTGCGGGCTGGATGGCGAAGAGAGTGCGGAGGGGCTTGCGGGGGCAGGCGCGGAGAATTCGCCGGCGCCAAGGGTTGCTCCCGAGGCGACGGCGCACATGAGAAACGAACGACGGTCTAACGGGGTTCGCGCTTGTTGAATTGGTGAATTGATGCCTTGCTTTGCAACGAGTTTGCACAACATGATGCACCTCCCGCTTCTGGGCGGGTTAAATCTCAACGGTTTCAATACGGCTGGGATCGCTGTTGCCAAGCCGATGTTCTCGATCGCCGGCGGTCAGGATGTAGCGCGGCGCCCTCTGCTCGGCTTCAAGCGTCTTCAGGCCTTTTTCCGCGCGCTTGCGCTCGATGATCTGCCAGCCGGTCCGGTCCAGCGCGACGGGATCTTGCGAGACAAGCAGAGTATTGCACTTCCAACTATGCTCGGGCTTGAATCCGGGGCCACCTTCGTACATGGCCGTGGTGGCGTCGCAGATGGTCAATCGCATGCGAGAGCGGATCTCGGGCAGCATGTTCAGGTCCGCTACGTAGGGGTCGCAGCCGTTGGGATGGTACTTGTTGGGGTTGTGAATTGTGCCGTATATGTTCTTGAGCGCCATGGTGACGCCGGCTCCGTCGTGGTCCTTGAGGACGGGAACGTTGATGAGAACGTTCGTGTAGCGGGTGAGAATCTTCGACAATCGGCTGCCCACACTGCCGTATGCAGCCAGATCGTCTTCGTATCCGGCGCGATCGGTGCCGAAGCATTGCACGCGGTCCCCGCCGACGGAAAGCTTGAATCCTGCGTGTTCCATTTCGCTGCTGTCGCGGTCCCAGACGACGATGTCGCCGGGCTTTATTCCGGCCTGCTGCAGTCGCTCGCAGATGGCGGTGACAAGTTCGATGTTCGAGGAGATGCCGCGGCCACCCAGAGTGTTTACTTTCAATCCCACGCGGTCGCCGGGACGGACCAGCCGCCGCCAGGAGGCGAGAGGCGTGTCGAGAGGGCTGGTACGGTCGAACATTGCGACGATGGCGCGGTCGAGAAGGGCCTGGATACGGCTGGAATCCACCGACGATCCCGAGCCGCGGAGCGCGGGGTCGCCAGCAACGACGACCCGCGATTTTCTAGTGGGCGCTGCCGGCTGAGCGGATGCCATCCGGCTGGCACTTGCGCTCAAAGCCACAGTTCCGGCAAGACAGTCCTTGAGAAAGTCCCGGCGGCTGGCGCTGCGCATGGCAGTCATGAGGGTACTCCGATGACTTGGCGGCTGGGGAACGGCATGTTCCGGTAAAAGGAAACCATTCGCTCTGTGGCTGTATCTCAATTGCCGATTCCGGGGCATCTGGGTGTTATTGGTCCCGGATTGGTTCCAGTCTTTGCCACCTGCCACTAGGCCTATCGGATTCCTCTTCGATGTGAATTTTCAGTGACGAGCGGCACGGTGTGCGACACCGATCGACGCGAGCCAGTTCGGCCTGGTGGCTCTACCGGCTGTCTTTTTGCCTTCCCACTTGGCCGCTGCTCCTGGAGAACGGTCTATGCTGCGGGAAGTCCCGATTGAGGAATGATCGATGAGACTGGTAACTCATTCATTTTAATAGGTATATGTTCTCTCCTCGGCGGTGCGTTCGGGTTCAAACGGCGCAGCTTCAAGATTCGATTCCCCTTTTCGGCAGTCCCGGAAAAGAAATGCTGGAAATCCATGATTGTCCACCGGGAGTGGTGCCAAGCTTGGGGATGCGAACCTTGGCGGAGATCGGTTTTGAGCCGGTCCATCCCCTAAAGGTGGTAACTACTTTAACTAGTTACCAATAGACACGAGATTGATTACCGCCGGACAATTAGACAGTTTCTCAACTAGTTCCAGGCGCTGTTGGCCGCTGGTTCAGGCGGCTTGCTCGAGAAAAGACTTGCAAGACGTTTGGCGCCGTTCACTATGAATGATCGCCGTGGCGGTGTCAGGAACATTCAATCTGGGGAAGTCGTAGGTGCGCGGTCGTGAGAATCGAAAGAACCCTTGCAATAAGCACCATCGGCATCAACCGCACAGTCCAGCAAATCGCTTCCGGAGTTAGATATGAACTGCACACGAGGAACTTCTGTCGTTAACCCTAATCGCCAGAATATGTTGGAGGAGCCTTCGATTGCACCAACGCAGGCGCGGTGGAAGCGGCTGAGCGGGGCCCTGGGGCTTGCAGTCATGCTGCTTTTTGCGGCTGGTGCGCGGGCTCAGTTCGGCACGCAGCCCGTCGGGGCCGTGTCCGGAGCGCAAGGCGTGACGGTAACGTCGGTGGCAGCGGGCACGGTGAATAGCGTCCAGGTTCTAACGGTTGGAGCCGCCGGGCTGGATTTTGCCCAGGGCGGAGGCGCATCCACCTGCGGGACGGCCATTTTCGCCGGCGCGGGTCAAACCTGCACTCAATCAGTCACGTTCACTCCCGCAGTCCCCGGTCTGCGCATTGGCGCGGTGGTGCTTTTGGATGGAAGCGGCAATACTCTGGGTTCCGCCTATGTTTCCGGCATGGGCTCGGGAGGTTTGGGCGTGCTGGCCCCTGGCAACCTTATCCCGGTGGCAGGGAACGGCACTTATCTGGGTTCGATTGAGGACGGGAATCCCGCGACATCCGCGGAACTCTACCTGCCCATTGGTATGGCATTGGATGGTGCGGGCAACGTATATATCGCTGACAGTGCTCACAATCGGATTCGCATGGTCTGCTCCGGCGCATCGAGCGCCACGATCAAGGGAACGGCGTGCACGGGAGGCGGAATCATCTCGACAGTCGCCGGCAACGGCAATCCCGCGTACATGGGAGACAACGGCCCTGCCTCGGCGTCGACTGTGAACGACCCTTCAGGCGTAGCACTGGACGGGGCGGGCAATCTCTATATTGCTGACACAGGCAACAACGCGATCCGCATGATCTCTGCAGCGACGGGCGTGATAACCACAATAGCCGGCGGGGCCAGTGGCTGTGTGGGACAGACCGACACGGTAGGAGATGGTTGTTCGGCTATCTCTGCGAAACTCAACCTGCCCGAGGGCGTGACTCTGGACGGCGCAGGCAACCTGTACATCGCAGACACGGGAAACCATCGCGTCCGCCTGATTTCGATCGCGACCGGAAAGATTACCACTGTGGCCGGCAACGGTTTCACGAACATGAATGGCGACGGAGGGTACACGGGAGATAGCGGACCGGCCATCTCCGCGGAACTGAATTATCCGCATACGGTCGCGTTCGACTCCGCCGGCAACATGTATATTCCCGACACCGCGAACAATCGCATTCGCGAAGTAGCGGCGGTGGGTGGGGCAATTACGGCAGGCAGCCTTATCACGACTTTTGCGGGCAATGGTTCAACATCCTATACAGGTGACGGCGCGGCGGCGAACCTTGCAGGATTGTGGGGGCCCTCCGGGGTGGCGGTCGATGCGGCCGGGAATGTGTTCATAGCGGACACGCAAAACAACGCGATCCGCAAAGTCAGCGCGGCGACCCTCTACATCTCAACATTGATTCAGAGCGGGGTCGGCAAGAACTACGCAAACAGCGCCCTCAGT
>Ga0182027_10004524_pt1 | contig 21507 bp, 19 predicted proteins | sample 712E1DmetaG_FD_121300 | JGI IMG/M metagenome (GOLD analysis project Ga0182027, IMG submission 121300) | Permafrost microbial communities from Stordalen Mire, Sweden - 712E1D metaG (Illumina Assembly) | ecosystem: Environmental > Terrestrial > Soil > Wetlands > Permafrost | place: Sweden... | reverse complement strand
CAGGGTTCTTTCACAAAGCCGGTGATTTCGCCTGAAGCGGATGCACCACGGAAGAAAAGTGTTGTGAAAACAAAATCCGGGGAAAAACTAATTCCTAATAACTTCAGGATATTAGAAGTTGTTACGGCAAATGAAGATGGCGACGAAAAGGGGTATTGGGTACTTTCCCGAAAAGTGTTTATCAAAGAAAAATCCCCGGCGGATGAAGCAAATCCTGGTGATTCACAGGATTCCGATTAATAGCGTATTGCTCTGTATCTCTCACCTTTTAGCGGCAAACACAATCACCGCGTAGGCCGCGAAAAATGCCAGGCCCAGCAGCAGCCCGTACCATGGCAGCCGTTTTTTCAGGATGAAAACCAGCAGCAGTAAAGACGCCGCCGTCGTTACAATCACGCTGTACACCGCGTCGATGTTCAGCGCCCAGGCCGTGATGAACAGCCCCAGCGCCGGATAGAAGGTTGCGTATAAAATCTTCTCCCCCACCAGCGAGCCGATGCTCAGCGTGTCCTTTCCCCGGAACCCCCAGATTAACGCCGTAATCGTTTCCGGAATCACCGTCGCTACCGGGATGATAATCATCGCCAGCCCCAGCGGACTCGCGTTGATTCTTTGGGCAATTGTCGCCACCGTCCCTACCAGCGACTTGGAAGCGAAATACAGCAACACTGCCGCTGCCAGCACCTGGACCGCCGCCGCGATTCTCTGCAAAGTCAGCGATTTGTTGATGAACCGCGCGAAGGTCAGCTCGTCCGGTTCTTCCATCAATTCGTCGTTCTTTTTACGGTACATCAGCGTGACGTACAACACAAAGGCCAGCAGGAAAAACACCCCGAAGGCGTATCGCAGCCAGGCCAGATGCACAAACCCCGGTATCAGCGTCAGCGGGAACAGGACAATGATGAAGATGTAAGGCAGGGCCATACCCCGGTCGATGACCATCGTCGCGGTGGGCCTCTTTTTCAGCAGAAATCCGGCCAGCACCACAATTCCCACCAGCCCGTAAGACAGGCTGGAAGCCATGAACGGCTCTCCGTAAATCGTCCCGATGCCGATTTCGGAACCGGTGGTGCCCCGCTGCGAAAAGATGGCAATCAGGATGACAATCAACTCCGGCAAAGACGTGAACAGCGGTGAAAGGATGGCCCCTACGAACGAACTGCCCAGCTTCAGGTGATGCCCCAGCCATTCCAGCGCGTTCACAAACAGCAGCGACGCAATAAAAACTAAGATTATCGAGAAAATCAGCGTAAAAACAGTCATCGGCCCTTCTGCCTAATTCTTTTCCTGCAAATTGATTAATTTTAACATATCGGCAACCCGGTGCGGAATTTTATGACGGTTTTATTTAGGTCGGTACCGATCAGCAGCTAAGGATCATGAAAAAGCAATCGCCATCTTAACCGGTATGCGCACTGGACGGAAATTATTGAACGGCCTCCATCCCGATGACAATCGGGATCCAGCCCCGCCCCCGCTGTCGTTCCCGACCTGATCGGGAATCTTGAGCCCGCAGGCGAAATACTTTCGACATTGAGTCGAAACGTACATATAGCCGTCCGCTCAAACTTACAAAGGTCTGCTAATGGGTATATTTGTATTTATTGTTTTGATATTGTTTCGTATTTCGATATTCGGATTTCGTCTTTACTTGATTACAAGGTACTGAGCTTTAGCGAATGTATTGAATCTTGATTATTTGTTTGGATTTTTGTATTTGTGCTAATAATTTGCTGCATCCCGCCTAAACGAAGTGAAGCGGAAGAGCTTGGATTTTTTATGGAGTATCCTTGCTCTTTCCCCTGGTTGCCATCCACGCGATCCCGGCCCCCAGCAATCCTCCCGCCACCATCCCGCCGATGACCCCGAAAAATATCGAGAAAACCTGCCATTTCAGTAAAACACCGGTTATCGCCACGATGATTCCCCCCAGTACCACGCCGATGCTCAACCCCAGGTAAACATATTTATCGTTTTTATCCGTAACCTTGTGCGCCGGGATATTCTTTTTCGTTTCGTCGTCAAATTCCCCTTTAAGTTCCTCTGACACCGATATAACAAATTTATTAGGATTGTTCATCGCCATCTGTACTAACCTCCCGGGAACAAACGCAACGCCGCGCATGTCCATCGCCTATTCCTATTTCGGGATTATAGTCCTTTGTGAATTATCTTACAAGCAGCAACAACACCGCAGGACAATTAAACTATCATTGTTAGCTAAACCACCGGGTTGACAAAATGATGAATAATAGTATAATTGACATGAATATTATCCATAGTCACTATTATTTCAGGAGCGTGCGATGAATTGTCCAAAATGCGGTCAGCAAATTGATGATGCGAATACTAAATTCTGCGCGAAATGCGGTAGTAACCTGCAGGCAACTGCTGAAAATAAACCGTCCGGTCCGTTTTGCCGGAACTGCGGGAAACCTCTGGTGGGGAAGCCTGAAATTTGTATGAATTGCGGGGCTAGACCTGAGGCCGGTCGCTTATTTTGTCCGGTTTGCGGGTCAGCCACAAATCCGCAGGCGGTCATCTGCTTGAAATGCGGCTCCAGCTTGGCTGCCCAAAATGCGGTAATTCCCGGACAAAAATCCAAACTGGCCGCCGGGTTGCTCGGAATATTTTTAGGTTCACTCGGCATCCACCGTTTTTACCTTGGCTATGTCGGCATCGGCATAGTCCAGATAGTCGTCACGATAATCACATTTGGAATTGGCGGCCTTTGGGGTTTTATCGAAGGCATCCTGATATTGACAGGGACGTTCAATAAAGACGCAAAAGGGGTTCCGCTCAAAAGCGAATGATGCGCCATCCGTCTAAAACCGTCATTATTACCAAAAAGAGCCGGTTGAGTTTATTCCAACGGGCTCTTTTCTTTTTTCCCTTTTATCATTCTAATTTTGATATTGTTTCATCTTTCGATATTCGGATTTCGAATTTATCCCTTGTTATTCTTTCGGGAACAACGGCGCCAGTTTTTTCACTTCCTCCATCGCCGCAGCCTGCTCGGCCGCGCTCATCTTCTTGAATCTTTCCGCCGCGTCAATTACCGCCGGCCACAAACGCAGGTCGCCCGGCATTGCCGCCGCCGTGATGTCCTGGCTCAACGTCCACCACAGGCTCTGATTGATTTCCGCCTGCGTGTCGAACGGCTCGTACCAGGTCTTGTACATGTGCATCTGCCGGTCCCACGGACTCTTCGTCACCGCTTTGATTGCCATCGTACCCGTATCTTTCTCTTTGGCCAGTTTCAACAGCGCCTTATATTCGTTCGCCTGGCTGGGATGCGCCGCCTCTACCCGGTTCAGCGGGAACATCACCGTATCGAAATCAAAGACCTTTAACGCCTCCGCCAGGAAGCTTGGCTTGTGCCCCGTGATCCCGATGTATTTCACAATCCCCGCCCGCTGCGCCTCCCGCACTGCGGTTAGCGCCCCGTCCTGTCCCAGGATTTTGTGCAGCGTCGCCACGTCGTCCACGCCGTGAAACTGGTAAAGGTCGAAGTAGTCCGTCTGGAGCGTCTGCAGCGATGCTTTTAATTCTTTGGCTGCCGCGGTTTTATCCCGCATCATCGTCTTGCAGCCCAGAAAGACGCTCTCGCGGTGCTTTTTAGATTTCAGCCACGGCCCCATGTGGATTTCCGCCTGCCCGTAACTCGGCGAGACATCGATATGGTTGATGCCGTGCGCCGCCGCCAGTTCCAGCGCCGCGTCCGCTTCACTCTGATTCACCAGCCAGAACGCTGCTCCCCCAAAAATCACAATCGAGCTGAAATGCCCCGTCTTCCCCAGTCTTCTCGTCTCCATGGCCTTGACTCCTTGTATATCCCGCAATAATCCTTCCTGTTCCTCTTATCATATAACCGAAGACGTCGAAGTGTAAATAAGCGTTGTAATTATCCCCATTTCAGTTATTGAGCCTTTTAGCCCGATTAACTGACACTTCCATCCTTTCCGCCGGGTATCCGCCGGCAATAAAATAGAGGCTGGACATCGAAAGCACCGGCGGTCCGTGTCATATCGGGGAAGGGAAGAAAATCATGAAAAAACTGGTTCTTCTGTTCATCGCGTCTGTGCTGTGCGCCGCCGCACTGGCTGGCTGCGCGGCTCCGGCCGCGAACGTCACCTGGAACCCGATGTCCGCCGGTACGAAGGACACGCTTTTCAGCGTTTGGGGCAGTTCCCCCTCCAATATTTTCGCCGTTGGGGATGATAATTCGGGCAGTGTCATCCTGCAGTACGACGGCAAGACCTGGAGGACGATGAACTTCAGCGCGGACTACGGTCTGGCGGGTATCTGGGGCAGTTCGCCTTCAGATGTTTTCGCGGTGGGGGGAGATAATTCCGGTAACAGCGCGGTTCTGCATTTCGACGGCAAGAACTGGAGCACGATGACCGTCACCCCGGCGGGCGGCTTTTTAGCGGCGGTCTGGGGGACCTCATCCTCCGACGTTTTTGCAGTCGGCAAACAGGGGACCATCATCCATTACAACGGCACGGCATGGAGTAACATGACCGGCGGCACGACCAATACCATCAATGATATCTGGGGTACATCTTCGTCCGATGTCTTTGCAGTGGGTCATTTACCCGGTACCATCCTGCATTATGACGGCCGGACCTGGAACCCGATGACGAGCAGCACGCAGGATACGATTGAAAGCGTTTGGGGGAGTTCGCCTTCAAATGTTTTCGCGGTGGGCGGAAACAGTTCCGGCGCCAGCATCATCCTGCATTACAACGGCAAAACCTGGAGCACCATGACCGGCAGTGTCCCGGCCAACCTGTTCCTGAAGGTCTGGGGGACATCAGCCGCTAATGTTTTCGCGGTGGACAGCCAGGGCAACATCGTCCATTACGACGGTGAGGTCTGGAGCAAGATGAACGGCAGTGCCGCCGGTGAACTTGACGGTATCTGGGGCAGTTCTGCAAACGATGTTTTCATGGTGGGCGCTAACGGCACTATCTTAAACTATGCCGGAAATTAATCACCGCGCTCCGGGATGTCAGCATGTTTTCACCGGCAGCGATTTTTCAATTTTCCAGATTAATTCATTCACAAATTTTTCCCGGTCGGCGAGAAACATTTTGTATTCATGGTTCTTGCTGTGGTGCATCTCTACCCGCGTGTCTTCCGCCTCTTTCAGGAGCAGCACATAAAGAATTTCCAGTTCATTTTCCGTTAAGTTCATCATTGCCGTTTCCCTCCTCTTCAAGCGTCTAAGCGGTCATAAGTCACATTTTCGCCGCCGCCGTTATTTCGCTGAATCGTGCCTGAAAAGCTGTGATGATTAATTCCTCTGTTTTTTCCAGTCCCACCGCGCCGGTATCCAGACAGAGATGATATTGCCGCGCGTCCAGCCAATCATGTCCGGTCAGCGTCCGCAAATATCCGGCCCGTTCCCGGTCAATGGAATTTATCAGCTTTAAAGCTTCCCCGGGCGGTACATGGTACAACTCCTGAACCCGCTGCTGCCGGAATCCCATGTTTGTGTGTAAAAATACGTGCAGACATCCGGGATGGTTGCGCAGCACATAATAACCGCCGCGTCCCACGATTACCGCGCTGCGCTCCCCGGCAATCCTGGTAATAATTTCCGATTCTGTGCTATAAAGCGCTTTGTCGGTAAACGTATCGATTGGCGGCGGCGCGTACACCGCGTCCGAAGTATGCCCCATGGTTTGTAACAGCAACTGCCAGCGGGAAGTGACCTTCTCGTCGCGGAACACCATATCCTGTTCCGGTACCTTCATTTCCTGGGCTGCCTGGCAGACAATTTGATGGTCAACATAAAGCATATTCAGACGGGCGGCCAGACGTTGTCCCAGGTAAGCCCCGCCGCTTCCTAACTGGCGGCTGATGGTAATGACATACGGCAATGCGCTGTTCATTTCGACCTCCCTGTCATAATTTAGTGGACTTTAACGCTGCTTCATTTTTCTGCTGCGCGGACGACGATGTCCGCAGACGCCGGGTTTCACAATACCTTGTCGCAGACGATTTGTTGACTGCGCTGGAAATTCAGATACGAGAAAAATCTTTCCAGCTTACTGTCACGCTCACTCAGAATTATTCGCACGGTTTTGATGCCTTTACTTCGGGAAAGTCCGAATACTACGTTTACCAGCTGTGTCCCCAGGCCGTGTTCCTGGTTAAGCGGATGTACCCCCAGGCCTTGAATCAAACAGGCTTCCACCACCGGCTCGCCGATACAGGTATGCCGTGCTAAAATAAAGCCCGCGACCTGGTCGTTTACCTCGGCGACAAAACTTAAATCCAGCCCTCCGCCGAAGTCTTCCGTCATCAGGTTCATCAGATTGAGGCTCCTTTCTTCCCCGAGCAGCGCGCGGTCAATATCGAAAATCGCCCCGATGTCCCTGGATTCCATCGCTCTGATTGTCACTTTGCCCTGTCTGGTCAGGTGAGTTGTCATTTTAATGCCTCCTTTAGCTTTAAAAAACAAAAAACCGGCCTTTCGGTCGGTTTCACTATTGACTCCCTGCCATCCCGGTGCCCAAATGAAGACGCCATATCACCGCCACCATTTGCTCACGGATTTATCTCAGGATTTGTATTATAGGTCTTATACCATGCCGTGTCAATAGCGGTTTTACTTATTGTTTGGCTTTGGGTTTTGGTTTGGAATTTGGAGTTTGTGCTGATAATTTGCTGCATTCTGCCTGAATGCAGTCAAGCGGGAGAACTTGGATTTTCGTTGTTTACCGTAGGGTGGTCGCAAGCTCATGCTTCGTAAACTTTTTCCAATAGCAACTATAGTTGTACAGGCGTCCCTGCCTGTACGCAACTGAAATACATCTATATTGTCATCTAGTGCAAAGCGAAGAATCCAGTCATTTACCACTGGCTCCATCCCGATGAAAGCTTGAACCATACTTGATAGGGAATAGGAATCCAGCCACGCCCCGCTGTCATTCTGAGGTTATGAAATACCCGAAGAATCTAGTAGCCTTCACTCCGATGACAATCAGCCTCTATCCCGGCTCATCGTCATTGCGAACACCGCGCGGCATCTTGGGTTATCCCCATTGCGAGGAATCCGCTTCAGGCGGATGACGTAACAACCTCACACGCCAACATGTCGTCGAGAAAACATGATAAATCCTTCCATTGTCATTGCGAGATTACGAAGTACTCGAAGCAATCCGACACCGCAATGTCGTACTGAGTCCGCATTAGGCGGACAAATGTATCAGGGCGGGGTATCTTCCCTCTTCATACCGGCGAGCGCTGGTATCGCCCACTGTCTTTCCCGACCTGATCGAGAATCTTGAGCCCGAAGGCGAAATACAATTCATAGAAAGAACCTGCTCGCCCTTTCTTCTTTCATTATTCTTTATTTCTTCTATATTTGGACTTTGGTTTCTGGAATTTTGGTATTATTTGGAATTTGGAATCTGGAACTTGAATTTTTCCTCCACTCTACTTGCTCTCCCCTTCTCCCCTGTACTACTATAGTGATACCGGTATCGCAAGCAGATTCAGGAGACGCATGATGGATTTTACGCTCACCGAAAAACAAAAAATGCTCCAGTCCATGGTCCGGGATTTCACCCGCAAAGACGTCGAACCCCGCTGGCAGGAAATGGAAAAATCCCGCCGCATCCCTGACGACCTGGTGCAGCAGCTGGCCTCGCTGGGGCTCTTCGGCATGACCGTGCCCCCGGAATACAACGGCAGCGGCGCCGGCGGTTTCGCCCACCTTTTAGCAATTGAGCAATTGGCCTATTCCGGCACCCCGGGCTGGTGGCCCGTCGCTTTTAATAACAGCCTCCCCGAAATTATCTGCAAATTCGGTACCACGGAACAGAAAAAACGCTTTGTCCGACCCATGTTCGACGGCACCAAATGTTTCAGCGTCCAGTTCACCGAACCGGATACCGGCTCCGACGCGCGCGCCCTTAAAACCACTGCCCGCCCCGATGGCGATTATTACATCATCAACGGACAGAAGCGCTTTAGCACCTTCGGCGCCCGCGACGGTACGGCCATTGTCTGGACGAAGGATGAAACCGGCGGCTGCACCGCTTTCCTGGTGGATAAAAATTGCCCCGGCTACACCGCTCCCAAAATCTGGGAGCTGATGGGCACCGGCGGCATCGAACCGGCGGATGTCTTTTATACCGACGTCCGCGTGCATAAAGACCAGATTTTCCATCAAAAAGGCAAAGGGTTTGAGGCCCTGCTTTACTGGATTGCCATCGAAAAAGTGGAAGGCTGCATCGTGGCTGTGGCTTTGGCCCAGGCCGCTCTCGACGAAGCCGTCAAATACACCAAAAGCCGCCTCGCCAACGGCAAACCGATATCGGATATGCAGGGCATCCGCTTCGAACTGGCAGACTTACACGCGAAAATAGAGGCCTGCCGCTGGCTGACCTACCGCACCGCCATGCTCCACGAAACCGAAGACCCGAGTTTCCAGGCCGAGGCGGCCACCTGTAAGCTGTTCGTCCAGCCGGTCGTCACCGATGTAATTGCTGCCGCCCTCAGGCTGCACGGCGCATACGGCTACACCACCGATTTCAAAATCGAGCGGCTCTACCGCGCCCAACCCGGCAATGTCGTGATTTCTGTCAGTCTGGAGATTAATAAAGCAATCGTCGGCGCATCTCTGGTAAAATAAGGTAGACCCATTAAATGGTACAAATCAGAATTTATACTTTATGTAAAGTTAACTGATATTTTTTCACCATGCCGCAAACCGTCCGCTATGCTGAAAACGATACTATTGTAAAATTTACAATAGTATCGACTCCATAATAGCCGGTTTACGGCCCGATTTTATAACATAAATTGGAGACTAAAACATGACTGAAGGTATCCCTGAAAAAGCCGATTTTGAAAAAGCCCTGGACGCATGGTTCCGTGAAGCGGAGCATGAGGAAAATCCTTTTGTGGATATCCGCGCCGACGAGCTGCACGCCCGCATCGGCGATTATCCCGGCCCGTTCCACCGCATGGCCACTTGCTGCGAGGTGATGTACGAGCATTACCGCCCTTCCACCGACAAAATCCTGCAGTTCCCCCCGAAAGGCAAAGGCGCCAGTATGGAAATCAGATATGCGCTGCCGCGTGTGCCGGTAAAATCAGAACCATCAGCTCAGCCGCGGGCGGAAACATTCATCGTCAAGTGTGAATACTGCCACGGCACCGGCCGCGACGTCCGCAACCTGCATGCCCAGGAACAGCCGTGTCCGGCGCCGGGGTGCGGCAAAGAAAAGAACGGCCTTCACGTTCTGCCCGGCAAAGCAGAAGATTATCAGGACTGTAAGACCTGTAAAGGCAGCGGCGCTAAATCCGTCAAAGCTAAAAAGAGCCAGCCGGGCGCCAATCTCTACCAGCCCTGCCCCAACTGCGAAGGCACCGGCATTAAACTCAAGGCTGACTAAAACCAAAGCTGTCCTTTGTTTCTGCATACGGACGATATCAAAAAGTACGTGTAAATAAGAGTATTTTTTGTAGGGTCGGGTTTCGAACCCGACCGCCCTGATTCTTGGTCTCAGGTTCTTGTCAGGTAAACACGAATTGGTCGTTGTGCCTTGTTTGCTCAGTTTCTAATATAACCATTTAGCTTTATCTAAATATTAAACCGCTTCCCCAAAAAGAGACTGCGCTCCTGGACTAATTATCACAAATTATGTATTGACATGAGCCTGATCCGCAGTAGAATAAAATTATAGTGTCATAACTTCTACATTGCTACGGGAAAACCCGGCGCTGAAAACTACACGATATACGGAAAGAAAATGACTACAGAAACAAACGAACAGGCCTCTAATTTTAACGACGACTTTTATACCCCGGAATGGTGGGACAACTGGTCCCGCAAAAACCTCAAAAGAAAACTGAAAAATTTCCCCAAGAATTACAGTCAATACCGGGAAGAATAACCTGCCCGCTCAGTTAACAATTCCTTCAGCTCACAGGCAGATTTTTCCGGCACTATTTTAATATGGTTTCCGTTAGCTGAACTGCGTGTGTTGTTCAACCTATGCCTGATAACTTTATTTCAGCATAATCCTGGCGTCAACGACCCAGCAGCCTTCCCCTTGCGGCATCACTTTGACCGGGTTGAAATCCAGTTCGCTGACCTGGTGAATATCTTCCACCAGCGCCGAAAGCCGCAGCAGCAGATCTTCCACCGCGTGCGTATCAGAAACCGGCGTATCGCGGTAGCCCTGCAGCATCTTCGCCATTTTGATGGATTTGACCATTTCTGAGGCGTCCAGGTCAGTCAGCGGCGGTAACCGGATGGCGACATCTTTCATCAGCTCGGCGTAAATCCCGCCGGCGCCGAACATCATCAACGGGCCGAAGGATGGGTCCTGCGTCACACCGACAATTGTTTCGATGCCGCCGGCAACCATGCGCTGCACCATCACGCCCTGCATCTCGTTTTGCCGCCCCAGCTTGGTGAGGTTGGCCTTGATTTTATCGAAAGCTTTGATTACTTCATTTTTGGATTTCACGCCGACCACCACTCCGCCGACATCGGTCTTGTGGGTAATCGTGTCCGAGACCAGCTTCACGACTACCGGAAAGCCCATTTTCACCGCCGCCGCGGCGGCTGCATCCGGTGTCTTCGCGATTGCCATCGGTGCCAGACGGATGCCATAACAATCGAGTAAATCGTAGGTCTCTTCGGCTCCCAGCCAGAAGGGCCGCTGGCTATTCTCTTTCATGGCTTTATCAATTATCTTACGCGCCCTGCCGCGTGCGAGGTTGGGGAATTTCGGGACTTCTCCCACAGGCTTCTTACAATTTTCGGCGTATTCTACCGCCCGCGCCAGCGAAGACACGGCTTCCTCCGGGAAGGGGTAGCAGGGTACGAAATGCCCGTTCGAACCTAACTTCGCCGTCGAACCTCTTTCCCCCAGGAAACAGGCCACCAGCGGTTTCTGGTGCTTCCAGAAAATCGGCGCCACGCTGCGGATGGCTTCTTCCGAAGCGGCTTTGTTCGAGACTATCGGCGGGATGAAAATGGCCATCACCGAATCGATGTCCGGCTCTTCGGCCAATACCTGTAAAATATCGCGGAATTCTTCGGCAGTCGCTCCGGCCGTCGTATCCAGCGGGTTATTGATTACGATATCGCGTTTAATCACGGATTTCAGTTTCGTTATTGTTTCCGGCGAGAATGTTGGCAGTATCAGGTTGTTCCGCGCCGAGGCGTCGGCGGCAATGATGCCGGGCCCGCCGCCGTTGGTGAGGATTGCCAGTTTCCGGCCTTTGGGTAAAGGCTGATTGGAAAGCACGCTGGCGATATCGAACAGTTCTTCCATAGTATTCGCCCGGATGACGCCGGCATACTTGAAAAGCACGTCCGTGCTGATATCGGAAGTGGCCATCGAACCGGTGTGCGAGGCCGCCGCTTTGGAACCGGCAGCGGTGCTGCCGCCTTTAACCACCACAATCGGTTTTTTGGCCGAAACGCGCCGCGCAATCTGGGCGAATTTCCGCGGGTTGCCGAACGATTCCAGATACAGCAAAATGATTTTGGTGGCTTTATCTTCTTCCCAGTATTCCAGCATGTCGTTAGGGGAAATATCCACCCGGTTGCCCACGCTGACAAAAGTGGAAACCCCCAGGTTCAGGTTATTCGCATATTCCAGAATCGTCAGCCCCATCGCCCCGCTTTGCGAGAGAAAAGCCACATTACCGGCCGGCGGGAAAACCGGGGAAAACGTCGAGTTTAAACTGATTTGCGGGTCGGTGTTCAAAATGCCCATGCAGTTCGGGCCGGCGACCCGCATGCCGTGCCCCAGGGCGATGTTCCGCAGTTCCTTTTCGCGGGCCGCGCCTTCCGGGCCGGTTTCCCTGAACCCGTCGGAAATGACAATCAGCGTGTGTACGCCCTTCTGCCCGCATTCGTCGGCCACCCGGGCCACCAGCTTGGCCGGGACCGCGATGACGGCCATATCCACTTCGTCGGGCACATCCAGTATTGAGGGGTAGGTCTTGACCGACATGACGGAGCTGACGTTGGGATTGACCGGATAAACCGTGCCCGTATATCCGCCCTGCAGCATGCAGTGCAGCATCAGGTAGCCGATGGTGCCGGGATACCGGGACGCACCGATTAATGCCACCGATTTCGGGGATAGCAGGTGCCTGATTGAGGCAATGGTCGAAACCCGGTCCCGTTCTTCTTCACGGCGCATCACGTTTCGTGTCGGCGCGATGGGGAAAGCGACATGCAGCGCGTTGCCTTCGACCTGGCGGGCGACATGATAGCCGTAACCCTTGAGCAGGGCTAATATATCGTCGTTTTTCGAGGAAACATCCGCTTCAAAAGTGGAAATATCGTTGTCGTGGGCGGCGTTGACCAGGTTTTCAATTAACCGGGTGCCGATACCTTTGCGGCGGTAAGCGTCGTCAATGACAATCGCCACTTCCGCCGAATTTTTCCTGGGCAGCCGGTAATAACGCCCGACAGCCACAATCTGCTTCGTCTTTTGTTTTAAAACCTCCCCTACCAGGATGAAGCTGTTTTTGTAATCAATGGTGCAGAACCGCTGCGCATCTTCCGGCGTCATCTGCGTGGGGATATGATGCAGCCAGACATACTGGGAATCCGGCCCCAGCCGCGATAAAAAGGCAAGGAACAACTCGACGTCGTCCGGTTTGATCGGCCGGAAAATCATCGCCGAGCCGTCGTTGAGCACGGCTTCGGTCTCATATTGTGCCGGATATGTCGCCTGGTTGTTATCTTTGATTTCAGCTTCCATTATAATTCTCCAGTAAGAAAGTGACTAACCTATAATTGCAGTGCGAAATTGTGCTTGCTTCTGTAACAGACATTGCGATTAAAAGCTATGCGAGGAGCAATATTTCCCGGGAAAAATATACAGCATTACCATTATTATACCGTAGATGAAATGAATACAAAATCACCCCGGTATTATGAGCGCATCAAGTTTTCAGCCTGTCAGTATCTGCCTTCACTCAGCATGCGTTATTAGTATCTAAATTGAATCCCAATGGGCCCTGGACCGCGCCCAGAGTTGCGCATAGCGTTCGCGGTCGGACATCAGGCGCCAGCGGATTTGTGCCGTTATTTTAGTGATGGATTTACTCATTAAAGTATCTCCTTAATTTTATTGTCTACCCTATATGAAGGGTTGGCAAGGGGGCAAATAAAAAATATTTCCACTAAAAATAGGTCCGATTTTTCGGATTATTATTGAAGTATTTTGCATCGATAATAAGGCCGATTTTGCAGCCCATCCTTATCTATAAATTTTGAGAACATGGTTTGATAGTCCGGACGGTCTTGCATATTTTTAAAACACCATGTTATACTACAAATATCATCATAGTATCTTTTAGATAGTATCTTTAAGAAAGAGGAACATATGGCACAAATATACGCTCAATACTGCCCGGTAGCGCACGCTTTAGAGCTTGTCGGTGACCGGTGGTCTTTACTCATTATCCGGGACCTTTTGCAGAAACCGCAGCGGTTCACCGACTTGATGCACTACTCCGGTAATATCACCCCGAAGTGGCTGACAGCCAGGCTCCGCCAATTAGGGCAGGCCGGGATTATCGAACGGGAAAAACACGAAAACCGGCGGGAAGTCTGGTACAAATTAACACCGGCGGGGCAGGACCTTAATCCGGTAGTGGAGGCATTAACGGACTGGGGTTTGCGATATGCGATGTGCCCGCCGCGCCCTGGAGAAGTAGTCCTTCCCGACAGGGTAATGACTACGCTGGCGGCCTCGCTAAACAAGCGCGGTTGGAAGATACTAAAACCGGCAACCTGGGTATTCGATTTTCTACCGGGCGGTCCCTACACCGTATCTTTTAACGGTGAAGGCTGGTCCGCTAAAGAGGGCAGCAGGAAAAACCCCGATGTGGTACTGGCAACCTCGCCGGAAGCGTGGGCGACATTCCTCGCACTGAAACGGGAAAAGCGCCGAGAGTACGCACGCACCATGCAGGTAACCGGTTCCCCTGAAAGTGTCGGAGAGTTCTGGAATACCTTTGGCTTGGCAGGCGGGAAAGCTTAACAAATTCAGGCAAAGGGATCACTCTTGTAGCTGTCCGGAATGGCCGGGAAAAAATTAAAAAACATAATAGCCTGGAGGTACCATGGAGCATTTGGAAGAAAAAATCAAAAACGCCGCGCTGGCCGCAGGGTACGAGGCGTGCGGCATTATCAAGATTTCCGCGATGTCCGGATTCGAAAGGAAACTAACCGAGCGGATGGCACTAATTCCCGCCGCAAATTTTTTCTATCAGAATTATCGCGGATTTGCCCATCTCGAAGAATCATATCCTTGGGCGAAAGCCATCGTCGTCTGTGTGAGAAATGATGGTAAATACATCGTCCCCGACGGACTGGAAGGAGTAATCGGCAAGAGCTATCTTTTTGACTCCAGAACGAATCCCATGGCGCCGGGCTACCTGAACAGTGTTAGATTTGAAACATGCCTGAAAGATTTCGGACTTGACGCTGTCACCGAGCGGAAATTCGGGATTACCGCGCTGCGCTGGGCAGCGTCGGAGGCCGGTCTCGGCCTGGTGCGTAAGAACAATTTCTTTTACACGGATTCCGGTTCCCGGGTATCTTTGGAAGCCTGGCTGATTGATTATGAACTGGAAGCGATTGTAAAGCCCACGGTCAAGCCGTGCCCCGAAGGCTGCAGTTTGTGCATGAAACACTGCCTCACATCCTCGCTGTCTCAAGCCTACACGATGAATCCGTTGAGTTGTGTTTCCTTTCAAACCACGTTTGGGGATTTAAGCGCAACACGAGAAAGGCTCGGGACTCAGATTGGCAACTGGGTCTATGGCTGTGATGTCTGCCAGGATGTCTGCCCATTCAATAAACACGTTCGAACCGCAACTGAAGAATTCCCGGGATTGGCTGAATTGAGCCAACAGATATCACTGGAAAAACTGGTTGCGGCAGACTATAGTTTCCTGGAAAAGACACTTCAACCCAAATTCTGGTATATCCGGCAAAATGATGTCTGGAAATGGAAGGTAAACGCAATCAATGCGATGGTCAACAACTACAGCGATAAATATCGGGAATGCATTCTCAATGCCCGAAATGATGCCCAACCCAAAGTGTGGGAAATGGCACAATGGGCAGCGGGGAAACTGGGGCTATCATAAACGTTGAAATCATCAGTTCTTAAGTTGTATATAATAAACATATCAATCTGACTCTGGAGGGACAACGCCCCAATTCACCTGGCTCTGAAAAAACATCGGGGAGCTAAATGCTGAGCCAATTGCTTTACTGCTGCAGCATATTAATCGCGTCCAGCAACTGTGCATCTCCACTGGCCTGCAATTGTGCCGCCGTCATCCCGTTAATCGCATCGGGGATAAGCGGATCGACATTGGTCGCCAGTGCGACGGTGTCATCGGGGGTCAGCCCGGTATGCCAGATGCTCTTGCCGGAAGGAGTCAACCATTCTACAACAGCTAATTGTATTTGCGAACCGTCTGCCAGCGGGAATCCAACCAAAGCAGTGCCCGTGCCAAAAGTAGTCTGGCCGATAAGCTTGGCCCTGCCCCTGTCCTGCAGCGCGCCGGAAACAATTTCCGCCGCGGAAGCCGTGCCGCCGTTTACCAGCACTACCATCGGCAGGTTGGTTTTAGTTACATTGCTTAAAACTACGTCCTGTTTGATGTTACCGTTGATGTCTTTTTCCTCCAGGACACTGCCGCCTGTCAGGAAACGGCTGGCCACCCCGATTGCTTCGCTTAAAAGCCCGCCGGGATTATTCCTGAGGTCAAGGACAATCGCCGTGGCGCCCTGTGCTTTGATTGCTGCTAATGCCGTATCCAACGCCTTTGACGTGCCATCAGAAAAAGAAGATATCCGTAAATCCGCGATGGTGGTTCCCGGCAGCATTTGCCAACTGACCGGGTTGACGGTGATTTGTACACGTACTATTGTCACATCACTGATTGTGCCGGCAGTGTTTTGAATCGTTAAGGTTACTGATGTCCCTGCAGGGCCTTTGACAAGATTTGAAGCATCCTGGGCGTTGGTCACAGCTGTTCCATTAACTTTGAGAATGATATCCCCGGGTTGGAGTCCGGCTTTCTGTGCCGGGGAATCGTCAAATGGCGCAGTAATAACTACAGTTCCATTTTTCGTCTGTATTTCAGCCCCAATCCCTTCATATTTCCCGGCAATCGCCTGATTTTCCTGCTGTACGTCGGCAGGAGTTAAAAAAACGGTGTGGTCGGTATCGCCCAACGAATTTACCATGCCTGAAATTGCCGCATAGGTCAGATTTTGGGTGTTAACAGCCGACTGGTCAACATAATTCTTTTGGATAGTTGTTAGAGCCTGGTTGAAAAGCTCGACCTCCGATTTATCGACCTGGCTGACGGTAACGGTATCTTTGCTCCTGTTTTGGTAGGTCTGATAATACAACCCACCCCCGAATCCAGCCACTAAAATACAAACGGCAATAAACACTGTACCGGTGATCCGCATCCATTTCATGTTTGGTTTTTTCGGATTTTGCGTATTATCCATATTTTCCATCGAAAACCCCCTCGAGAAACCTCGTATTTAATTATGGTTGCTGATGAACGCTTATCTTCATCATAGCGCGACCAGGCATATTCCTGCTATGGCAACCCCGACCCCGGCCAGGGCCACCGGCGATAACCGCTCTTTTAGAATCAGCACCGACATCGGCAGCAGGAACACCGGGGCCGACGCGGTAAGTAAAGTCGTCTTGCCAGCACCGATGAGATGTATCGCCGTGACATAGCCGATTGCCCCGATGCCGTAGGTCAATAGCCCCGCGCCAGCCGCTATGGTCAAATTACGGGTGCCGTAACTCCTTAATTTAGGCCGCTCCTCCGGTTTCCGCCCGAAGGCCACTACCGTCAGCACCATCGCCGCCATTGTAACGCGAATCGCCGCCGCTAAAAAGGTATCCACCTTTTCCAGCCCGATTTTAAGGGTAATCGAACCGGCTGCCCACAGGATTGCCGCAGCCAGCGTCATCACGACGCCTTTGACCGTGTTTTTCGAGGCCGCGGCTTTTTTATTATTCCGGACGATCATGAAAATACCGGCGATGACCAGCGCCGCCCCTAGGATGTTCAACCAGGTGAAAGATTCGCTTAAAAAAAGAAAGGCCGCAATCAGCGTCAACACCGGAAACGCCGATTGTGAAATCGGATAAGCGATGGAGACATCCAGATAAGACAGGCTGCGGATATAAATCGTATCGCCGATGGCGTTGGATAAAATTCCGGACGCCACCACCAGCAGTACCGGCAGTAAAGGCGTGTGTACGATATCGCCGGCCCGCCCCGAAACCAGCACCAGCAAAATCAGCGCCGCCATCCCCACCCACAACCGCAGCGTGTTGACGGCGATGGCGTCAATTCTGGTGGAGAGGTATTTTAAAAGGATGCTGCTGCCGGCCCACGCCAGCGAAGCTCCTAAGGCAATAAATACTCCGAGCATAAATCCAATAATAACATATCGCGTTGAAATCCAGCTTCATTCCGGTTTGTCTACCGATATGAATCGCGAATAATCAAACTCAAGGTCGGTCGAAATATCGTGGATTGTCGGGTCAAGGTAAAGAAAAACCTTTATTATTCGTAATGAAACAGTTTTTTTCATCCCTTCCGCTTTTGGTATGGACGGAAACTGAACAAATTGCGGGCCCGGAAGGCCAAATAAGATTTCACATAGTCAAATTCAATCCTGGTATCGAAATACGGATTTTTCGCCCCACTGATGTATGCCAAAAGCAGCACCTGCTCGGCCACACCCACCGGGCAGCCGGTCAGCCGCAGGTATTTTTTACTTCGGGTCTGCAATAATTTCCCGCTCACCATCAACATTTTTCCGAAGATATCCGCGTCGGCTGCGTAATGGGGGTCCAGCCGGGCGCGTTTTGGCGGCAGCCGTTTGATGTCAACGGCTTCTCCCCCGATTATCCCTTGCCATTCCGCACAGTCACCGATAAAAACGACCTTCTCGCCGGGTTTGGCATCAATCGGGCCCTGATAAGCTCCCAGCACCAAATGCAGCGGCGGCATTTTAGCATCGGTGATTTGATCGAACCGCCGCAAGATTTCAATCGCTTCCTCCAGCGCGCCGGGACACCCGCCCCAGCAATAATCGCACGCTTCGTCTTTCGTCGGCACACCGGCATAGGCTTTGATTTTCGTATCCCGGAAATAATCCTCCACACGTATCAGGCCGGACTTGAAATTACGCCCCCGTGCCGCCGCTTGGGCCAGCGTTACATCGCCGCTGATATCTAATTGGGGAAGTTCGACCGGACCGAACCCGCGTTCATAAGCCAACCGGATGTGTTCCACCGAAAGCGGGTCAATGCCGATGATTTGGCAGCAGACGGCGTCAAAAGCCACCCGGTTGTTCCCCATGATAATCAGCTTCAGGTCGTAAGGCTGCGGCGTCAGCATCCGGCTCTGTCCGGCGGTGATGGCGTCAATGGCGATAAATTGCGGCTGAATGACGTATTGCAGGTCAGCCACTTTCCGGTTGAGGTGATGGTGATGGTCAATCATGCGATGCCGGTCGTCCTGCAGGCCAATATAGTTTTTCATCGAAAACGTGACGGTGGTCCATGGATGAGCTTTAAATTTGGGGCAGTCCACAAAAAAGTCGGTTTTCGTCAGGACATCCGGAATGAAAATGTAATCGCGCAGGCGGCCTGCGTGTTGCAGTGCAAACTCCACCTGCTGTTCTTCGTCGAAATAATAATGTTTGACGCCCAGCCGCTTGACCAGTTTGTCGTAACCGGCGCCCTTAAAAATCAGGCGGGTGGGCATTGTAATGCCGCTGCGTTCCCCAACGGCTAATTCGGTCATTGCCCCCTTATTTTCGTCGCGCAAGGCAAGTAAAACGCCCTCGGTGAACTCGGCACGCGTGTAGGCATGTTTGAAGAGCTCCCCACTGGAAACAAGGTTTGGTTTCAGTAACGTCCGTCCGCGCGGTTGAAGTTGCATTTGCTGCAAACCGTCGCGAATTATCGCCCTGATTACCGGCACGTCATAGCTATCGCAATTGCGGATAATTACCTGAGGGCGAGCGTCAGTCATCATCTTGTACCTTATTGCCGCTGAAATAAATCATTTAAAATATGCCTTAATCATATGGATTAATTAAATCAGTGTCAATAGAAAGAACGCTTTCGCGCCCTGAATTGATAAGGTGATAAGAACGCATTTTTTTAATTTTTACCACTCTCATTTTTAATAATAGAATAAATGGTAATGAATATTCCATTGATAATTGACAAGGTTAATTTTCTGATGTTATATTGTTCAAAACTTGGGAGTTCGTTTCATCTGATCCCGGACAAATTTAGGAACTAAAAAGGAGCAAAGAAGGTTTCATGAAAAGAGCAATACTCTTAGTATCACTATCGCTCGTCGTAGTCGCGTCGCTGTTATTCGCGTCTTGCGGTTCGACATCTACAACGACCACTACATCAGCGGTACCCACAACAACAGCGTCAACCACCACGTCAGCCGCAATGACTACCACGACAAATGTATTATCAACGACATCAACCGCCGTGACTTCTAACGCCACAACATCGGTAACAACAACATCAACCGGCAATTGGTGGGACACCCTGGGAACACCCCAATACGGCAGTGTCCTGATTGACCATTTGACCTCGGACATCACAGTCTGGGACGATTATGAGAGCACCAACGGCCAGGCCGGATTTGCGCCCTACCTCGAGTCACTATTTGAAAATGACTACACTGTTAACCCGTCTACATGGGACTTCTCCACCGGTTGGATACCGGAACAGTATGCCGCCGGCGAATTGGTCAAGAGTTATTCCATGCCGAATCCTTACACGGTAATTTGCTCAATCCGCCAGAATGTCTACTGGCAGAACATCGCACCGGTCAGCGGCCGCCAATTAGTGGCTAACGACCTCGTTTATCACTTCGACCGGATGCTGGGATTGGGTGACGGATTCACGACGGTAGATCCATACTATGTCGGTAATGCAAGCTGGGCATTGCTAACATCGGTGGCCGCTACTGACAAGTTTACTGTTACCTTTGGTTGGAAACAAGGCACTAATCCTGTCCAAATTTTGACGCTGCTGCAGCAGCAAGGGGCTGACACTGAGATTATGGCCCCTGAGGCAATTCAAGCTTATACAACCGCGAATTCGGCTTTTATTACGAGCTGGAATCAGGCTATCGGAACCGGACCATTTATTCTGACTGACTTTGTTGATTCCAGTTCCGCAACCTATGTCAGAAATCCCAGTTACTGGCAAACAGACCTGCGGTGGCCGCAGAATAAACTTCCCTATCTGGATGGAGAGAAACTCCTCATAATACCTTCCAATGCCACCGCTGAGGCTGCCATGCGTGTCGGTAAGATTGATTCTTTCGCCTCGATGCCGGTTACCGATGCCTTGGCTATGTTGAAAACAAATCCTGCCATGAACGCGAAACAATCTCCACAAGGAAACGAGGCGGACTTATCGCCGAATAATGCTGTTGCACCGTTTAATAATCCCAGTGTCCGGCAAGCAATCCAGCACGCAATCAATATACCGTTGATTGCTTCTTCCTTCTTCCAGGGTTACGCCACACCGTGGCCTTCCTCATTAACTCAAAATCAAATGGGGTTGGGAGGCTGGGGATGCGCATATCCGCAATGGCCAGCATCAGTCCAAGCCCAGTATACTTACGACCCAACGTTGGCCAAACAGATGTTAACCGCAGCCGGGATAACGACTCCGATTACTTACCCGCTGATATTATGCACTGATGCGAATTCAGATTTATATCAAATTGTTGAGTCTGAACTTGCGGCTATCGGTGTTAATCTCAGTGTCACGCTGGTGGCTCCGGCACCATGGCAGAGCCAAATTATTACAGCCCGTAATTATACTGCGTTTGCGGCGCGCAACCAAGGTTTTATGGGTGTTAACTACGACATCTTCCACCAGCTTGTGAAATTGACGGGTGGCTACGGGGTAAACTATCTTAATGTTAACGACCCCACCATTAACAATTACTATCAACAGGCAATAGCCGCCCAATCCGTGACTGCCACAGCGCAGATACTGCATGACGATAACGTCTACATTGCATCACAGAACATCGATATTTCGGTGGCGCAACCGTCTACTTTCAATATGGTCCAGCCGTGGGTTCAGGGTAATCCCGGTTCCGCAACACTGGGTGATGCTGTTTTAGGCGCAGGCTTTGGCGGCGGCGTTCCTTATGCAGTCTGGATTAACCCTGCATTAAGGTCACCGTAAACACGAAACCAGAAAATAAACTCCGATAATTATCGGCAGAACAAAATGTTAATAAAGGGCGGGCTGGTGAAAACCAGCCCGCCCTTTAATAACATTTTGTTCTGCCGATAATTATCGGAGTTTATTTTCTGGTTTCGTGTTTACGGTGACCTTAATGCAGGGTTAATCCAGACTGCATAAGGAACGCCGCCGCCAAAGCCTG
>Ga0182027_10004523_pt1 | contig 21511 bp, 19 predicted proteins | sample 712E1DmetaG_FD_121300 | JGI IMG/M metagenome (GOLD analysis project Ga0182027, IMG submission 121300) | Permafrost microbial communities from Stordalen Mire, Sweden - 712E1D metaG (Illumina Assembly) | ecosystem: Environmental > Terrestrial > Soil > Wetlands > Permafrost | place: Sweden... | reverse complement strand
ATCCCCTTCCCGTTATCCTCAATATTAATTACAGGTCCATCATACTCATTAAATTTGTAATTATTAGGAGAAAGTTCAGGTAATCCAGGAATTTTCTCTATCCTAACCTTACAATACGTAGCTCCTGCATCAAATCCATTTTTCACTAATTCCAAAATCCCAATTCTTTCTGATTCAATGAGTTGTTCTCCCAGTATTTGAATGAGATGTGCATCAGCCTGAAAATTCAAAAGAATCCCTCCATCTAAACATAGTTCATCTAAAAATTTCTCTTCAATTTTTCGAACAGCATTATTATAATTGTAGGTTTCTTTGTTATAAGTTTTTTCAAGTATTACTCCTTGTTTATCTTTAAAATAAACTGGTTTTGAGAATAACTTATAATCAGAAATTTCTACAAAATAATGGTCTGGTGTTTTTTTATCAACGAATGGTGGTTTTATAATTTTTCCATAGCCGTAAAAAACCCCCTCACCTTTTTTATCAGGTTCGTAATAAACAACTTCAATAGGTAGCGCACTGAATTGATTTAAGTAATTTTTTTGGCTAGTTGCTGGAAAGTGGTAATACCTGCCAATGAAGTCATTGTAATCACTATCGTTTCTGTATTGAGTCAATATGAGACAATTTCTTTTTTCCATCATTTAGATATTTTTTGTTGATGAAAGTAAGTCCCGAATATCAACATTTAGAATCAGTGCAATTTCAGATAGTGTATCAACTGGTGGTTGTGTTTTATTAGTACACCAGCGAGAAATAGTTGATTGATTCATTCGTAATTTCTCTGCTAACCATTTGCTGCTTTTGCTCTGTTCAACAAGAACTACCTTGATTCTATTAGTTGCCTTATTTGCCATTTAATTTGCATATTATGCAAAGATATTGTGTTATTCTTAGAAATCCAAATACTATCTGTTTTTTTTAGTTCCGTTCATTTTGTTGTTTTAAAATTAATACTGTTTTTATACTTGTTTACCTTATTAATAATTCTCTTAGTCAAAATTAAGCCCGCTCTGCCCTCACGCAAGTACCGCAAAAAACTTTTTTGTTTTGTTTATTTTTTTAAAGGTAAAAAACTTTTTGTGCTATTTGCCATTTATTTTCTCCTGGCTCAAAGCCCATTCTATAAAAATAAATGTCAAATTCCTTGCATTCATGCTTCGCTTTAGCTTCTTTGGTGCCTAAGGAATTATTAAGCATCCTTTTAATTAAGGAGCGGTGGCGGAGGCCGAGCCGTCAGGCGAGGCCGGAAGCCTTAACTTTATGATGCGATCAAAGCCATATATCGAAATTTTCTTATCTGGGAGGGGATCAGTTTCCCCCAGTGCAAAAGTCCTTACTTTACGCTTCTGTATGTGTTCTGGATGGGATTCTATTCTAATTCATTCAGGGGTATTTCATCAAATTAAGGTGATTTTCGATGTAGTTTTTTACTATATTTGTGCTATGTTTTCAATCCTGCAAAATATCTCAAAATCAGTACTTTACAACCAAAACAGGTATTTTTGGGATGTTTTACCTATGTTTTACCTATTTTGTATTTTTACTCTGAAACCCTTGTCAATACTACATTTATATATAACAAAAAACCCCTTTGACAGGGGTCAATTAAACTTCAATATGCAAACAGAAAGGGTTAGGCCAATTGTTCGTCCTCTCTTGCCTTGAGATAGGCTTCCATATCCTCTTTATCCAATACCCTTGTTTTAAACCTGTATTTGCCTGTTTTATGTGATATATAAGGTTTAATAACCTTTACTACCTCGGTTGCCTTTTTTAATCCGGCGATAACTTTCTTTGCCATGGTAACTTACTTGATTTCTTTATGTACGGTATGTTTCCTTAAAATCGGATTGTACTTTTTAATTTCGAGCCTGTCAGGTGTGTTTTTTTTGTTTTTTGTACTGATGTACCTGGATGTACCTGGTAAACCTTGTTCTTTCATCTCGGTACATTCAAGTATCACCTGCTGACGGCCGCCTTTACTTTTCTTTGCCATTACTTCAGAATTTTAATCCCTTTTTTCTCTAATTCTAATAAATACTGGTAAATACCTTTTTTATTGATATTCCTGATAGCGCTTGTCGATATCTTGATTCGTATGGTGCGGTCTAATTCGGGAATATAGAAGTTTTTCAACTGCAAATTAGGCAGAAACCTTCTTTTTGTCTTTGCGTTAGAGTGAGATACATTGTTTCCTACCAATGCCCTCTTACCAGTTAATTCACAAACTCTTGACATTTTATTATCCTTTAGGGGGTGCAAATATCAGTATTTATTTTTTAAGGACAAAATATTTTTGATTAATAATCATTTGGGTCGGAATTAGTTCTAAAAATCCTGACCTTCACTTCCTCAGGAAAGCCTAACTTTACCTTCATCCTCGCGCCCACCTGCCGGACGGGCAGGTATGCGGGGATCTCCCGATTCCGGAAACCAATGCAAACGATATCCACCAATACTATTGCTTCTTTTGGGGAGATTCCCGATCCCCGCCTGACCTGCTCGGTTCAGTGTTTAGTCGGGCAGGTACGCAACGCTATGCTTCCCCGGGGATGTTTTTTAGTGAAATTTGATGACAGCCTTTTACTTTTAATTTTGATCAAAATTATCTAAAAAGATCCTTCAAAACCTTCATTTCCGTGTCTTTCCAATTCTTGTTTTTATACACAACATCAATCATCGGACGATAATTTTCAATACTATAATAATATTTCAATGCTGACTGGGCTTCATTTGCAAGCCGTGTATTCCAGTAAAAAACGCCATCAAATAAATACCTAACCAGATGATCATCCATGTAATTAAGCGATTTCAATGCTCCTATCGCATTAATCCTTGTCTCAAATTCGTATGATGGCCCTGCATAATCGACCAATTCAGTCAAATTCTGTTTTATACCCGATCGAAAGGAAACCGCCAACCATCTGATTCGAATATTTCTGCCCCTCCAGCCTGTTTCGTCTTTGGTTCTGATCAGGTATTCGGGAATATATTCAGGGAAATTAGTACTCAGATTATTCAGTGCCAGTTCAATATTATAATAAGCCGAATCTTTCAATAACTTTTCAAAATCAAGTCTTAAAACAGGTGGAATAACCGGGAAATTCTTTAATACAGCATTTCTTACTTTTGGATCATCGTCGATGATTGCTTTTTTAATTATATCATGAGTTGTTTTACTACTGTCAGCGGCTAACTGCCTGACAATTTCCACCCTGAAAAGCTGAAACTTTTCCCTGTCGAATAATTTTGTCAGTAATTCAATTTTTTTATTAACCGGAAAAGCCGACAATGCAACCAGGGCATCATATCTGTCAATCATGTTTGCGGCATCTGAAGCCTGATTTTCGAGCTCTTCGAAAGAACGTTCAAAAGTGAGTTTTTTTACCACCTGCCTGTTGGGATCGAATAAGACAAAAGCAATGGGTTTTTTGCCTTTATTAAGAATATCAATCACCATATCCTTTTTATCAATCCATACCTTGTGCGAATCGAACGAACCATCGCGGTAATGCACTTCAAGCACAACCGGCATTTTAAATACACCTGTCAGCCGGTTCATTTTATGGATTTGCGATACAAATATCTTTGTAAAATTGAGTTTGTTACTGTCTTTTACGATCCTATAACTTACTTTATAATTCGGTTCACCCGGTCGGTAAATCCATTCATCAAAGAACCAGTCGAGCGACATGCCTGTAGTTTCCCTGATGGATTTTAACAAGTCATTTGTTTCAACAACCTGGTAGGGATGTTTCTCCAGATAATCACGTATCATGATCTTAAACTCCATATCGCCTATTACATACCGGAGCATATCGATAACAAGTGAACCTTTTGGATACCATCTGTCGGTACCTCCGGATCCATGTGCCAGCGGAAAACTATCTTTTTCGGAAGCTGAAAGGGTACGGATCAATTCATTGTTTCTTTCATTCTGGTAATAATTATCCCCGAATATTGATTTTTCGAATAACTTGGCATAATAGGTTGCAAAACTCTCGGTGAGCCAAACATGCTTATTTGACAAATGAGATGCATAGTTCCCAAACCATTGGTGCGCTAATTCATGAGCATTTACATTTACAAAGTTTCTTCCCAGGAAGCCCCTGTTATCAACCAGGAAAAAATCGGCATAAATGGTCGATGTAGTGGTTTCCATTGCACCGTAGAGATAATCGACCACGGGAGCTTCCTTATAACACGGCCATGGATAATACACCCCCATTTCCTTTTCAAAAAAATCGAACATCAGTTCAGTATAACGGTACGTTGGCTCAACGCAAAATTCCCTGTCGGGATAATACCAGAATTCAAGCGGTACACCCTGAGAAGTTTTTGATTCCTTGTAATTATAATCGCCAATTACCAATGCTGTCGAAAAATACGGATGCGGATCGGGCATAACATAATGCCAGGTAAGTGTACTGTCGGCATTCTTAATTACTTCCTGCCTGATACCATTTGAATACACCTTGTATTTTTTATCAAATGTAATTTTCATGTCGACCTTCACAATTCCCTCGGCATAAGGCAACCAACCGTTTGGCCGGTGCGCCCATATTTGTTTTCGTTGAATGTTATTTGAATCATCCCATCCTATAAAGTAAATTCCTTCGGCAGGCTCGGCAACATAATCGAAACTGATCGTATAATCCCTTCCGTAAAACAGGCTGAAAGGGGTATAAATTGTGTAACCATTAGGCCTTCGGACAAATTTCAAATCTTTATCATTTATTTTAATTGAGTTGATCTTTACGATACCCAGATCAAAATAAAGCGAATCCAGGGTAGCCCTGAGCGGAACGAAGCTAAGCACCATCCGGGCTTCAATTTTTTTCTTGTAAGGATCAATTTTCAGATCGCCCTGAACTTTAGTCATCTTAAAGGGTTTTTCGGTGGGTTGAGCTGATGGGTCATAAACATAATTAACGATACTGTCCTGGGCTTTGATCCCTGATTGTATATTAATTATCAGAAAAATAAGTGCAAAATATTTTTTCATAAGCAATCTATTGTTTGAGTCCATACCGAAAACTATCTTTTTGCCACCAAAGCTCTAAATCACCAAATTTCACCAAATCTATTTTATTAACGCTCTGCTTTTTGTGTCGGCCCTGACGAATTGTGGCTTTGAGATTTGGCAGCATATTTATTAAGTTTTATTTTTCGGTACAGATTCATTTGTTACAATAACTATCAATTTCCTTTTTAGCCAGGGTATATCCCAATTCATTGGCTTTCTTCAGGTCGCTACAACCATCATTTCCGGTTGTCAGCATAATCTTCCCGCGCATATAATAAGCCTGGGCATAATCAGGCTTGACCCGTATTGCATTACCGAGTTCTTTCAGGGCCATTTTGAAATTTCCAAGTGCAGCATAAGCTCCGGCACGATTGAAATAAGGTTTGGGATCTTTCGGATCAAGTTTGGTAGCAACATCAAGGTCGGAAATCGCTTCATTATACATACTAAGTTTCGCCTTAACAATACCCCTGTTGGTATATGCTTCAGTATAAGATGGTGATAATGCAATTGCACTATCAAGGTCAGTCAATGCGCTTTTATCATCATTTAACCTGGCTTCTGTCAATCCCCTGCCATATATCGCGCTTAGGAGTATCTTATTATTGCCCTTGTTTAAGGTAATAGCTTTACTATAATCATTGATTGCTGATGTATAATCGGATAGTTTGTATAATATAGAAGCCCTGAAAAGATAAGCTTCATCAAGTTCGGGATTCTTTTCAACAGCCAGGTTCAGTTCGGATAAGGCCCCCTGCAAATCGCCGGATTTTTCTTTTGCAAGCGCTGCTCCCTTATAATTCTCATAATTATCTGCCGCACCTGATTCAGGCATTCGTCGCTGAGCTTTCCTGAACCAATATGCTGCGTTTTCAGTTTTATCCTTTTTTAACCAGGCTTTCCCAATTGTAGTATATGATTCGAACTCAGGTATCTTTTGGATTTGCAAAGCCGAAGTTAACTGTGTACCGAAAATGATGATCAATATTAGGTTAATTGCCTGCAATTTGAAGTTTTTAAAATATTCGGAATAGAAAAGCACGGCCAGGAATATGATGATCGGTATTGCCGGCAGCCTGTACCTGAAAGCATTAAAAAAGATGATTGATGGCAGAATGTGGATTGTAAGCAAAACAAGCATCCAAAACCATGGCCTTATGCGGAACAGGAACTTCCGCCGGATGATGATGTACAACAGGGCAGCATAAAATATGAGTGCCAACGGGAAATAAACCGGGAATTTCCATATGCTGATATTCAGCAAGGGGTTGAATTGCTTATAAACATACAAATCATAATTACGAGGTGTTTCCTCGGATTGAAGTAAGCCAAAGGTTTTTAAGAGAATATTTTTAACAGGAACCACAGGGTTCAGATTATCGCTGATCGTTTTTCTTGTTAAAAATCGTGATAATTTATAAGGGTAAACTGTTTCTTCGCTTGTATCCTTAACGGTAAACTTTATTCCTGCTTCATCGTACAACTCAGGATAAAACTTTTCCTGCCATTCATAAGGGCGGACGTTTAATGTTTTTTTGATGTCGGATGAATTTCCAATATAAAGGTTGGTCGGGCCATTAGATGATATGAAAATAAAATTCCCATTGGCTTTTTTGGTGTTATTAAATGAAACGATAGCCGGAAGTATCATTGTAATTGCAAGAAAGCTCACCGAATGAAAAGACACTTTTTTCTGCCGGACCACCAGGTAGCCGATAAAGAAAAACATAAACAATATGAACTGACTTTTTGTGAGGATCAGAAAGGTTGTGATAACTGCAACAGCAATCATCTTTTTATAGGTAATCTCAAACCTGATTAATTGATGCAGTAAACAAATGGACAGAAAAATATACAGGTTTTCGGACAGGAACCGTGTTTCGGTAAAAAGTTCCACCGGATATACTGCCCATATTACTGAAGCAATGAATGCTGCTTTAGAATTGAGGTTCTTCAATCCCAAATAAAGGATAAGGCTTCCGGTAACACCCAACAAAAACTGAAAAAGAACAATTCCTTTTAATTCCAGGCCAATTTTAAAGAAAAAAGCAAGCACCCACGAATAAAGTGGCGGATGCCAGAAATGCTCCGGGTTGAAAAAATGATTTGAAGCTATAATTTTTGCCGTATGAATAAATTCTGATTCATCAATAATGGGATACAGGAATAAAGGGCTTTTGAGCTCAAAAACGAAGTATAATAATCGAATGAATATGGCAACCAATGATATGACCAATACCGGTATGAGGAAAGGATATCTGACTTTTACTTCTCTAAAATTCATTTAATGCTGCAATTTTGCGGATCGGTATTTTTTATCAAACTTACATAATTTTTAATGCCGATGACAATAAGTAATAGTCCAATTGCATTGTACTTAATATATTTCACCCCGGCTTTAACCATTTGAAGAAATTCATGAAACAATATTAAATTTCTGAATGGTATAACTTGCCGGCTTTTTACTTTGTCGTATTTTTGCAGCGATAAAATGAGTTGAATGAAAAAACGAGTTGAAGACCTGACCATTCACAATACCCAACTCCTGCCGGGAAAATTTCTTCTGTTAGAGCTGAAATCACATACAAAACTGGAGCACATCAATCCGGGACAATTTGTTGAGATTGAGGTTCAAAACTGTAAGGATACTTTTCTGAGACGACCCATTTCAATTCATGATGTTGACTATTCAGGCAATACGTTGTCTTTACTCATTAAAATTGTGGGTTGTGGGACAGAAACATTAAGCAGGATGAAAAAGGGCTCTAAACTTAATGTGATTTATCCGCTTGGTAATGGATTTTCGAAATCCGTTGTTAATGAGGTATTATTTATTGGTGGTGGATATGGCATCGCCCCCTTTCTGCATTTGGGAAAGGAATTAAATGAGATGGGTATCAGGCCTGCAATACTTCTGGGAGCGAAAAGCAAGAACGATTTTGTGAGGTTGGATGAGTATTCAAAACTGGGGGAACTTTTCCTGACAACCATCGATGGCTCAGCAGGCGAACCCGGATTTGTTACCGATCATTCTTTATTAATAGAAAAAGCAGGTTTCTTTAAGAAAATATACTGTTGTGGCCCTGAACCAATGATGAAAGCAGTAGCAGCTTACGCAAAAATATACAATACCGATTGCGAAGTATCACTCGATAACCTGATGGCCTGTGGATTTGGAGTCTGCCTGTGTTGCATAACCGAAACTGTCAGGGGTAATGAAATTGTTTGTACAACCGGACCCGTATTTAATACAAAAGATTTAATATGGTAGATCTCTCAATAAATCTGAACGGACTGATTCTTCGGAACCCTGTAATGACAGCCTCCGGCACTTTTGGTTACGGTGAAGAGTTTGCCGACTTTATCGATCTCACCCGCCTAGGTGGCATCGTGATAAAAGGCATTACATTGTTGCACAGGGAAGGAAATCCCTATCCCAGGATGGTTGAAACAGCAAGCGGGATGCTCAATTCGGTCGGGTTGCAAAATAAAGGGATCGATCATTTTGTTTCTGACATCTATCCAAGAATTAAAGACCTGAATGACCATATTATCGTCAACGTTTCAGGTACGGTGTACGAAGATTTTGTAGTTATCTGCGAAAAACTGAACGATCTTGAAAAGGTAACAGCTGTTGAAGTAAATATTTCGTGTCCGAATGTTAAGGAAGGGGGTATGGCTTTCGGAACATCCTGTGTGAGTGCTGCGGAAGTTACTAAGAAAGTGCGAAATTCATTTAAGCGGCATGTGATGGTAAAATTGTCGCCCAATGTGACCGACATTGCTGAAATTGCACGCTATGTTGAAGGGGCTGGCGCCGACTCAGTATCGCTTATCAATACCCTGCTAGGAATTGCCATCGATCATATAACCAGGAAACCTAAATTGGCTACACTCACCGGTGGATTATCGGGGCCATGTATTAAACCGATAGCATTACGAATGGTTTGGCAGGTGGCCAAAGCCGTGAAGATTCCGGTGGTTGGGATGGGAGGCATTATGAATACTGCCGATGCCATTGAATTTATGATTGCCGGGGCAAGCGCTGTACAGGTTGGAACGGCAAATTTTATCGATCCGCTGGTAACTATAAAAATCATCGAGGGCATTGAAAAATACCTGGAAGAAAATAATTTCAGTTCGGTAAAAGAACTCATAGGAAATATGGATTGCCAATAACTAAAGAACCAAGTCTCAAACTCCAAATCCCAAGATCCAAGGTGAAAAAAGAAAGATGATTAACATAAAAGGCCCAAGTCTCAAATCCCAAACTTAAGATCCAAGAAAAAGAAAGATGAATAATAGGAATGACCTGAGTGAAAGATTGTTAAAGTTTGCGGTTGACGTGATTTTATATTTGCGCACAGTAAAAAATACAATCGAAACCATGGACATGAAGAAAGTCCCAAGCCTCAAATCCCAAGGGAAGAAAATCCCAGATGAAGGGCTTGGAATTTGGAATTTGAGACTTTTAACTTGGAATTTCTAATAAAATGGATAACCAGCAAAAAAGGCTTCAAAAAAGACAAAGGGTATTAAAGAAATTTAATTCAGGAACAAATGGTTTGTTCAATAAAGGTTTGTTCGGATTGCCTTTTGATGTTACCGAATCTGAATTGGTAGTAATTCCTGTTCCCTGGGATGTTACAACCTCATTCCGGGACGGTTCGCTTGAAGCGCCTGAAGCTATTTTGAAAGCATCATGGCAGATCGATCTGTATAATGAAGAATTTGAGAATACATGGCAGCAGGGTATGGCGCTTGATAAAATTCCCACAAAATGGAAGGAAAGCAGTCATGAGCTAAAAAAACTCAGAAAAAAGATACTTCATAAAGCATTTAAATCGCAGAATGTAACCTTCAATACCGAATTATTCAATGATTACAAGAATATAAATTACCTGTCACGACTTTTGAACGAATGGGTGGAACAAAGGGCAGAACATCATCTCGGACTGGGCAAAATAGTGGGTGTTTTGGGTGGAGATCACAGTGCTCCATTGGGACTTATGGTTGCACTTTCAAAAATGCATGATTCTTTTTCAGTTTTACAGATCGATGCTCATGCCGACCTAAGGGAAAAATATGAAGGATTTGATTTTTCGCATGCTTCCATCATGTTCAATGCACTTAAAATTTCACAGATCGAAAAACTTGTACAAGTGGGCATTCGCGACTATTGTGATGAAGAGAATAAACGTATCAGAGAAAATCCCGGAAGGATTAAAATCTTTACCGATACTCAATTAAAACATCATTTGTTTTCAGGGAAAACATGGGCTTCCCAGGTGAAAAGCATTATCTCTTCCTTAGGTGAAAAAGTATACATCAGCTTCGATATTGATGGACTTGACCCATATTTATGCCCTAATACCGGCACCCCTGTTCCGGGAGGACTAAGTTTTGATCAGGTAACTTACCTGTTATCCGAAGTTCAGGGAAGCAATAAACTCATCATTGGATTTGATCTTTGCGAGGTATCGCCGGGCCTCAATAAGAATGAAGACTGGGATGCAAATGTTGGGATGAGGATTTTGTACCAGCTTTGTAGCAGGTCGTTGCTTTCGGCAAAGAATAAAATTCCTGCATAGCTTTATACTATCTATTTAACTTTATGACAGGACTAATAATTATAATTTTCGTTTTAGGATACATCGCGATTGCGACTGAACATTCCATCAAAATAAACAAGGCTGCTATAGCTTTGGTAACAGGTGTTCTCTGCTGGATAGTTTACATTCTCTTTTCACCAGTTAAGCATGTCGTTGCAGAAGAACTCACTTACCACGTTGGAGAAATTTCAGGCATTTTGTTTTTTCTGCTTGGTGCAATGACAATTGTTGAACTCATAGATGCACATGACGGCTTTGAAATTATCACAAAAAGAATAAACCAGACAGACAAACGAAAACTTCTTTGGACTGTTGCTTTCATTACCTTTTTTCTTTCTGGTATTTTAAATAACATGACAACTACCATTGTAATTATTTCTATTCTGAGAAAACTTATACAAAATGAAAAAGACCGGCTATTTTTTGCAGGAATTGTTGTTATTGCAGCAAATGCTGGCGGTGCATGGTCACCAATAGGCGATGTAACAACAACAATGCTTTGGATTGGTGGTCAAATTACATCTGCAAATATTATTTTGAAACTTATACTTCCAAGCTTAGTTTGTTTGATTGCGCCATTATTAGTTTTAACATTTAAATTTAAAGGAAATAGCAAAAGATCTTTACCCGATGATAATAAAAGCACCAAACTACTTTCAACCAATCACCAATCGATCGTTTTCTTTTCTGGTATTTTAATTTTAATTTTAGTTCCTGTATTTAAAGCTTTTACTCAATTACCTCCATATATGGGTATTTTAATTGGATTGGGTTTACTTTGGATCATCACTGAAATCATACACAAAGAGAAAGAGGAAACAGTCAAAGATTCATTTTCTGTTGTTCATGCGCTTCGCAAAATTGATACATCCAGTATTTTATTCTTTTTAGGTATACTATTAAGTGTTGCTGCATTGCAGTCAACGGGTATTTTAACAGGGTTTGCAAAATGGATGACAAATAGTATTACGAATGATAACACTATAGCCCTTTCATTCGGAATGCTATCCGGTATTATAGACAATGTACCTTTGGTTGCAGCAACACAAGGTATGTTCAACCTAGCACAGTTTCCAACAGACCACTATTTTTGGGAATTTCTTGCTTACTGTACAGGTACAGGTGGAAGTATTTTAATTATAGGATCAGCAGCAGGAATAGCCGCAATGGGTATGGAAAAAATTAATTTCTTTTGGTATTTAAAAAATATTAGTTTACTTGCATTGCTTGGTTATTTTGCAGGTGCTTTCGTATATATTTTACAAAATCTGATTATTGGAAAATGACCAAATAAAATTATGAATTGCATTAAAATCCAACACCACCACCAGCTTCACAGAAAGCAAATTGCATCTTTATAAAATCTTTATACTCAGCAAGTTAATCCTTACAACATCCTTATAACTTCCGTTGTATTTTTGCATCGAATTATTAAAATGATTTGAAATGAATGCAACTATTTTATTAGTGACACCCAAAGTGGTAGAGATGACTTCTACCACAAGCTATATAATTGGGGCTGTAATAGCACTTTTTATATTTGGATACCTATTTTATTCACTTGTTAAACCAGAAAAATTTTAAATTAATAGAAATGAGAAAAATTTATATCGCAATACTATCGCTGATAACATCAGCATCCTTTGCACAAACCGACAGCAGTAAATCTTCACTTACATTTTCAGGTTACGCTGAAGTATATTACAGTTATGATTTTGGTAAACCAGCTAATCACGAGCGACCAGCTTTCTTTTACAATTTCAACAGGCATAATGAAGCAAACCTGAATCTTGGATTCATCAATGCGAGTTATACTGCAAAAAATGTCCGGGCAAATTTCGGATTGATGGAGGGAACCTGGGCTCAGTATAATTCATCTGCAGAACAACCCTTGCTTAAAAATTTGTGGCAGGCAAATGTTGGGTTTAAATTGAGTAAAAAGAAAAATCTATGGTTAGATGGAGGAGTATTTCCTTCACATATCGGATTTGAAAGTCCGGTTGGAAAAACTTGTGATGCACTCACCCGATGCATTATTGGCGATAATACTCCAAGTTGGGAAAGCGGAATCAAAATCGGTTATACTTCCGACAACAGCAAATGGTTTCTCTCAGCAATGGTTATAAATGGCTGGCAGCGAATTGCCCGTGTTGATGGAAACAACACCCCTGCTTTCGGGACACAAATTACTTATACCCCAAACGCAAAATTTACTTTGAACTACAGCACTTTTATCGGAAACGATAAACCGGATACTGTTGCTCTGATGCGCTACTACCATAATTTCTATGCATTACTAAATCTAACTGATAAATTCAGGATTACCCTTGGTTTTGATTTTTGTATGGAACAAAAAAGCAAAGACACCAGTGCTTATAACACACTTTTTAGCCCGGTTATAATACTTCACTATCAATTAGGCAAAAAGCTGGCAATTGCTGTACGGGGAGAATATTATAATGACGAAAATGGAATCATCATTGCCACTGGCACTCCAAATGGTTTCCAGACTTTCGGTTATTCCCTGAACTTCGATTACAAAATCAGTGAAAATGCAATGTGGCGAATAGAAGGCAGGGGCCTGAGCAGCAAAGACGAAATTTTTTCATTAGACAATAAATCCAGCAACCAAAATTATTTTGTAACCACATCATTAGCCATTTCTTTTTAATAGTAAGTAAAAACAAATGTGATGAAATCATTACGGGAAAAAATAATTGATTTTTTGTTAAGATATCAGATAAATATTACAAAAAAGTCTCATACAGAATTTGATTCGAGAGTTGATAAAGATCTTAAATCAATTAATTCTAATGAATCAGTTGAAATTCTGACCGAAGTTAGCAATGAGCAGATACGAAAAGTGTGTAAATACAATTACCACAATTATGAAATAGAGTATTTTGGACATTGCACAGTTTGTTACTCAAAAAATAAAATTAAAAAATTACATGTACATAACCACTTGCAGCATTGCTAACAATATATTTAGATTATGATTAAGGAACTTTTAACAATAAAATATTAACAAAATGACAACACAGGATTTAATACAGATACTAGTCTATTTTGCCTTATTAATAGGATTGACACCCATTTTAGGCAATTTCATGTACAAAGTATTCACAGGTAAAAAGCATATTATGTTACCTGTTTTCGGTTGGCTCGAAAGGCTGACTTATAAATTCTCCGGAATTGACCCCGATGAGGATACAAACTGGAAGTCGTATACCTTCGGTTTGCTTATGTTTAATTTCATCGGATTTTTATTTGTGTTCCTGATTCAACTCTTTCAGGCACATTTACCAATGAATCCTGCAAACCTTCCAAATGTATCCTGGCATTCATCTTTTAATACTGCCGTGAGTTTTATGACCAATACCAACTGGCAGGGATACTCCGGTGAAACAACCCTGAGTTACTTTGTGCAAATGATCGGGCTTGCAGTTCAGAATTTTGTAAGCGCAGCAACCGGAATTGCTGTATTACTTGCACTTATAAGGGGTATTTCACGAAAAACCACCGATAAGCTTGGTAGTTTCTGGACAGACCTTACACGTTCGACCTTGTATGTGCTTTTACCCCTTTCTATTATATTTGCTGTAGTATTGGTTGGTCAGGGTGTTGTTCAGAACTTTAAACATTATGAAACCGTGCAAACCTTACAGGGTGCACAGCAGGTAATCCCGATGGGGCCGGCAGCTTCACAAATTGTCATCAAGCAATTAGGTACAAACGGGGGTGGATTCTTCAATGCCAATAGCGCACACCCTTATGAGAACCCTACTCCAATAAGCAATCTTCTTGAAATGTTATTTATATTGCTCATCCCGGCTGCTTTAACTTTCACATATGGTAAAATGGTCGGTTCAACACGACAGGGTTGGACCATTTTTACGGCAATGCTGATTTTATTGGTTACAGGATTAATTATTTCTCTGTATGCTGAATATTCAGCCAATCCAATTTTCGGACATTTACACCTGATGGAAGGCAAGGAAACACGTTTTGGAATCACCAACAGTATTCTTTGGGCAAACGCAACTACGGTAGCATCGAATGGTTCCGTAAATGCAATGCATGATAGTCTTACGCCAATAGCTGGCATGATCGCCATGATAAACCTTATGCTGGGTGAAATTATTTTCGGAGGTGTAGGTTCTGGTTTGTATGGCATGGTAGTATTTATTATACTTACGGTATTTATTGCCGGCTTAATGGTAGGCCGTACTCCTGAATACCTGGGCAAAAAAATTGAAGCTTATGAAGTTCAAATGGCCATCATAGCCGTACTTGCACCAAATTTAGTCATACAACTCTTTACAGCATGGGCTTCGGTAAGTACCGCAGGATTGTCGAGCCTTAATAATGCAGGACCACATGGTTTTTCAGAAATACTTTATGCTTATAGTTCGGCTGCCGGAAACAACGGTAGTGCATTTGCCGGCTTAAATGCCAATACTGTGTTTTATAACTTAACGCTTGGTTTCGGAATGCTGATTGGTCGCTTTGGCGTTATTATACCTGTACTTGCCATAGCCGGAAGCATGGCTAAAAAGAAAATCACCCCGCTTTCGGCAGGCACATTCCGTACCGACAACTGGCTGTTTATCGGTTTACTGATCGCTGTTATCCTTATTGTAGGGGGGTTAACACATTTCCCTGCTTTATCGCTTGGCCCTATTATCGATCATTTACAAATGAATAGTGGAATAACCTTTTAATTTTTAAATAAAATGAGTACAAAACTAAATACAAACCTTTTTAATAAAAAGATATTATTACAGGCTGCAAAAGGCAGTGTAATAAAATTAAACCCTGCTTTGCTGATCAAAAACCCTGTCATTTTTATTGTGGCAATCGGTTCTCTTCTTACAACAATTATCGTGTTTGCAGGAATTTTTAAGGACAACTTTTCGTCTTTCAACCTACAAATTGCAATATGGCTTTGGTTTACCGTATTGTTTGCCAATTTCGCCGAAGCCATTGCCGAAGGCAGGGGAAAAGCCCAGGCCGATAGTTTGCGTAAAAACCGTACACAAACCATGGCCCGTAAAATGGTTGGCAAACAAGAAGTTTCGGTAGTTGCAACCGAACTTAGAAAAGACGATATCGTTATTTGCAAAGCCGGTGAAGTAATTCCTTCAGATGGCGAAGTGATTGAAGGAATAGCCAGTGTTGATGAATCGGCAATCACTGGCGAATCAGCCCCTGTCATACGCGAAAGCGGAGGCGACCGTTCGGCAGTTACCGGAGGGACAAAGGTAATCAGTGACTGGATTTCAATCCGTATTACAACTGAACCCGGTGACACCTTTATGGATCGTATGATAGCACTTGTTGAAGGAGCTAAACGACAGAAAACACCCAATGAAATTGCACTATCAATACTTATTTCTGGTTTGACTATTATATTTCTATTGGTAGTGGTTACACTTCCGGCATTCTTCGGATACAGCCTGAAAGCTTCGGGTTTGCCAATGTCACATAATTTAACAATACCAATATTAATTGCTTTGTTGGTTTGTCTTATTCCTACAACTATTGGGGCTTTGCTGAGTGCAATTGGCATAAGCGGCATGGACAGGCTTATTCAGCGTAATGTTATCGCTACAAGCGGCCGTGCCATTGAAGCTGCCGGTGATGTAGATGTGCTATTGCTCGATAAAACCGGAACAATTACCCTGGGCAACCGTATGGCTACCGATTTTATCCCGGCTAACGGTGTAACGGTTGAACAACTTGCCGATGCTGCCCAGCTTTCATCATTATCGGACGAAACACCCGAAGGAAGGTCAATAGTTGTACTTGCTAAAGAAAAATTCAACATTCGAGGTCGTGAAGTCCACCAGCTCAATGCAACGTTTATCCCTTTTACAGCACAATCTAGAATGAGCGGTGTTGATTTAAAAGCCGATGATGGCACGACTCACATGATACGCAAAGGTGCAGCAGAATCTATTCGCACATTTATACTAAATAATAATGGTTTTTACCCACAGGAAATTCAGGATATTGTTTCAGAATTAGCACGACAAGGGGCAACACCATTGGTTGTGGCAGAAGATAAAAAGGTTTTGGGGGTGGTTCATCTTAAGGACATAGTAAAAGGTGGTATCAAACAGCGTTTTGCCGAATTAAGGACTATGGGTATTAAAACGGTCATGATTACCGGTGACAACCCATTAACAGCCGCTGCTATTGCAGCCGAAGCAGGGGTTGACGATTTCATGGCCGAAGCAACACCGGAAGATAAATTAAAACGTATTCGGGAAGAACAGGCGAACGGGCACCTGGTTGGTATGATCGGTGATGGCACCAACGATGCCCCTGCGCTTGCACAAGCAGATGTTGGTATTGCCATGAATTCAGGTACACAGGCAGCCCGTGAAGCCGGAAACATGGTGGACCTCGACAGTAACCCTACAAAATTAATTGAGGTAGTGGGAGTGGGAAAACAATTACTTATGACACGTGGTTCTCTCACCACCTTTAGTATTGCCAACGATGTGGCAAAATACTTTGCCATTATCCCGGCAATTGCCATCTCGCTGTATTCAGGCCCAAATGGTATCGGCCCTCTTTCTGTACTGAATATTATGCACCTGGGTTCACCACACAGCGCAATCCTGAGTGCCGTAATTTTTAATGCAATAATCATAATTTTATTAATTCCGCTGGCTTTAAAAGGTGTTCGTTACCGACCCGTTTCTGCCAATACAGCATTAACCCGGAACCTCCTTATTTTTGGCTTAGGTGGCATTATTGCCCCTTTCATCGGAATAAAACTAATTGATATTTTAATTAACCTTTAAATCAATAGAAAAATGAAAACGCTCATCATATCTTTGAAAATATTCCTGTTTTTTACTATCTTAACCGGAATTATATATCCGCTTTTGGTTACCGGAATTGCACAGGTTATATTTCCTGCAAAAGCAAACGGCAGTCTGATTGTCATAAACCATAAAACAATAGGAAGCAAACTTATCGGGCAGCAATTCGATAGTAATATTTACTTTTCTTCACGCCCTTCTGCTATCTCATATAATCCTTTGCCTTCAGGTGGTTCGAATTATGGTTTGACCAATGCAAAGTTGAAAGCCTTTGTTACAGCGCAGAAAAAGCATTTTATTTCATTTAATCAATTAGACAGCCTTACAACCATACCTTCCGAAATGTTGTTTGCTTCGGCCAGCGGTCTTGATCCGCATATTTCACTCGAGGCAGCTTTATTACAAGTTGACAGGATTGTTAAAATCAGGAATTTAAATAGTGTTCAAAAGCAAAAACTGATTGAATGCATCAAGAACCTTACAGAGGCTCCGCAGTTTTTATGCCTTGGTGAAGAAAGAATAAATGTATTGGTTTTAAACCTTGAACTTAATAGATTTGAAGGAAAAAATAAAACCAATAATTAAAATTTATAAACCATGAAAATATCAATCCGTACAAAATTTACGATAGGTATTGTATTTTTCTTTGTTATTATTGCCGTTTTATCAATCTTTTCAGCCTATTACCTGAACAGGTTGTCGAAGAAAACCAGTGCAATCCTCAAAGAAAACCATCTTTCTGTAGTTTATGCCCGTGACATGTCGGAAGACATTATGAACATTAACCAGGAAATTACAAGTTGTTATTTAACGAATACGAAACCTGATAACACAGTAATAAAAAAGGATTTGAACTTATTTGACAAATCCCTTCAATTGGAAAAAAATAATATAACAGAACCTGGTGAAGATAAGCTTGCATCCGGCATTGAAACTGGTTTTAATGAATACCGCGACTCGGTTGTAAAAATTTTAAAATCACCAAAGTCAGTCGATAAAGTCTTGTATCTGCAAAAGAAATTTGGCAACCTTGACCAACAACTGGTGCTTTTGTCTCAATTAAACGAGAAAGCCATCGAATTAAAAACCGATGATGCCAAAATTTATACAAAAAGCGCTTTGAAATATATGACCATACTCGCAACCTTGTGTTTTTTGATTGCACTTACTTTTACCTATAACTTTGCATCCTATTTCAACGAAAGATTTTTTCAATTGTATAATGGTATAAAAGAAATAGTTTCCAATAATTATGGTCAAAGGTTACATTTCGAGGGGAATGATGAATTTTACGAAATTTCTTTGGTATTTAACCAAATGGCTGCGAAATTACATGAAAACAAGCAGAAAATTGACTTAACTTTGCAAAGTGATTTGGAAAATGTACCTGATGTTAATGACGTTCAGGAGTTGAAAAGTATCCTTTTCCGTTTAAAAAATATCGAAGAACAAGCTACAGACTTAATTTCTAGATTAGAAAACAAGAAATAATAAGTGGATTATACCGACAACAGACCTGATCCCGATGAACTTTTAGCTTCGTTGATTAACGATGAAGAAAAGAGTAAACGGGGCAAACTGAAAATATTTTTCGGTATGTGTGCAGGAGTTGGTAAAACGTACACCATGCTGCAAACCGCACATGCTGAAAAATCAAAAGGCAGTGATATTGTCATCGGGTATGTTGAAACACACAAACGTAAAGAAACTGCCGAATTGGTTGAGGGTTTTGAATTAATTCCACGTAAAATTAACGATTACAAATCCACGCCTGTTCAGGAAATGGATTTGGATGCCATTATTGCCCGAAAGCCCCAGGTAGTTATAGTTGATGAACTGGCACACTCCAATGCCCCGGGTAGCAGGCATACAAAGCGCTATCATGATGTTCAGGAAATTCTGGAAAACGGTATCAATGTTTATACAACTTTAAATGTACAGCACCTTGAAAGCCGTTCAGATACTGTTGCTCAAATTACCGGTATCATAGTCCGTGAAACTGTACCTGATGAGATTTTTGAAAATGCCGATGAAGTAGAGCTGGTTGATTTAACCCCGGAAGAGTTGCTTCAAAGACTTTCTGAGGGTAAGGTTTATACACCCGAGCGATCAAGGGAAGCCATAGAAAATTTTTTCCGCAAAGGGAATATTACCGCCTTGCGTGAAATGGCTCTTCGAATAGTTGCCGATCGTGTGGATCAGCAGTTACACGATTATATGCAGAACAAACGGATTCGTGGTCCCTGGAAATCAGGGTCACACCTGCTGGTTGCTGTTGACTATCATCAACGATCCACAAAATTATTACGTTGGGCCAAGAACCTAGCATATTCTATGGGAGCTAACATTCAGGCTGTATATATTGAGACCCTTCATAAACTCACCCCTAAAGAGCGGGAACAACTTGATAGAAACATTAAACTGGCTAAGCAACTGGGAATTAAATTCCGGATTATTACCAATGATGACATTGTTAAAGCTATTGTCGATTTTGCCCAAAAAGAAAATGTTTCCCATATTATTGTAGGTAAACCAAGGGTTCGCAATTTACTTTCCATGCTCCGCCTTGGCAACTTTGTAAACAGATTGATCCGGTATAGTGGAAATATTGACGTTTACATTCTTGGTTCTGATAGTCATGCAAAAGACCATTTTAAGGAAAAAGTGTCAATTCCTCCATTTACATCCAATATCCGCCAATACCTGGTTATTACTTTTTTTGTTATCTCTTCGGTGATCATCTGCTACTTTATTAAAGATTTTATCGGTTATCAGGTTATATCCTTTGCTTTATTGTTTTTGGTTTCTATTCTTGCCTTATTTTATGGCACTGGTCCTATTTTACTTGCAGCAACACTGAGCGCTATTATTTGGGACTATTATTTTATTCCACCTCAATTTACCCTGCATATTGGAAAACCAGAAGATATGCTTATGCTTATTATGTTTTTTATCATTGCCCTGCTCAATGGGATTTTAACATCACGGGTTCGTCGTCAGGAGAAAAAAATCAGGGTTCGTGAAGAACGTACTAATGCACTTTACCAGCTGACAAAAGATATAACAATGGCATCAGGGGTTGATGAGGTATCGAAAATTGCCGTCCTTTATATTCAAAAGTATTTCCATATAGATAGTGCCATCATTCTTAAAAACGATCTGAACCAGCTCGACAATCAATTACAGCAGGTTACTAAAATTAAACTTTCCGAAAACGAATTTAGCGTTGCTTCCTGGGTTTATAAACATTCTTCTAAAGCAGGAAAACACACCGATACATTGCCATCAGCTGATTATACATATTACCCGTTAACAGGGAATAACGATAATATGGGGGTAATAGCCATTGCACAAGCCAATGTGTTTACACAAGGTGAAGAACAATTTTGGGAAGCTTACCTCTCACAAATATCCGGTAAGTTCGAACGTGAATTTTTACGGAATTCAGCCAAAAAAGCTTATATATTAAATGAATCGGATAAACTTTACAAAACCCTTTTCAATTCCATTTCACATGAATTGCGAATTCCTGTGTCCACTATTATGGGAGCTTCAGATACGCTTTTATCTCAGAGTTATCCGGAAGACACAAAGCTGAAATTGTATTCTGAAATTAATACTGCCTCCGTCAGGCTTAACCGGCTTATCGAAAACCTGCTGAATATGTCCCGGCTCGAATCGGGTCGTATAACCCCACGTCCCGACTGGTGTGATGTTCATGATCTGGCAAATAATGTAGCTAATAACCTTCAAGTGGAGCTGATGCCTTATAAATTATCAACGGTGATTCCTGTCGACATGCCTTTGGTATTTATTGATTTTGGCCTTATAGAGCAGGTTTTGCACAACCTGGTTTTGAATGCCACACAAAACACCCCTGAAGGAACCAACATAAGGTTAAAGTTTTTTTATGACCATGGTTCACTTATCATCCAGGTAATGGATCGAGGAAAAGGGTTCCCTGCCTCTGAATTATCATCGGTTTTTAATAAGTTTTATCGTGGTAAGGATGCTTCAGCAGGAGGTACAGGTTT
>Ga0182027_10004522_pt1 | contig 21513 bp, 22 predicted proteins | sample 712E1DmetaG_FD_121300 | JGI IMG/M metagenome (GOLD analysis project Ga0182027, IMG submission 121300) | Permafrost microbial communities from Stordalen Mire, Sweden - 712E1D metaG (Illumina Assembly) | ecosystem: Environmental > Terrestrial > Soil > Wetlands > Permafrost | place: Sweden... | reverse complement strand
GAGGCGCTACCGGGCGCTTCGCCTCACGGCCTGGACCGCGTAGACCGCGAAGCCGGCGCCGGCGATGCTATACCAGTAGGCCTGGCGCAGGGTGATTGTGAACGCTGCCATGCCAAAGGCTATGCCCCACATGAACGCCTCCCCCGTAAACCCGTCTATCCAGTCGGGGCGCGCTTCGCCGGACCGCACGCGCGGGTGCAGAGCGGGTACGAGGCGCGGGACGGCGCTGAAGTACTCGCGATAGCTCTCTCCCTGCGATGCCAGCAGGCCCGCCTCCTCACGCAAGATCAAGCGATAGACGATGAGGGGTATTCCGGCCACGACGATGGCAAAACCAAGGCGGCTAGCCATGGTCCCAAGCCCTAGGGCGACCAAGACAGTACCGAGGTAAAGCGGGTTGCGGACATAGCGATAGGGGCCGTCGGCCGTCAACCGCTCGCTGTGCATTTTGGCGTCGTGAACCACGGAGCTGTGCAGATACGCCTCCGCCCACGAACGGACCAGCGCGGCCACGGCCGCCAGCGCCGTGCCGAAACCCAAGATCACGCGCGAATAAATGCTTACGTGGGGCGAACCTGCACCCGCCAGCCATCGCGCGACAGACAAAGAAGAGTTGATGTCCCCGGCGCCGTAAAGAGCGAACCCCAGCCAGAAGACCCCGCCGATGATCCAGAAGCGGGCGCGAAACTCGAAATCCGTGGCGCGAAAATCAGACAACCGATCAGGCATTCAGCCTCCGTCCCCAACGCTCTCCGCAGAACCAGTCTCGCATGCCTCGGGCCCCATAGGCGCCCTTGCGGCCGCTTTGCCGCGTTTGACCGGGTGGCGCTGGCCGGTCGTTAGCCGGCGCTGGGGGGACGGGTTTGCGCGGTTTGCGCCTCATCCACGGTGGCGCGGGTGACCTTTGACGGCACGACGGGCACGATTTCGAATTCCATCAGGTCGTTCCAGGCGAGAATCCACCGTTGCAGCAGGGATAGGTCGGCGGTTTGCATCAACTGGAAGCAACGGTCGAAGTTTGGTTCGATCCAGCTATCGATGTATTCCAGGCCTTCCGGCATTTGGCGTCCCGATTCGAGCAGCCGGCGATAGATGGGCCTGGCGTCGCGGCCCTTGAATCTCTCGATGACCATGAACAACATGTCATCAAAATATCACGGCGCGGCGGGGTGGCAGACGCCTAAACGCCCCGAGGACCGGCCGGGGGACCGGCCGCGGACCGGGGGGTCCGCCCCACTTTCGCGGGGCAGTATATCCTAGAGAGCATGATCCGCTCGCCCGGCCCGCCCAATCGGGAACTATCGCTGGCGGAGGTGCACTCGAGCGTGGGGACCTCCCAGGTGACGTTCATGCGGCGCATGTTCGCGTTCGCGGGACCGGCGTATCTGGTGAGCGTGGGGTACATGGACCCGGGCAACTGGGCCACGGACCTGGAGGGCGGGGCGCGCTTCGGGTACCAGTTGCTGTGGGTGCTGGTCATGTCGAACGCCATGGCCATCCTGCTGCAAACGCTCAGCGCGCGGCTGGGCATTGTATGCGGGCGCGATTTGGCGCAGGCTTGCCGCGAGACGTACCCGCGGCGGGTGACGCTGGCGCTTTGGGGGCTGTGCGAGATCGCCATCGCGGCGTGCGATCTGGCCGAGGTCCTGGGCGCCGCCATCGCGCTGAATCTGCTCTTTCACATTCCTCTGTTAATTGGGGTTCTGCTGACGGCGGCGGACACGTTGCTGCTGCTCTGGTTTCAGAGCTTCGGCATACGGACCATCGAAGCGTTCGTGCTGTCGCTGATTACGGTGATCGCCTGCTGTTTCTTCGTGGAGGTGGTGTGGGCCAAACCGTCCATCCCGGAGATGGCCGGCGGACTGCTGTTCCACATCAACCGGCAGAGCCTGTACGTGGCGATCGGAATCCTCGGCGCCACGGTGATGCCGCACAACTTGTATCTGCATTCGGCGCTGGTGCAGACGCGGCACATCAGCCGCACGGAAGAGGCGAAGCGCTCGGCCTGCCGCTACAACCTGATCGATTCCTTCGTGGCGCTGAACGGCGCGATGTTCGTCAATCTGGCCATCCTGGTGATGGCGGCGGCGGTCTTCTTCAAGCATTCGGTGGTGGTGACGGAGATTCAACAGGCTCACGAGCTGCTGGCGCCGCTGCTTGGAACCAGCGCGGCCAGCGTGATCTTCGCCGTGGCGCTGCTGTGTTCGGGGCAGTCTTCGACGCTGACGGGGACCATGGCCGGGCAGATTATCATGGAAGGGTTTCTCAACTTCCGCATGCGTCCGTGGCTGCGCCGCCTGGTGACGCGGGCGCTGGCGATCATCCCGGCGGCCCTCACCATATACATCGTCGGGGAAAAGGCCACCTTCGGGCTGCTGATTCTGAGCCAGGTGATTCTGAGCATGCAGTTGCCGTTCGCGGTGATTCCGCTGATCCACTTCACCAGCGACCGTTCGCGCATGGGGTCGTTCTCAAACAAGCTCTGGGTGCGGGCGCTGGCGTGGACCACGGCCGGCGTCATCGTGGGACTGAACCTGCGGCTGGCGGGGATGGCGGTAATGGATTGGGCCAACGGCGCGGGCGCGTGGCGTCCGCTGGTGCTGGCGGTGACGCTGCCGGTGGCCGGGTTGCTGCTGGTGTTACTGGGCTGGGTGACCATTGAGCCGGCCATCACCAGGCATCGGCTGCTGGGCCGGGCGCCGGTGACGCTGCCGGAACTGGCCGGAGCGGAGGCCGAAGCGGCGCCGATTTATCAGCGCATCCTGGTGCCGCTCGACCATACGCCGCTCGACCGGCTGGCCGTCAGCCATGCGGCCGCCATGGCCAGGCTGCACGGCGCCAAGATATTCCTGCTGCACGTGGAGGAAGGCGTCACCAGCCAGATCTACGGAAAGGATTCCTCGACGGCGGAAGTGGAAGCCGGCGAAGGGTATTTGGAGCGCATCGCGCAATCGCTTCGGGAGCAAGGCATTGCGGTGGAGACGGCGATTTCGCACTCGCTCTCGCCGAAGAAGGAGATTGTGCGGTACGCCAGCCAGATTCATCCGGACCTGGTGATCATGGGAGCGCATGGGCATGGCGGATTGAAGGATTTGATCTTCGGGACCACCATCAATCCGGTGCGGCACAAGCTGGACGCCCCCATGCTGATCGTGCGGGCGGGGAAACGGTAGGGAAGCCCAGATTGTCCCAGGGCGCGTGTCCGGGGAACCCAGGCAAGAGTGCGGGAACGGATTTAACCCGTTTGTTTTTAGCAAAATCGACTGGCAGGGCAATTGCACATTGCACCAATCGTGAAGCTGCGACTGTTATCCGCGGTGTGGTTGGTCTGGTGCGCCGCGCCGGTCCATTCGGCGACTTTGGAGCAGCTTTCGCTCGACGACATGGTTGGGAAGTCCACGGCCATCGTCCGAGGCAAGGTGACAGGTTCGTACGCGGCTTTCTCCGGCAGGGCGATCTACACGCACTACGCGGTGCGGGTTTCCGAGCGATTCAAAGGGGCGGAACAGGGTTCCATCGACGTGGCGGTTCCCGGAGGGGTGGCCAACCAGCTTCGGCAGACGTTCGAGGGAGCGCCGGTGCTGCACGCGGGCGAGGAATATATTTTCTTCCTGTGGACCGGCCAATCGGGGACCACCCAGGTGGTGGGCTTGACGCAGGGGCTGTTCGCGATCGCCGCGGGCGGCTTGCGGGATCCGCAGCTCACGCGCGCCGCCAGCCGTGAAGTAATGCTGGCCCCGAGGACGGGCCGGCCCGTCAAGGACCAGACGCTGGTGATGCCGCTGAGCCAACTGCGGCGCCATATTGCCGCCTCACTGGCGGCGGGGAGCGCGGCGAAATGACGAACCGCTCCCAGACGTTCGCGGTTCGTACGGCTTTGGCGCTGCTGATGGCCATGCCCGCGGCGGCGTATTACCACTACGTGCATTTCCTGGCCACGGGTTATTACAGGCCGGTTTACGAGAAATTCGATCTTGGCGCGTTGATCGAAAACACCGTCTCCGTGCACGTCAGCGACGCCGCCCCGCAGACTACCGGCAACGACAGTTTCGCGTCGGTTCTGAGCCAGGTGAAACAGGCGGCGGCGGTATGGAACTCGGTGAGCGCTTCGGGTTTGCGGGTGGCGTTTGGGGGACTGCAAGCGCAGAACCAGACCGGCAACACGCCGGGCATCGAAGTGGAATTCGTCGAATTGCCGCCCGGCGTTCTGGCGGAGGCGGCGCCCACGGTGTCGGTGAATCCGGCGGCGCAGCAACAGGGCGGCTGGTTCTTCCCCATCGCCGGCTCGGTGGTGTTCTTGAACCGCGAAACCAGCGTGCCGCCGGGACCCAGTTACGCGGAAACCTACTTCACCACGGCGGTCCACGAGCTGGGGCATGCGTTGGGATTGCAGCACACGTTCACGTCTAGCGCGATGGCGCAGCAAGTGGTTCGCAACACCACGCGGACGCACCCCCTGGGGGCGGACGATGTGGCCGCATTGGCGGTGCTGTACGGCCGGCCGGACTGGATGTACGCGTACGGTTCGATCTCCGGGCAAGTCGCCAGAAACGGCGCGGGGGTGGCGTTGGCCTCGGTGGTGGCGCTGCCGGCGGTGGGGATGCCGGTGAGCACGCTGACGAATCCCGACGGGACGTATGAAATCGACGGGTTGCCGCCGGGCCAGTACCTGCTGTACGCGCACCCGCTGCCTCCCGACGCGGACGTGACAGACCCGGTGGACGCCAACGGAAACGATCTGCCGGCAAGCCCGCCCTTCGGGACGGTATTCCAAGCGGCCAGCGGGGCGGCGGCGGGGACGCTCGATCCGGCGCAGGCGGCCTCCATCGCCATCCAGGCGGGCGACAGCCTTACCGGCCAGAATTTCGCGGTGACGGCGCGCGACGCGGTTCCCATCTACGACGTGGTGACGTTCGGCTATTTCGATTCCGTCAACCAGACCTACTCATACAACGGCAGCCCGGTGACGCCGGCGTTCGTGAATGCCACGCAGACGGCCACCAATGGGGTTGCCACCGTCACCATTCAATCGGCGGATGGAACGACGCCGGTTCCGCAATCGGCGGCGATCCTGGGCGGTATCGGCGCCTCCTCATACAAGCCGGCGTCGTGCTGCACTCCCCAGGCGGTGGCGCTGTACTTCAACATGCCGGCGGGAATCGCGCCGGGTCCCCAGCACCTGGTCCTGAGCTTTGGCAAGGACATAAACGACATCGACGACATCTACGTTCTGCCGAACGCGGTAGTCGTGGTGGCCAATAACGCGCCGGCGATCGGCGCGGTGACGGCCAATGCGGACGGGAGCGCCACGGTCACGGGCGCGAATCTGGCTTCCGATAGCCGGGTGTTCTTCGACGGGCTGGAAGCCGCCGTCGAGACGCCCTTCAGCGGCAATTCGCAGAGCGGCTCCATCACCGTAATCCCGCCACCCGGGTTCAGCGGCCAGAAAGCCAGCGTGGTGGTTTACAACAGCGACTGGCAGAGTTCGACCACCTTGGATAGCGCGGCTCTGGCATACGGAACGGCCCTGCCCGACCCGCCGCCGACCTATACGTACGCGGCGTCGGCCGCGCCGGTAATCAGCGCCGTTCCCGCCACTTTGGCCGGCGGCGTCGCGACCCGAGTGGACATCACGGCCGCCAACATGAACTTCGTGGATGGGCAGGTGACGGTGGGATTCGGAACGAGCGATGCGCAGGTTCGCAACGTCTTTGTGCTTAGCCCGACGCACTTGGCCGTGAATGTGGCGACGGCGCCCAACGCGGCTGCGACAGCGTCCGAGATCAGCGTGATTTCTGGCTTCCAGGTGGCCTCGCAGACGAACGCATTCCAGGCGCAGCCGGCCGACCCGGCCGCGCCCTACATTACCAGCGTAGTCAACGGAATCGCGGGTGACGCCACGGTTTACGGGCACAGCTATGCCACGATCTACGGCGCGAACCTGGGAACCACGCGGGCCGCGGTGCAAGTCGCGTTGAATGGGCAACCGACGCTGGTGGTGTACGGTTCCGAGAGCCAGGTGAACTTGCTGGTCCCGGGCGGTTTTCCGGCGGGCGTGGCGAACCTGGTGTTGAACAACGGCGCGGAGAATTCCCCGCCGCTGGCGGTCGCTATCGGTCTGGCGCCGCCGATGGTGGTGGGCCTGACGCTCGATTCCGGCCAGCAGGTGGACAGTTCCCACCCGGCCACGGTTGGCGGCCTGTTAGACGTGCAGGTCACGGGTCTCGACCCCACGGTGCTCTCCAATATGAGCCGGCTGGTGGTCACGCTGGGGGACGCCAGCGTTCCCATCGAGCAGATCCTGCCGCAAGCCGGCGGCGTCTCCGCGATCCAGGTCCGGTTGATGCACGCGGCCAGCGGGTCGCAGGTTCCCCTGACAGTGTGGGTGGATGGGTCAAGCTGGCAGTCGGAGCCTATTCCGGTGACGGCTGCGCACTGATAGCCCCGCCAAGCTGCCGAACGGCTAGGGCGCGCGGATTGCCTGCGTTGCCGGAATCCTGATAGACTTGGTTTTGATGGTCCCCGCGCCGGGACGGGACGGCGCCGGAGACGCCACTCCGCGCTAATCGCGGCTCGTCTCGCGAGGGCCGCTCCACGGGAGAATCGATGAGAACGCTCTTTCTGAATCCTCCATCGTTCGAGGGCTTCGACGGCGGGGCCAGTTCGCGCTGGCCGGCGTCGCGCGAGATCGAATCGTACTGGTATCCGGTGTGGCTGTGCTATCCCGCCGGAATGCTGGCGGACAGCAAGGTGGTGGACGCCCCGCCGCACAAGATCTCGATCGAACAAACCGTGGAGATGGGCAAGCAGTTCGAGCTGCTGGTGCTGTACACTTCGACGCCCGGCTTTCACGTGGACGTGAAAATGGCGGCCATGCTGAAGGACGCCAATCCCAAGCTGAAGGTTGCCTTTGTAGGGCCTCCGGTGACGGTGGATCCCGAAGGAACGCTGCGCGGAAACACGGCCATCGATTTCGTGGTGCGGCGGGAATTCGATTACCAGATCGCGGACTACGCCAAGGGCAAGCCGCTCGAAGAGTTGCCCGGCGTGAGCTTCCGGAAGAACGGCGAGGTGGTGCATAATCCCGAAGGGCCGGCCATCGAAGATCTGGACGCGCTGCCCTGGGTGACTAAGACCTACAAGCGCGATCTGGACATCACGCGCTACAACGTCCCCTTCCTGCTGAACCCGTTCGTATCGCTGTACACGTCGCGCGGGTGTCCGGCGCTGTGCACCTTCTGCCTGTGGCCGCAGACGCATTCGGGGCACCGCTGGAGGCTGCGATCCTCCGACGATGTGGCGGCCGAGGCGCGCTACGCGCTCGAGCAGTTCCCCAACATCAAGGAAATCTTCTTCGACGACGACACGTTCAACTACCGCCGGGAGCGCACCATCGACTTGTGCGCCAAGCTGAAGCCGCTGAACTTCACGTGGTCCTGCACGTCGCGCGTCACCACGGATTACGCCACGCTGAAGGCGATGAAGGAAGCGGGCTGCCGGCTGCTGATTGTGGGTTACGAATCGGGCGACCCGCAGATTCTGAAGAACATCAAGAAGGGCGCCACGGTGGAGATGGCGGAGCGCTTCACGGCCAACTGCAAGAAGCTGGGTCTGCTGGTGCACGGGGACTACATTATCGGGCTGCCGGGCGAGACGCGCGAGAGCATCCGCAAGACCATCGATTTCGCCAAGCGGATGGATACGGACACCATCCAGGTGTCCATCGCGCATCCGTATCCGGGGACGGAGTTCTTCGAATACGTCAAGAAGAACAACCTGATCACCATCGATTCCATGACGGACGAGACCGGGCACCAGCTTCCCAACATCATCTATCCGGGCCTGGACCGCGGCGAGCTGGTGGAATCGGTGGAACGCTTCTACGGCGAGTATTTCTTCCGTCCGCGGGTGGTCTGGCGGATTGTGAGGAAGGCGATCTTCAACGGCGACGAGCGGCGGCGCCTGACCAAGGAAGCCCGCGAGTACCTGGCGTTGCGGTCCAAGCGGAAGAAGTTTGTGTCCGAACAGAAGGCGGCGAACAAACCGTCGCCCGCGCCCGCCGCGTCCGGCGACTAGCGGCGCATGACGCACGAAGCGGCGCGCCTGCGGCTGAAGACCCGGCTATTCGCCCCGGTGGTGGTGCTCAGCGGGGTGCTGGGCAACTACTTCATGAAGCTGGGGATGCCCGGGACGCTGGCATTTCCTCTCGATTACATCACGGTACTGTTCCGGCCCTATGTAGCGTTGGGAGTGCTGCTGCTGATACTCTGGCTGCTCACGCGCATGGCGCTATTGAGTTGGGCGGACTTGAGTTACGTAGTGCCGGTGACCTCGGTGGGCTACGCGCTGACGGCGCTGGCCGGCCAGGTTTTTCTGCACGAAGCGATCAGCCTGAAACACTGGACCGGCATCGGGCTGATTGTAGCCGGCGTATCCCTGGTGAGCGGCGGCACGGAGGCGCGCACGTTCCCGGCGCACGCGGAGGAGACGCGGCGATGAGGTGGCTGTTCGTGGGAATCATCGTGGCGGCCACGGCGGCGGGCGAGGTGTTGCAAGCGGCGGGGATGCGGCGGCACGGGGAGGTCCGCGATTTCCGGCCGGGCGCGATCGGGCGGACCATGGCGGCGCTGGCGCGCAACCGCTTTGTGATAGCGGCGGTGGCGGCCATGGCGGTGGCGTTCTTCGCCAACCTGGGGCTGCTGAGCGTGGCGGACCTGAGCTTCGCCGTGCCGGCCACGGCAATCACTTGCGTACTGGAGACGGTGCTCGCCAAGTACGTACTCAAGGAGCGCGTCAACTGGCTCCGCTGGGTGGGCGCGTCGCTGGTGATCTGCGGCGTGGCGCTGGTTTCGCTGTGATCTGGCTGGCGCTTCCGGCGGTGGCGGCGGCCGCGTACTATCTGCTGGCGATGGTCGCGGCGATGCGGTGGGGCAGGCGGCTGGCCGGGACACCCGCGGCTTCGCGGGATGGGGGCCAGGGGCCGGTTTCGATCCTCAAGCCGGTACATGGACGCGATCCGCGTTTCTATGAAGCCATTCGATCCCACGCCACGCAGGACTACCCGGAGTTCGAGATTCTGTTCGGCGTCGGCGATCCGCAAGACCCGGCAGTTGAAGACATCACCCGGCTTCAGCGGGAGTTTCCCGCGGTACGCATCGAGTGTTTCGCCATTACCACGAACGCGCCCAATGCCAAGACCGGGCTGCTGGCGGAACTGGCCAAGTGCGCGCGCCATCCGCTGCTGCTGGTGAACGACAGCGATATCCGCGTGGAACCAGGCTATCTGAGGGCCGTGACGGCGCCGCTGGCCGATGCCGGGGTCGGGCTGGCGACGTGTCTGTACCGCGCGCGGGCGGAATCCTGGGCATCGCGCTGCGAAGCGCTCGGCATCGCCACGGAGTTCGCGCCCAGCGTGATGGTGGCGCGGCTCTTGGGTCAGGGGGAATTCGCACTCGGTTCGACAATGGTATTTCGCGCGGATCAATTGCGTGCGATTGGCGGCTTCGAGGGGATGCTCGAATACATCGCCGACGATTACCAGCTTGGCCGGCGCATCCACGCGCTGGGGTATCGCATCGAGTTCGCGCCGGTAGTGGTGGAGACGGATCTGGGGGGAGATTCCTGGGCGCGGACCTGGCGGCACCAGGTGCGCTGGGCGCGCACGATCCGGGTTTCAAGGCCCTCGGGCTATTTCGGGTACGCCGTGACGCACGCCACCATCTGGGCAGTGGCGGCCTTCCTGGCGGGCCAATGGCAAGCCGGCGTGGCGGCGCTGGGGTTGCGCATGGCGGCGGGCGCGATGTCCGCCCGGGTACTCGAAGACCGGCGGGCGGCGCGGGATCTCTGGCTGATGCCGCTGCGCGACGTCTTCGGTTTCGCCGTTTGGGTGGCGGGCGCGTTCGGAAGCACGGTGCACTGGAGGGACCGCAAACTGCGCCTGGCGCCGGACGGCAAGATCCGGACGGAGTGTTCCGGAAAGCGGTAGCCCAGCGGGGCGCCTCAACTGGAACCCGCGGAGTACTGGGACTCGAAACGCCGCATCTCGCCGAAGCGCTGCTCGAAGCGTTTGCGCAAGGACTTGCGGTAGGCAGCCAAGCCAATTCCGGACGCCGAGGCGCGTTCTTCGATGCGCTTTTCGGTGCGCGCGGCGCCGGCGTAGACGCCGGATTCCGCGGCATCCGCCGGTCCGCCGGCGTATTGGAAGCCGAATGCCCCCACGGAGGGAAGATCGCGCGCGTAGTTGTCGGGCAGGCCCAACTGCTCGAAGGGGAAGCCAAAAGCCCAGTCCGTGTGGTATCCGGCCTGCATGTTGGAGGGGTTGACGGATACCTGAGCGTGGGTGACGCAATTGGCCGCCGGAATGCGGTAGCGGCTGCGCAGCATCTCGACCAGCATGGCGCCGGCCCGCGCCTGGGCGGGGCCAATGGCGGCGCCGGCGCCTTGCGGACCGGTTTGCGCCTCGAAGGAGACGCCAAAGAAGCTCTCGTTCAGATTCACGTAGAGCCATTGCTCGTCCGCCCAGACGGAAAAGCCGGCATGGTTGGCCGCGTCGCCTTCGGCCACCACGCGATGGACCCGTCCGAAGCGGTCGATCACAAAATGATAGGCGCGCTTGCGGCGGACGTATTCGAGGAGCGATTCGCCGATGCGCCGCAGCGTGCCGTTATCCTCCGGCGAGAAGGCCGCCTGCGAGCTTTCGGTGGTATGAAACACGACGCCGGCGGGATCGGAACGGCGCATGGCGGGCGCGTCGGTCCGGTAGGCCGGAAATGCCAGATAAGCGCGCGGGTGGTTGGCGATGGCGTAGCGGTCGTCAATCCAGAGTCCGTTGCTGTACGTCTCCGAGGTGGCCGTCTTTTCAACCTCCCAGACTTGGGAGGGCTGGCCGGGGGATTTCGCTACAGCCGGTTGGACAGGCCGGGCCGGCGCGAGCGGAAGGCGCGCCTTAGCCGGGGCGCGCACGAAGAGGACGCTTGCCAGAGCCGCCAGGAACACCGGAATCAGGAGCAGGCGCGCGCGGATATGGGAGCGTCCGGCGGGCCGGTCCTCTATATCGGGCCGCGCCACTTTGAGAAACCTCAGGCGCCTTACGGGATCGTCGATCCCGACGGCGATCCGCCCTACCCACGAATTGTGAGCCGATTGGCGCTGTGCCTGCATATAGCCCTTTGTAGTAGGGTTATCGGCGGAACGCGCGGTTTTTTGTAGAGCTAAGTAATATTTTCCCACGGCTCTAAAGTCCGGCCCGAGTTCCGACGAAGTAAATGTTTCCGAGAGGAATGTTTGGATGGAGCGACTAACACAGCGAACAATTGCCGGCGCGGACCACGGGAGGCGAAGCGCATTTCCTACCTGCCAGCGTGGCCAACGCCATGGAGGTATTGCATGTTGAAGAGACTATTCCAGTTTTCAAGCAACGGCCACGGATCGGCGGAAGCCGAGCCGGCGGGGCCAGATTCCGCGGTTGGAGCATCGACCGTGACGCCATGCGACGAATGGAGGCAACCTCTCAGGGCGGCGGATTTCAGCCCGCCCCGAACGGAGCCGGCAGGGGTTTCCCCGAAGTCCTCCGGATTCGAACAGATCTACCAAACCGCCGCGGTGAAGCCGCCGCGCGCGGCCTACAGCATTCTGCAGGTGGCGGAGATGACCAACAGCCCTCACCTTGCCGGAATGGCGCCCGAGATGAGGCGCTGCGCCCTGTGGATGGCCCTCGATGCCGCCCACATGGATCCCGACCAGCTTCTGCAGGACGCCATGCTGCGCCAGCGGGCCTTGAACGATCACGAGGACGCCCTTGCGGAGCGGCTGCGCAGCTTCGAGACCGTCAAGGCGGACGAGAATCGCGCCATCCAGGCGGAACTGGACCGAATCACCAGCCAGCATGTCGCGCGCATCCAGACGAACCTGGATGCGGTGGCGCACGCGCAGGACGACCTCCAAAGCTGGCAGGAGCGCAAACGGCAGGAGTGCCAGCGGATTTCCGACGCTGCCAGCTTCTGCGTTCCACAGGCCGGAGAATCCGGCATGCACGGTCTGGCGGCGGTGCTCGAGCAGGCATCCAAACCGCGCCGATAGGAGCTCGCGGATGATTATCGCGGTTCTCTGCGCGGCGATTTTGCTTTCCGTGCGCTTTCGGACGCGGGCCCCATGGCGCCGTTTGGATTCAAAGGAACTCCGAAGGCTCAATCGCCGCTCGGAAAACGAGCATCGGGAACAAATTCACCCGTTTGAATAGTTTGGGAGGTTGGGAACACACTTCATGAAGAACGCCGAACAGAATTACATAGAACCGCTGGGACTCGACGTGGGAACCAGCCGAATCGTGGTAGCTCGCAACACCGACAAGAAATATCACTATGAGACCTGCCTCAACGCTTTTCTGACGCTTCCGTATTCGAAGCTGACGGAGAGCCTGCTGCAGCGGGAGAACGTCTTCCACGAGGTGCACGGGGAAGAACTCGTGGTAGCCGGCGACGACGCGCAAAAATTCGCCGAGGTGTTTCACGCCGAGACGCGGCGCCCGATGCGCAACGGCGTGCTCAACCCGCAGGAGCCTTACGCCCTGGCGGTGGTCCGTCAGATTATCGCCAAGCTGACCGGGCGGGCGGCCGTGGAGGGGCAAAAGGTCTTTTTTAGCGTCCCGGCGCCGGGGGACGACGGCGAAGGCGGACTGGCGTACCATGAAGCCTCCATTCGCCAGATCCTCGAGGAGTTAGGCTACGCGGCCACTCCCATCCAGGAAGGGCTGGCGGTGGTATTCGGCGAATTGGGCGGATCGAATTTCAGCGGCATCGGCATCTCTTGCGGCAGCGGTCTATGCAACGTCTGCCTGGCCATTCTATCGGTGCCCGTAATCAGTTTCAGCGTCCCCAAGGCGGGCGACTTCATCGACGCAAGGGCGGCGCTGGTCACCGGCGACCTGGCCACGCGGACGCGCATTCAAAAGGAGTCCTCCTTCCGCCTGAATGGGTTCACCGCGGACCGGGTGCAGAACGCGCTGACCGTCTACTACCAAGACATGATGAAGAGCCTGATCGATTCGCTGCGAGCCCATATCACGGCAGCGCAGCGGCTGCCCAAGCTCGATCAATCGGTTCCCTTGGCGCTGAGCGGCGGGACCGTGATGCCTCCCGGCTTTCTGGACCATTTCTCAGCCGCCATGCACGCCTCCAGCTTTCCGTTGAAGCTCTCCGAAATTCGGGTCTCGCCGGACCCCTTGAACTCGACCGCCCGCGGCGCGCTGATGGCCGCGCTCTGCTAGCGGCCCGCGGCGCCGCGCGGACCGAGGGCGCACGCCACCGCTCTATGGGACTTCGCTTTCCCGGACGGTAGACTAGACAGCGAGTCGGACCACGGAAAGAGACTACGAAATAGCCGAGGCCAACCTATGTTCCAGGCGGTTCTCAACGCAGTGCTCGTCTGCCATCACCGGCGGACCACGTTTCCGCTTACCCCCGGCCGGGGAGCCGCCGCGGCGCTCCCCCGAACATACATAGCCTGTCTCGATTGCGGCAGGGAACTGCCCTACGACTGGAACCGGATGAGGGTGGTCGCCTCCGGATTGCGGGAGGCCGGCCGTGCGCGGCTTGAGCCCTGCGGGCCGATGCCAGATGGCGCCGGCGCTTTGCAGCCGGATAACCAGGCGGCCCGCCCGGGGCCGGTTCGCCGGACGCCGCCAGTGGCTGCTTTGGGTCCGCCAGTTTTGGTTTCGGCCGCTGCCGTGACGGAGGATGGCCCCTGCCCGGCAACCGGAAGCGGTCAGTACCTGGTTCGCGCGAGGCTGCGGACGCAACAGGTCCAAGTTGCCCTCCGCGTGCTGAATACGCTCATGACAGGCCTCTCGGCGCAGCCGGACGACGTGGCCAAACTGAAGTCCTGGACCGACCCGAGCCAGCAGGCGTGTTCCACGCGGGATCTCGCCCAGCGGGTGGTGACATGCGCCGTATCGCCGTGACGCCATCGGCCAGGGCCGATTCGCGCTAAGCCGGCGTCAGATGGCGCCGCGAGGACGATTGGGCCGGCGGCCGCCCTATTGGCGCCTCGACACCTTGGCGCCGAGGGCTCCGCCGGCGATGCTGAGCCCGATGATGAGGAGGAACAGGAAGCCCAACGAAAACAGCAGCGCGACGGCGATGCCCGGACCGCTCTGGAAGAACGCGACCATTTGGCGCTGTAGGGCCGGATCCTGCGTCGGCGTGTTCTTCATCTGTTCGAGCCACAGGGCGCCCCATCGGCCCGAAATCGCATTGAACGCAAAAATCACCGCCCCCAGGGGGAACATCACTAGGCCGGTAATCCACCCCATGTGCACGCCCGCGCTGACGTCCAGCAGACGCCTGGTCTTTCGCCGGTAGAGGTAGACCGCGAAGAACCCGGCGGCCAGCCAGTTCACCAACGGAAGAACCAAACTCAACACCGTGGCGGCGACCCCGACGTAGACCGCGATGCGCACGGCCACCTGGTCGTGAAAGTTCAGGCGTGGTCCAGCGGCATCCGCGGGCGCAGGCGCGGGCGGCGGCGCGGCGGGCGTGGAGACCTCCGCGGGAGAAACCTCGGGGATCAGGATGTCCCGCTGGGGTTTGCCGCACTTATGGCAGAACAGGGACTCCGGCGGCAACTGCGCGCCGCATGTACAAAAATCGGGCATTGGCAACACTTCTAGTGTTACGCAGGCCTCGCCCTGGAAGCAACCGCACCGCTCCGCGGCATTTCCCGTGCCAGCCAACCAGAACATTGGTAGAACGTCTACCCAATCGACGCGAATTCGGGTAGAATGTCTACTGACGGGTATGCCGAAAGAACCCTCCGACCGGATCGAATTGCTGCAAGGAACGCTGGACATGTTGATTTTGCGGACGTTGCGGTTTGGCCCCGCGCATGGACACCAGATCGCCAAGCACATACGGCTCACCACGGACGACGTGCTGCAGATCGAGCACGGATCGCTCTATCCGGCGTTGCACCGGCTGGAACGCAAGGGCTGGATCGCGGCGAAATGGGAGCTCGCCGGCAAAGATCTGAAACGCGAATTCAAGTATTACCACCTGACGGCGGGCGGGAAGAAGCAGCTCACCGCGGAAGAATCGAAATGGAAGCAACTGACCGGCGCAATCGCGCGAATCATGTGGCCGGCCGGGGAGACGTGAAATGGGCCGGCGGCGAAGAGAACGCGAACAGGATCTGGAGCGTGAGCTGCGCGCGGATCTGGAGTTGGAGGCCGCCGAGCAAGAGGCGAACGGGCTTTCCGCCGAGGAAGCCCGCTACGCCGCCCGGAGGGCCCTCGGAAACACCGCGCGGGTGAAGGAGGAGGTGCGCGAAGTGTGGAGCTGGGCTGGTTGGAACATACTCATTCAGGACTTTCGTTACGCTCTGCGAACATTGCGGAAGAGCCCGGGGTTCGCGGCCACGGCAATTCTGACGCTGGCCCTCGGCATTGGCGCCAGCACGGCGGTTTTCACGGTGGTCGATGGGGTGGTTCTGAAGCCGCTGACGTATCGCGATAGCGGCAGCCTGGTGGTGGCCTGGGAGCGGGTCCTGTTTCTGGGGTCCGATCCGGTCGGACCCAATCCCCGCCACGTGGACCCCTGGCGGAAACGGGCCACCGCATTCAGCGGCTTGGCGGTTGTGAGCCAGAACGCAAGCGGACTGGTCCTCGGTACGGAGCACCCACGCCTGACCGGGGCGGTGGCTTGTTCCGCGAACTTGCTGGATGTCCTTCAGGTGACGCCGCCCTCGACCCGAGCGATTTTGGCTGGAATGGCGATTACGGCAACTGGGTAGCTATCGCGCGCCTCAGGCCGGGCTTCGGCGTGAGGCAGGCGGAAACGCAACTGACCTCCATCCAGGCCCAGATCGAACGGGAAATGCCCGCCGGAGACCGGAACGGCGCGCTCACGGCTTTCGTGCAGCCCATGCAGGAAGCCATGGTCGGCGATGCTCGAACGGGCTCGTGGCTGCTGATGTCCGCGGTGATCGGACTGATGCTCATCGCCTGTTTGAACCTGGCGAATGCCCAGCTCGGACGCACGCTTTCCCGGCAACGCGAGTCGGCTTTACGCAGCGCGCTCGGCGCCCCCAAATGGCGGCTGGTGTGGAACTCTCTAACGGAGAATTAGTTGCTGGCCGCGGCGCGCGGAGCGGCAGGAGTGGCCCTCGCCGCCGCGGGCGCGAGCCTGTTTCGGCGATACTCCCCGGTAGACCTTCCGCGTTTGTCGGAGGTCCATCTCAACCCGGCCGTGCTGCTCTTTTCCGCGGCCCTCACCTTGGCTTCCAGCGGAGCACCGGCTTGCGCGCGGCGGCGACTTCGTCGACGCGGCTGGTGCGGGTGGTGTAGGGCGCGCCCTTGACGAAGTGGGGGTCCGTCTCCACCTCTTTGGCGATCGAGATCATCGCGTCGATGAAGGCATCGAGCTCAGCGGTCCCTTCGGTTTCGGTGGGCTCGATCATGAGCGCCCCATGCACGATCATGGGGAAGCTCACGGTGTAGGGATGGAAGCCGTAGTCGATCAGCCGCTTGGCGATGTCGCCGGTGCGCACGCCGTTCGGTTCCTGACGGGCGTCGCTGAACACCACCTCGTGCATGCTGGGAGACGGGTAGGGCAGGTCGTAGTACGGTTCCAGCCGCTTGCGGATGTAGTTGGCGTTGAGCACCGCATCCACCGTGGCGTTGCGCAGGCCCGGTCCGCCATGGGCCAGAATGTAGGCCAGCGCGCGGACCAGCACTCCGAAACTGCCGTAGAACGCGCGGACGCGGCCGATGGAACGCTTGCGCTTGTAATCCCACGCCCACTGCTTGCCGGAGCGCTTCAGCCGCGGCACGGGGAGGAAGGGTTCGAGGGCCTTCTTCACGGCCACGGGACCGGCCCCGGGACCGCCGCCGCCGTGCGGAGTGGAGAACGTCTTGTGCAGGTTGAGGTGCAGGGCGTCGACGCCGAAATCGCCGGGCCGCGCGATGCCCACAAGCGCGTTCATGTTGGCGCCATCCATGTAGAGCAGGGCGCCCTTGGCGTGCAGAATCTCCGCCGCCCGCGCGATGTTCTCCTCGAAAACGCCCAGGGTGTTGGGGTTGGTGACCATGAGCGCGGCCACGTCCGCGGTGACGCTCCGTTCGAGCGCGCCCACGTCCAGCAGGCCGGCGCCGTTCGAGCGGATGTTCTCGACGGCATATCCCGCGATGGCGGCGGTAGCGGGATTGGTGCCATGCGCCGAATCGGGCACCAGGATCTTCTTGCGCGGATCGCCGCGCTTTTCGAGCAGGGCGCGGATGAGCAGGATGCCCGTCAACTCGCCGTGGGCGCCGGCCGCGGGTTGCAGCGTCACGGCGTCCATGCCGGAGATCTCGGCCAGCGTCCGTTCGAGGCGCGCCATGATTTCCATGCACCCTTGCGCCAGCGCTTGCGGCTGATAAGGATGCGCCCACGCCAGCCCCTCGGTGCGCGCCACCAGCTCATTCACGCGCGGGTTGTACTTCATGGTGCAGGAGCCCAGCGGATACATGCCGTGATCGATGGCGTAATTCCAGGTTGAGAGGCGCGTGAAGTGGCGGATGGCTTCCACTTCGCTGACTTCGGGAAAGTCCGGAATTTCGGCGCGCACGTTCCCGGCGCCGAGCGCGTCCGACGGATCGACCGGCGGCACGTCCAGGTCCGGGAGCTGGTAGGCCTTCTTACCCGGCGAGCTGCGCTCGAACAAGAGCGCTTCGTTTTGGGAGGGATGCGTGCGGACTTTGGAGATCATGGGTAAGTAGCTTTCAGCTATCGGCTTTCAGCTATCAGCTTAAAACCTCACTTAGCGCGTCCATGTCTGCGCAACGCGACATTTCGGTGGCGCATAGTAACATGCAGTCGGATAACTCGGGATAGAATCCGGCTAGCGGCAAGCCTCCGATGATTTTCTTCTTGAGCAGGAGCTTGTTCGCTTGTTCGGGGCTTCGGCCCTCTAGGCGCACTACAAACTCATTGAAGAAGTGGGCGCTGAAGCGGGGCTTCAGTCTGGCGGCCAGGTAGTGCGCTTTGGCGAGGTTCTGGACGGCCAGTTCGCGCAGGCCCTGCTTGCCATAGACGGTCATAAACACCGTGGCCATCAGCGCGATCAGCGCTTGGTTGGTGCATATGTTGGAGGTGGCGCGCTCACGGCGGATGTGTTGCTCGCGCGTCGAAAGCGTCAGACAGAAGGCGCGATTGCCTCGCGAATCGGTGGTCTGCCCCACCAGCCGGCCGGGCATCTGGCGCATGTACTTTTCGCGGGTGGCGATAATGCCCGCGAACGGGCCGCCGTAGCTGGGCGAAATGGCGAAGGATTGCAGTTCCCCGGCCACGATGTCGGGCTCGGCCGGCGGATCTAGAATCCCGAGCGAGACGGCTTCGGTGAAAATCAGGATCAGCAGGGCGCCGCGGCGGTGAGCGATTTCCCCGGCCGCCTTCACCTGGTCCACAATGCCGAAGAAGTTGGGCGATTGCACTACGACGGCGGCGGTGGCGCCGTCCATGCGGCGGTCCAGGTCGTCCAGATCGATGGTCCCGGCTTCCGGCGCATAGCCGAACTCCTCGACCAGCATTCCCTGGTTCTTGGCGTACGTGCGCAGCGTCTCGCGGTACTCGGGATGAACCGATTTGGCGATGAGCGCCCTTCCCTTCCCGGTCAGGCGCGCGGCCATCATGACGGCTTCGGGCACGGCCGTGGAGCCGTCGTACATGGACGCGTTGGCCACGTCCATGCCGGTAAGCTGGCAGATCATGGTCTGGAATTCGAAGATGGCGGTGAGCGTGCCCTGCGAAATCTCCGCCTGGTAGGGCGTATAGGAAGTGAGAAACTCGCCGCGCGACGCGACGGCGTCGACCAGCACGGGGCGGAAGTGGTTGTAGGCGCCGGCGCCCAGAAACGACGCGTAGCCGTTGGCGTTTTCGGCCGCGCGGCGGCGGAAATAATCGACGATTTCGTATTCTGAGATCCCCACGGGCAGATCGAGGGGCCGCCGCAGGCGGGCCGCTTCGGGCAAATGCGCGAAGAGGCCCTCGGCGGAATCGACGCCGCAGACATCCATCATCGCGCGGCGTTCGGAATCGGACTTGGGAAGATAGCGCAACCTACTTTTCCGCCTCCACGTACGCCTGATACTCGGCGGCGGTAAGAAGATCGAGGATCTCGGCCGGCGCGCTCAGGCGCAACTTCACCAGCCATCCGGCGCCATGCGGGTCGCGGTTCAAGGCTTCGGGCGCATCGGCCAGCGTCTCGTTAACCGCGACCACCTCTCCGCCGGCGGGAGAATAAATATCCGAAACCGCCTTCACCGACTCCACGGACCCGAGCGACTTGCCGCGCTCGACGCGGGCCCCCAACTTGGGCAGGTCCACGTACACGATGTCGCCGAGTTCCTCTTGCGCGTGATCGGTAATCCCGATCGTTCCAGTGTCCCCTTCAACCAGGACCCACTCGTGTTCTTTGGTGTATCGAAAGTTTTCCGGGTACATTATTTCGCTCGCTTGTAAAATGGAATTTCCACGGTTGCCGCATCCACGGGTTGGTTGCGGATCATCACTTGAATGGCTTGGCCGGGTTGGGCGCGCTCCACCGGCAGGTAACAGAGCCCGATGTTCTTGTTGAGCGTGGGCGAGGGCGAGCCGCTGGTCACCCATCCCGCTGGAGAGCCGCCGGCCAGGGTCTCATAACCTTCGCGCGCGATACCGCGTCCGCGCATCTCAAAGCCGGCCAGCTTGCGTTTGACGCCGGCCTCCCTTTGCCGCAGCAGCGCCGCGCGCCCCGCGAAATCGCCCTTATCGAACTTGACGATCCAGGCGAGACCGGCTTCGAGCGGCGAAATCGAGGCGTCGATCTCATGGCCGTAGAGCGCCATGGCGGCTTCCAGGCGCAGGGTGTTGCGCGCCCCCAGGCCGCAGGGTTTGATTCCGAATTCGGCGCCGGCCCGCATGGCTTCGGCCCATACGCGCTCCGCCTCGGCCGGGGCGATGTAAACCTCGAAGCCGTCCTCGCCGGTGTAGCCAGTGTGCGCAATGCGGGCCGGAACGCCGCAGACCGGGCCATCGGCGAACCAATAATACTTGATGGCCGAAAGATCCACGGTGGTCAATTTCTGGGCCGTAGCCAGCGCCAAGGGCCCCTGGAGGGCGATCTGCGCGTAACGCGCGCTCGAGAACTCCACTTCGGCATCGAAGCGGTTGAGGGAACGGATGTGGTCGAAATCCTTTTCCTGATTGGAGGCGTTGACGCACAGGAAGAAGTGGTCGGCGGCCACCTTATGAACCAGAATGTCGTCCACGAACCCGCCGTGATCGTAGAGCAGACCGGAGTAGTGCGCCTGACCGGCGCTGAGCTTGGCGACGTCGTTGGTGGTGGCGAAATTGGCCAGCCGGGCGGCCTCCGGCCCGCGAATCTCGATTTCGCCCATGTGGCTCACGTCGAAGATGCCCACCGCGTTGCGCACGGTGCGATGCTCGTCGATCACGCCGGAATACTGCACCGGCATATCCCAGCCGCCGAAATCCACCATCCTCGCCCCGAGGGCGCGGTGAACGGAATTCAACGGAGTGGCGCGGAGGCCCGTCGGCGACATGACTTTTTAGGCTAACAGCACCAAAAAGGGGTGTCAAACCGGCGGCTTTCGCCCCTGGGACCGCAAGCAGTTCCCGGTCAGGGCTTGCCCGCGGCGTCGAAATACTGTTTGACGCCGGCTTTGAGAAAGGCGATCTCCGACGGCGCCGTCAGAAAGCGAAACCCCTGCTCCAGATATCCCTTCACCTTGCGGGCGTCGAAGGCGGTCCGGCCGACGAACTTCCGGTGGCGGCGGGCCGCGTCGAGCACCTTGTCCACGGCCTCGCGCAGCTTGGGGTGGTCCTGATCGCCGCGGAGGCCGAGGGAAAACGAAAGATCGTAGGTACCGATGAAGAGCACGTCGATGCCCGGCGTGGCGGCGATCTCCTCGATGTTTTCGACCGCCTGAACTTCTTCCACCATGGTAATCACGGTGACGTTTTCGTCGGCCGAATCGAAGTAGCGATCGGCGTCGGGCCAGACGAAGCGAGCCAGGTCCGCGCCCGCCCCGCGGCGTCCAAGCGGCGGATAACGGCACCCGGCCACGGCCTGACGCGCCAGTTCGGGCGTGCTGGTGAAGGGAAAGATCACGCCGGCGGCGCCGACGTCGAGCACGCGTTTGGCGAGCCACATCTCGTTGGCGGGCACGCGCGCGAAAGGCAGCGCCGGCAAGCCGCGGGTGGCCAGCACCATGTGGCGCAGCGTCTCCAGCGTGACGGGCGAATGCTCCATTTCGATCCACAGGAAATCGAAGCCCAGGTTGGCGATCTGCGCCGCCGACTCGACGCTGCTGGTGGCGATCAAAGCGCCGAATACCGGCTGCCCTGCGCGCAGTTTCTTCTTAACGGGACTTTCCCAAGGGAGTGCGCTCATATTGGATGCGGCCTCGCGGCGCGTCTTGACCTCAATGGTACCGCCAACGGCGGCGCCCACCGCAACATTGGCATGCTACATTGGCATGCT